>Ga0209986_10000040_pt1 | contig 101327 bp, 103 predicted proteins | sample BlataG_FD_183168 | JGI IMG/M metagenome (GOLD analysis project Ga0209986, IMG submission 183168) | Deep subsurface microbial communities from Black Sea to uncover new lineages of life (NeLLi) - Black_00105 metaG (SPAdes) (version 2) | ecosystem: Environmental > Aquatic > Marine > Oceanic >...
GGGGTAGGCGGTTTGAAGGCACGCTCGCTTTGTCCCAGCGAGCCAAAGCGGCTCGATTCAGGCTTCGCTCTTCCTCCCTCCAGTCGGAAACCGTGCCCGCTCAGCCTTCATACGACCTTGTTCACCGTATACCCCTCGCATGTCCTTCACTAATCACGGAAAAAAAGATGCATCCTTTCAAATGATTATAATTGAGGAAAAAATATTATATCTATATAATGAATAAACGAAATAAATAAGTCAGAAATTTTAGATGAGACAAATGGCAAAACTGCTCGCTGAATTTCGAGATAAAAGTCTTTTTATCAATCTTTTCGGCAAAGATGTCTATGCTGTTGGCGGCTATGTACGGGATCTGGTCAGAGGAATTCCTTCTGAAGACATAGATATTATTATCACTAATCATCCATTTGAAGAAATCATAGGAAAAATTAAAACCAAAGGCAAAGTTAACCTGGTGGGAAAAAGTTTTGGGATTATTAAATTTACAACCAGAGGAAAAACATATGATATTGCTTTACCTCGAAAAGACACACCCAAAGGAAAAGGAGTCAAAAAACATAAGGACTTTATCATTTCTGCTGATCCTAAACTCCCTATCGAAAAAGACCTGGAAAGACGTGATTTCCGCTGCAATAGTATGGCTTTGAGGCTTGTGGACGGTAAGCTTTTCGATCCATTTAGCGGTCTCAAGGATACAAAAGAAAAACTTATTAGACTAACTAACCCTCAAGCCTTTCCTGACGATCCTCTGCGAGTAATTCGAGTGGCCCGTTTTGCTTCGGTTCTTAACTATTCAGTAGATTCTTCAATTTATGAGGCTTCAAAAAACATAGATTTAACTGGTTTGAGTGTGGAAAGAGTGAATGAAGAGCTTTTTAAAATACTGCTTTATTCTCCTTTTCCTTCAGCAGGACTTGAAGAACTGTTTAAACTCGGTGCTTTAGGCCAGCTTTTTCCAGAACTATACAGCCTTACTCTTTCAATTCAGGATTCTGTCTTTCATCCAGAGAAAGACCAATTTGGCCATCATACTGTCTGGTATCACACCAAATTAACAGTAGACCAGGCAAAAATACTGGCCGACCTGCTCAACCTTAACCAGGAGAAAAAATTAGCCCTACTCCTCAGTGCCCTCTACCATGATATCGGGAAGCCTGCCACATCCAGGTGGGAGTTCAAGCGAGGAAGAATGGTCATCACCAATAACGGGCATGATATAGAAGGGGAAAAAATTACCAAAAAAATATTCAACCGTTTCAAGATCTTCTCCTGGAATGGCTATAATCTGAGGAAAATGGTCCTTCTTCTCATCCGAACTCATCATCGAGCCACCGAGCTATGGCAGAATAGAGATATTGTTACCAAAAAAGCCTTTAACCGCCTGGCAGCTGATATAAACGGAGAGATTGAGCTTCTTGTTTATCTCGATGTAGCAGACCGGGCTGGAAGGAAAGAAAAACTTTTAAAAGGACTCGACAGGCAAGGTAAATGGCTGCTAAAAAAGTTTGAGGAGCTGAATGTCTCCAAAGAGACCATCAAACCTCTCATCATGGGAAGGGATTTGATAAAAATGGGCCTTTCTCCTGGCCCTTCCATGGGAGAAATCCTCAAAAAGCTGTACAGGCTCCAGCTTGACAATGAATTTGAGACCAAAGCCCAGGGCCTTAAAATTGCCAGGAAGATAATCGAAAATAAACTCTGATGAAAATTATAGTAGCAGGTGGTGCCGGATACATCGGTTCTCATACCGTCCAAGAACTTATCCACGAGGGATTTGATGTCGTTATCTTTGACAACCTCTCTACGGGAAAAAAAGAGCTGGTTGTTGGCGGGGAGCTTGTTGTAGGCGACCTCAATGACAAAAAATCTCTCAAAAAAGCCTTTTCCTCAAGGGATATCGGAGCTGTTCTCCATTTTGCTTCCCTCATTCAGGTGGGAGAATCTTATATTGATCCCAAAAAATACTACACTCATAACCTTATAAGCAGCCTTAACCTGCTCGAAGCAATGCTGGAGGCTGGAGTAAAATATTTTATTTTTTCTTCAAGTGCAGCAGTCTATGGAATACCTAAGAAAGTTCCTATTCCTGAATCCCATCCTTTAAACCCTATCAATCCCTATGGCCAGACAAAGTTTTTCGTGGAAAAAATTCTTCAAGATTATGATAAAGCTTATGGCTTGAAATTTATTTCCCTCCGTTACTTTAATGCTGCCGGAGCTGACCCGGACGGCCGTCTGGGAGAGAAACATGAACCGGAAACTCACCTCATCCCTAACCTTCTCCTTTTTGTCCTTGGTAAAAAAAACAATTTTAACCTTTATGGGACAGACTTTCACACTCCGGATGGAACAGCTATCAGGGACTATATCCATGTTACTGACCTGGCTAAAGCTCATGTTCTTGCTCTCCGCCATCTGCTGGCCACCTCAAAAAGCGAGTTTATAAATTTAGGTGTAAGTAAAGGATATTCTGTTTTGGAAGTAATAAAAAAAACAGAGGCAATCACGGGAAAAAATATTTCGTATAGAGAAAAACCAAGGCGGAAAGGTGATGTCCCCATTCTTTTAGCTTCCAAGGATAAAGCAGAGCGGATCTTAGACTGGCATCCTCAATATTCAGATATTGAAACCATCATCAAAACAGCCTGGAAGTGGCATAAGAAGTAGTAAAATGACTACATGAATGAGGGGGTCAGGTTAGGTGTTGAAAAAACCGTATGGAAGGCTGAGCGGGCACGGTTCCTATCCTGTAAGGAGAGGAGAGCGAAGCCTGGAATCGAGCAGTTCTTGCCTCGCTGGGGCAAGACTGCGTGTTTTTGAAACACCTGACCTGATCCCCATCTTTTCGTAATAAGGGTCAGAGAGTCGAGCTGAGGTTGACTTAACTACCCTTAACATGTTATAAATTTGCCTTTTAAAACAGTTAATGAGTAAAAGATATGCCTTTTTAATTCCTTTTTTATTTTTTATTTTTTTTCTTTGGAATTGCTCTTCAACCACATCTCCTATAACAGATATCAAAACTGAGCCTGGGCCATCTCCTTCAGAGATAAAAAAGAAAGTTCAAGCAGAACAAGAAAAAACAGAAGAATCTCTTAAAGCAGGAGAAGAAAAAAGCAAAGAATCCGCAATCCAAGCAAAGGTCTTAAACGAGGAGAAAGATGAAAATTCCTCTTTGCTCGAGGAAGCTCTTGATGCCTACCAGGATGCGCAAAGTGCCTGGGAGAGGGGTGATTTTGACACTGCCCTGACTGCTCTCGACGAAGCCTACAGGCTTATCCTGAAAGCTGAGTTAACCCAGGATTCACCTCTTATCCAAGAAAAAAACGACCTCAGATTATTGATCGCTCAGAGGATTCAAGAAATCTATGCTTCGCGGCTTATTACAGTCGGGGATAACAACAAAACCATTCCCCTCATTGAAAACAGCCATGTCAAAGCAGAAATAAAACTCTTTCAGACAAAAGAAAGAAATTTCTTTGGAGATTCTTACAAACGTTCCGGACGTTACAGGAAAATGATTGTTGAGGAATTAAAAAAAGCCGGCCTTCCTGAACAATTGAGCTGGATGCCTCTCATCGAGAGTGGTTTTAAAGTGAAAGCTTTTTCCAGGGCTCGAGCCCTGGGTCTTTGGCAGTTTATCTCCTCAACAGGATACAGGTTTGGCTTAAAACGTGACCGATGGGTTGATGAAAGAATGGATCCTTTAAAATCGACTCAAGCTGCCATAAAGTATCTAACAGAACTTCATTCTTTTTTCGGTGACTGGACAACTGCTCTGGCTGCTTACAACAGCGGAGAGACGAGAGTTCAAAATGTCATCCGCAACCAGCGTATTAATTACCTTGATAATTTCTGGGATCTTTACACCATGTTACCTCGGGAGACAGCCCGCTTCGTGCCCCGCATTATGGCTTCGCTCATTATTATCAATGATCCAGAAAAATACGGCTTTATCCTCCCAAAACCTGAACCTCCTTTAAAATACGAAACAATTACTGTCAATCGTCCAATCAAACTTTCTTCCCTTGCCAATCACTTAGGATTAGAAGCTGAAGAGTTGTCCTCCCTGAATCCTGAACTTCGCTATGGTTCTACTCCTGATTACGAATACACCTTAAAAGTTCCAGCTGGCAGAGCCAAAAAAACTCTGATGGCTGTTAATTCTCTTACCCGCTGGATTCCCCCTGAGGCAACTTATGTCCTGCACTACGTCAGAAGAGGAGAAACTCTCTCAGGAATAGCCAGCCGCTACAGAACTTCTGTTTCAGCCATTGCCCGTTTGAACCGGCTCCGTTATGTTCACCTCATCCGGCCTGGTCAAAGGATTAAAATTCCAGCAGGAGCAAGAAGATATGTATCTTCTTCTCTACCTCAGACAGTGAAGATTGGAGAAAAAATCACCTACACTGTAAAAAGAGGCGATTCTCTCTACTATATTGCCCGTACCTTTAATACAACTGTACAGAGAATAAAAGATATTAATAATCTCAGAAGCAATATCCTTCGCGTTGGTCAGAAGCTTGTGATTCACTCCGGGAAACCTAAAGGAGCTGTGGTCTATAAAGTGAGAGCTGGAGATACACCTTTCCAGATTGCTAAGAATTTCAACATGAACCTTCAGAACTTGCTGCACCTGAACGGCCTCAGTACCAGGTCAAAAATCTATCCTGGACAGGAACTCTGGGTCATTCCCAAGAAATAAAATAGCCTGAACTATTCATAAAAAATGTCGATGTTTATTATAACAAAAGCAATATCAGAGTTTTACCTTGATTTTAAGGGAAATCACTCTGAATACTTCGTTTTTTGTATTTTTTCTATTAATAATCGACATTTTTTACCCTTTGGGCGAGCCGATCTGACGACCTCTGCTATGAATAAAATGTCATCGCGAGCGAAGCGTGGCGATCTCACGAAGAGCGGCAAAATGCATGAGATGGCCACGTCGCTTCGCTCCTGGCAACGGGGTCTGCTTCGTTGTGGCCGACTTGCGAAGGACGACCACAGCTTCATCCGCCACACCTCGCAGCCGACGACCTCTATTTTAATAATATTGTCATTGCGGGCATAAAGGTCACAAATTGTTGTTATTACTTTATATTTCATTTAAGCATCCAAAATATAACCAATTGTTAATGAAGAAGATACTACTCTTAAATAAGTTATATAGAGAGTGTTTTTTACTATCATTGTTGAATACATTCAATAAAAACACTAAAATTCATCTCTATGATGCTTATTTAATTAAAAATACAAATATGATCAACAACATTTTGTGACCTTTATGCCCATTGCGAGCGGAGCGCGGCAATCTGGCAACCTCGACTCGTGAATAATCCAGGTTAGTAAGCCTATGAAAAAAATTGTCTTAATGCTTTTTGGCTTGGTAATTTTTCTTTACGGACAAAACCCATCTGAAAAAAATATATTTAACCCTGATAGTGATTACATCTATTACGGCAAACATAAATCATCATTTTACTACGCCGTCCAAGAAGAGAATTTTCCTGATAGCCCTCTTTCGGCCAAAATGCTGGATACGAAGGATAAAACAATCGTCCTAGTTCACCCTGATTTCAAAAGAAAAGCAGATTTAGAAGGAACAGCACGTCTCTTTGATGGACGGATTCTTAATTATGTTAGCCATAAAAAAGATGGGATCAGGTATCAGGTGATAGAAGGTGCTAATTACGGGCTGGGAGTGGAAAATTACAAATTGATTCCATATCGTACTATTGCTGTCGATCCTCACCACATTCTGATCGGAAGTGTGGTGTTTATTCCCCAAGCAGTTGGTATTCCCCTGTCCAATTGTATTTATCACGATGGTTATTTTCTTGCTCATGACGTTGGAAAAGTTATTAAAGGTAAACGTATAGATTTTTTTGTAGGATTCGATAAAGACACCAATAATTCGTTTTCGATGAGTGGAAAAATCTTAAATGCGCAGCAGGTTGATTTATATATAGTACATGGCATCATGGAGCGCACTATTAACCTGAAATATTGCCTGCAATACAGCTGGAAATTGAACAAGCAATTATATGAAATGACAGCCAGCGAGTTGGATACAATAATAGCCTATGTTAATCGAACCAAAAAAACTATCAGGGAAAAAATTACCTTTTATTCAAAGAGAAGCAAAGGAACTCCTTATTTGCTTTTTTGCTTGGGTGAAGGGCCTGCTGCCCCTTACGATGTTGATCCTCAAATAGATTTTGGCCGTGTTGATTGCATGACTTTTTGCGAGCAAATTCTGGCTTTATCCATTTCCAGAGATTACTGCGAAATGTTTAAGAATCTGCAAAAGATACGCTATAAAGATGGCCAAATCAATATATTAAGCCGAAATCATTATACAGTTGCCGACTGGCTTCCCAACAACAGCTGGCTGCTGTACAATGCATCGGAAGAAATTGGTGGGAAATATTGCACTGAAATGACAAAAACTATTGACCGTAAAGCCTTTTTTTTGGGACAATTTATTCCGGAAATCGCTTTGAAAAATATCATGCCTTCCCAGTCATTGACTGTAAAATATGTTCCTATAGAAAACTTGTTAAAAATAAAAAATTTGCTTAAAGGGGGCGAAATCATTAGTTTACTCAGTAAAGCAGAAGGAATTTTTTCATCCCACATGGGAATAATTGTCAAAGATTCCTGGGGCAACTTGATCTTTCGTCATGCCAGCAGTATTGAAAAAAATCGTCAGGTAATGGATATAAAATATGATGAATTGGTCGATAATTTAGGACGATCAAATTCAGAAGAGGGGATTCTATTTATTCGAGTTAAAGAAAAAATCTGAAAGAAATCTCTACTTAGTTTTTTTCTTTAGTTTTTCTTTTTCCTTCTTTTTCTTTTGTTTCTTTACAAACTCTGAACCAATGAGTTCAAACACGGCCATCTGGGCACCATCTCCTGAGCGCGGCCCAATTTTTACGATTCTCGTATATCCTCCTGGCCTCTCGCTGAAACGAGGACCAAGTTCTTCAAAAAGCTTTCGGACTACAGTCTTTTTATAAATATAACTCAAAGCTCGACGCCTGCTATGAAGAGTATCCTCTTTTGCCAGAGTAATCATTTTCTCAGCCAAAGGCCTTGCTGCCTTGGCCTTGGCTAAGGTCGTCCTTATCCTTTCCTTCTCTAAAAAGGAGGTTATTAGATTGCGCAGCAGGGCTTTTCTTTGAGCGGTGTTTCGCCTTAACTTTTTTCCTTTAACCAGATGTCTCATTCAGCTTGCTCCTTTTCTTCTCCTTCTTCCTCCTTTTCTCCTTCAATTTTTTCCAGTAATTTCGGTTGAAGTTCCAAGTTTAGACCTAAGCTAAGATTGTTCAGGGTCTCTCTAATTTCAGTCAATGATTTTCGACCAAAATTCTTAGTCTTTAAAAGCTCTTCTTCAGTTTTTTGGACAAGCTCATATATTTTCTCAATACCAGCCGCCTTAAGACAATTATTAGACCTGACGGAAAGCTCAAGATGCTCAATTGATTTCGATAAAATCTCCTTCTGGGGCATATAAGGAATTTCTTTTTTGACAGGCATATCTTCTTTTTTTAAGGGTTCATCCACAATATCCAGAAAAATCACTAAATGGTCTCGTAATATTTTTGCTGCCTGAGCTAAAGCATTTTGGGGAGAGATGGCTCCTGTTGTCCATACTTCAAGAGTCAACTTCTCATAATCAATTCTCTTACCTACTCTGGCAGGTTCCACTTTGTAATTAATCTTTTTAATAGGCGAATGGGAGGAATCAATCGGAATAAAATCAACGCTCAAATCTTCATCGAAATTTTTGTCTGCAGGAATGTACCCTCTACTATTTTTAACAATCATCTCTATATCTAATTTCCCATCTTTATCAAGAGAAGCTATATGAATATTCTTATTAAGAATCTCAATATCAGAGTCGTGTTTAATATCAATAGCTTTAGCTTCAGCTACTCCCACTTTCTTTAGGGTCATCTTTTTCGGCTCTGTTCCTTTAAGCTTCAAAGGAATGCTCTTTAAATTCAATATAACATCAGTGACATCCTCTACCATACCTGGTAAGGTTGAAAATTCATGGAGAATGCCTTGGATTCGAACAGCTGTAATAGCTGCTCCGTTTATTGAAGAAAGAAGAATCCTTCTAAGAGCATTTCCTACGGTTACACCAAAGCCTCGTTCAAAGGGCTGGGCTGAGAAGCGTCCGTATTCGTCTGTTAGAGTTTCATAATCACATTCTATATATTTTGGCCTCTGAAAACCTGTCTCAATCATTCTTTCTCCTTTTTCTGTATCCATAATATTCACCTTCCTGAATAATTTATTTGGAATAGAGCTCAACAACCAAATGTTCCTCAACAGGTATAGTCACATCTTCCCGTTTAGGAAAACAAATTACTTTTCCTTTAACGTTCTCCCAATCAACTTCTAACCAGCCAGGGATAGTTTTGTTCTTATTTGCCTCAAACAAAGCTTTAAAATCTTTATATTTCAATGATTTTTCTCTAAAACCTAAAACATCTCCTTCTTTTACAAGATAAGAAGGAATGCTTACTTTATGATCGTTTACCCGAATGTGACCATGAGTAATCAACTGACAAGCATGAATTCGAGAAAAAGAGAATCCCAATACATAAACAACATTATCCAACCTTCTCTCCAGCATGATAAGCAAATTTTCACCTGTGACTCCTTTTTTTCTTTCAGCCCTTTCAAAGAAAAGATGAAATTGTCTCTCTGTCATTCCATAAAATCTCTTCATCTTCTGTTTCTCGCGGAGTTGAATTCCATATCCTAAAATTCTTCTTCTTGCTCTTCCATGCTCTCCTGGAGCATATGGCCTCCGTTCCACAGGGCATTTATCAGTCAAACATTTATTTCCTTTAAGAAAAAGCTTTGTTCTATCTACACGACATAAGCGACAAACAGACTCTCTTGTTCTTGCCATATTTTTCTCCTTATACTCTCATCCTTTTAGACTCTTCTTCTTTTTCGAACGCGACAGCCATTGTGGGGAATAGGAGTTACATCCTTGATAGATTTGATCTCCAAACCAGCTCCCTGGAGAGCCCGAATAGCTGATTCTCGTCCCGCACCTGGACCCTTTATTCTAACATCAACATATCTTACCCCATATTCCTTAGCTTTATTTGAAACTTCTTTAGCAGCCAATTGAGCTGCAAAAGGAGTTCCTTTCCGAGCCCCTTTAAATCCTACAGTTCCAGCACTGGCCCAGCAAACTGTGTTTCCCTGCTGGTCAGCTATTGAAATGATTGTATTGTTGAAAGTAGATTGTATATAAGCCAAACCAAATCCGATTTCCTTTCTTACCTTTTTCTTTCTAACTTTTCTTTTAGGTCTCGGCATCTAAAACTCCCTGTTTACTTTTTAATTTTCTTTATTGTATGCCCTCGAGGTCCTTTCCTTGTCCGAGCATTTGTTTTTGTTCTCTGTCCTCGCACAGGCAACCTTCTTTTATGACGAATTCCCCGATAGCAACTTATCTCGACGAGCCTTTTTATGTTCAGGTTTATCTCTTTGCGCAGGTCTCCTTCTATATTCTCTCGTTTTTCAATAATTTGCCGTATTTTGTTTATCTCATCCTCGCTTAAGGTCTTAACTTTCTTATCTTTATCAATCTTTGCCTCTTGGAGAATTTTGTTAGCTTTGGAATGACCTATGCCAAAGATATAAGTCAATCCAATCTCGATCCTTTTTTCCGGAGGAAGTGTTATTCCTGCTATCCTTGCCATTTTAACCTCTTTTAACCTTGCCTTTGTTTATGTTTGGGATTAGAGCAAATAACTCGAAGGATTCCTTTTCTCTTTATTATCCGACAGTTGCGACACATTTTTTTTACGGAAGCTCTAACTTTCATTGCCTTATTCCTTTATTTAAACCGGTAAGTAATTCTTCCTTTCGTCAAATCGTAAGGTGAAAGCTCCAATAAAACCTTATCACCAGGAAGGATGCGGATAAAGTGCTTTCTCATCCTCCCAGAGATATGGGCTAAAATCACATGTTTATTAACTAACTCCACCCGAAACATGGCATTTGGAAGAGTCTCAAGAACAGTGCCTTCAGTTTCAATGATATCCTGTTTAGGCATATGGTGTCTCCTTTAAATAAGGAAATTTCAACTCTCTGTTTTCGAAATGACTCAAAACTTCAGGCCCTTTTGAAGTAACAGCTACTGTATGCTCAAAATGAGCTGATAAACTTCTATCCTTGGTAATTGCTGTCCAGTTATCAGCTAAAATTTCTACCTTCCAATCTCCTACGGCAATCATGGGCTCTATTGCCAGAACCAAACCTTTTTTTATCTTTGGCCCTCGATCAGGAAGACCAAAATTAGGCACTTGAGGCTCTTCATGAAGTGAAAGACCCACACCATGGCCCACAAAAGAGCGGATGACAGAAAACCCTTGCGATTCAACATAAGTTTGAATAGCAAAGGAAATATCTGAAATCCTTTTTCCTTCTCTAATTTGCTCTAATCCTTTATTAAAAGCCTTTTCGGCTGTGAATATAAGTTTTTTCGTCTCAGGGATAACCTCACCTATTGGGTATGTTACTGCTGCGTCGCCGTAAAAACCTTCAAAGAGAACACCGAAATCGAGGCTGATAATATCTCCTTCTTTCAAAGCACGAGAGGATGGAATGCCATGAACAATTTCCTCGTTTATAGAGGTGCAGAGAGAAGCAGGGTAGCCACGATATCCTTTAAAAGCGGGTATAGCTCCCATCTCTCTTGCTCTTTTTTCTGCATATTCATCAAGGTCCTTGGTTCTAACTCCAGGTTTTACCATAGAGCCCAGTTCAGCTAAAACTCTAGCAACTATCTGATTACTTCTTTTTATGGCTTTAATTTCTTCCTCATTCTTGTAAATAATCATCTCCGTACTTCCCTCTCTCTGGATTTAGTCATTTTAGAATCAAGAAGAGAACAAATACAACGAAACACAGCTTTAATTTCTTCTGAACCATCTACTTTGTGAAACGTCTTTTTCCCCTGATAATAAATGATAAGGGGCTCAGTATGCTGATGGTAAACCTTTAAGCGCTCTTTAATAACTTCTCTCAGGTCATCTTCTCTTTGGATAAGAGAAGCCCCACATTTATCACAAATACCATCTCTCTCTGGCTTGGTGACAAGAAGGTTGTAAATTGCTTCGCACTCAGGACAAATACGACGAGCTCCGAGGCGCTTAATCAGAACCTTTTCTGGCAAATGGATTTCTATGACAATTTCTTCCCGATTACCATCTATTTCTTCTAATTTTCGAGCCTGGAAAAGGTTGCGAGGAAAACCATCCAATACATATCCCTGGCGGCAGTCATCTTCAAAAATCCTATCTCTGGCCATTTCCACCACTATCTCATCTTCAACCAACTCGCCTTGTTTAATCTTCATCTCTGCCTTTTTCCCTAGAGGCGTTTCTTGGGCTACTGCCTGGCGGAGAAAATCGCCAGTGGAAATCTTGGGGAAACCATATTTTTCCTGGATAAGATCTCCCTGTGTTCCCTTGCCACTACCTGGAGGACCGAGTAGAATAATTCTCATCATCTTCTCCCTCTGATACGACCTCGCCTCATAAAGCCATCATAGTGGCGCATAACAAGCTGAGCTTCTACTTGCTGTAAGGTATCCATGGCCACCCCTACTACAATCAGAATAGATGTGCCACCAAAATAGAAGTCAACATTCAATCCCTGGGTAAACCAGTTGGGTAAATTAGCTTCCAGAAAGCCGCCAACCAAAGGAAGGGTATGAACTTTAAACCCTGTAATTAAAAACTCAGGTAAAATGGCTATAATTGCTAAATAAATGGCACCTGCCAGTGTAATCCGGGAAAGGACATTGTCTATAAAGTCAGAAGTATTTTTCCCTGGCCTAATTCCAGGAATGAAGCCGCCGTATTTCCTCAAGTTGTCGGCTACGTCAGCAGGATTGAAAATAATGGATACATAAAAATAAGTGAAAAAAATGATTGCAGCAATGTAAAGGAGACTATAGAGAGGCATACCCAAGGCAAACTGCTGAGCGACTGTCTGAAATGCAGGAATCTTTACCATCTGAGCTACAGTGGAGGGTATGGTTATGATAGAAGCAGCAAAAATAATAGGGATAACTCCTCCTGTATTAACTCTCAAAGGAAGATGGGTACTCTGGCCTCCATATATTTTCCTGCCTACAACTCTTTTGGCATATGAGACAGGAATTCGCCTCTGTCCTCTCTCGACAATAACAATGATAACAACAACTGCCAACATCAATATCATAAGAAAAATAAGCCTTAAAGGAGTCATACTACCTGTTCTTAAGCCTGATAAAACACCCTGCAGTCCCCGGGGAAAATCAACCACAATTCCAGCAAAGATGATAAGAGAGATACCATTGCCGATTCCTCGTTCTGAAATCTGTTCTCCCAGCCACATAATAAATACTGTGCCTGTAGTAAGGGTCAAAATCGTTAAGAACTTAAAACCAAAACCTGGATGAGGCACGATGGGCGCACCACCTGGGCTCTTAAGACCTTCTAATAGCATGCTGATACCAAAAGACTGAATCGAACAGATAAGAATGGTTCCGTAGCGGGTGTATTGAGTGATCTTTTTTCTACCGAGCTCTCCCTCTTTTGACAGCCTTTCTAAGTAAGGCCAGACAACCTGGAGCAACTGGAGGATAATCGAGGCACTGATATAAGGCATAATGCCCAAGGCAAAAATAGTCATTCGGGACATATTTCCGCCTGAAAAAAGGTCAACAAACCCCAAGATTGTTCCTTTCTGCATTTCCCAGAATTCAGCCAAAGCAGAAGCACTTATTCCCGGGTTAGGAATCTGAGCGCCTATTCGATAAACAGCTAAAATAAACAAGGTGAAAATAACCCTCTTTCTCAGGTCAGGAATACTGAAAATGTTTCTTATGCTTTCTAACATCATTAATTTCCTATAAGGACAACTTTACCGCCTGCTTCTTCAATTTTCTTCCGGGCGGATTCAGAAAACTTATGAGCATGAATGGTTTTAGGGGAGGAAATTTCTCCTCGTCCTAAAACTTTAATCATCTCTGATTCTTTCTTTATAAGTCCAGCCTCTACTAAATCATTTATTTTAATTTCTTTTTTGTTGATTTTCTCCAATCTATCGAGATTAATTTCACTATACTCTTTCCTAAAAATATTGGTAAAGCCTCTCTTAGGAAGCCTCCGGTGCAGGGGCATTTGTCCCCCTTCAAATCCCCTCTTTCTCGAATATCCCGAAATAGACTTTTGGCCCTTTGAGCCTCGACCAGATGTCTTTCCTAAACCAGAGCCAGGACCCCGGCCTTTCCTTTTTCTGTTTTTACGAGAGCCTTTAGCAGGATGGAGATCACTCAGATTCATTTTTTATCCATAGCCTCCATTTTTACCAAATGAGGTACCTTTTTTACCATACCCCTAATCTCAGGAGTATCATTTCTGATTACAACTGAATTAACTTTCCTTAAGCCAAGCCCTTTTACCACTTCCCGTTGATAGCGAGGATGGCCTATAAGGCTTCTTACCAACATTATTTTTAACTTTTTTTCTGCAGATTCGGCTTTCCTCTTTGTATCGTCTTTTTTCTCTTTTACTGCCATATTTCTTCCTTGGTTATTCCCCTTATTTTAGAAAGATTCTCTGGATTTTTAATTTTTTTTAAAGCATCCAAAGTCGCATTGGCTACACTAATAGGATTGTTACTTCGGATGGATTTAGTCAAAATATCTTTTATGCCAGCTAGCTCCATTATAATTCTTACAGCTCCACCAGCGATAACTCCTGTTCCTTTCGAGGCAGGTCTAAGAACAACCACCCCGCCCCCTGACTCTCCTCTGATAAAATGAGGAATAGTTGTCTCTGACAGAGGTACTTCAATCATACTTTTCTTGGCATTTTCCACAGCCTTGGCTATAGCCTGAGGCACTTCTCTGGCTTTCCCTTTGCCAACTCCTACTAATCCATTCTTGTTGCCAACAGCTGCTAAAGCAGAGAAACTCAAATTTTTGCCGCCCTTAACAACTTTAGAAACTCTCCTAATAGAGATGACCTGGTCTTTTAGCTCAAATTCTTTTTCTTCTTCTTTTTTAATTGTTTCGTCTTTTTTTGCTTCGCCTACCACCATGCCTCCTTTTTCTTGCCTTTCTCGCTAGTCAAGCACCTCCAGCCAATCTGGCTAGGATTTGATAAGATGGAAAATAACCACTTTCTGTTAGCTGGACTAAAATGATAGTCCTCCTTTTCGCATTGTTTCTGCCAAGACTTTAATACGGCCATGAAAAGGGGAAATTCCCCTATCAAAAACCAATTTTTCTATCTTATTTTTCTTCAATCTCTTAGTCAGAATTTCTCCCAAAATCTGACAGGCTTCCCTGTTTTTATGATTTTTATTCTTTTCCCTAAATTCCTTCTCCAAAGTGGAAGCAGTGGTTAAAACTTGACCGTTTTCATCGTTTATTACCTGCGTATAGATATAGCGATTACTCTTGAATACATAAACCCTAGGCCTATCGATAGTGCCCTTAATCTTTTTTCTTATCCTCTTTCTTATGCGCCTCTTAGCTATTTTCTTTAATTCCACTTTATCCTTATACACCGCTTACCACCGCCTTTCTCTCTTTTTTATGCAACCTCTCACCGACATAGCGTATACCTTTGAGCTTGTAAGGATCAGGTTTTCGAAAGTTCTTGATTTCCTGAGAAACCTGACTGACCCGCTGTTTATCTATTCCCTTTACAGTTATCAAAGTTGGCTTTTCTAAAACGACTTCTATGTCTTCGGGAATTTTATAAATGATGGGCCTTGAATAGCCCAAGCTTAATTCAAGCTTATCCTTTTCGAGCTTGGCCCGGTACCCCACTCCAACTATCTCCAATTGCCTGGAAAATCCTTCAGAAATGCCTAACGAAGCATTATAAGCTAAACTCCGGCAAAGTCCATGTAAAGAACGTTGCTCTTTCGAATCATCAGACCTTTTCAGAATAAGTTTATTGCCGTCAAGTTGAGCTTTTATCCCAGGAAATAAAGGCGAAATGAGCTTTCCCTTAGGACCTTCAAACTCAATTTTCTCGAGAAGAATATTGACCTTGACACCTTCAGGCAAAACAATCGGTTGTTTTCCTACTCTTGACATTTTGAGATTTCCTCTTTCTCTAAATGGTTCTCTTCTATTTTATGTGAGCAAGACATGTATCGAGATATCAGAAGAAAATATTCGGGGATGGCGTTAAAAATCTGAACAGGAGCGAGGCTATTCCTGAATATTTTCTGATTTTGATCCATATAAAATGGAAGAGAATCTTCTAAATTTACCAGATGTAACATAAAACTTCTCCCCCAACTCCTAATTCTTTACATTTTTTCCCAGAAGAAATTCCTTTGGAAGTAGAGATTAAGGCAATCCCCAATCCATCAAGAACTTTTGGAATTGATTCTCTATTACAATAAATACGACAACCAGGTTTGCTTACTCTACGAAGCCCTGATATAGCACTTTGACTGTCATCTGTGTATTTTAAAGTAATAGTCAAAATTCCTTGCTTGTTATCATCCACAACTTTGAAGTTATTAATATAGCCTTCTTCCTTTAAAATTTTTGCGATCTCAACCTTTAATCTTGAAGATGGGATATTCACCTCTTTTTTCTTAACATTTACGGCATTCCTTATTCTAGTTAGCATATCAGCTATGGGGTCTGTTAAACTCATAATCTTTTCCTTTTTCTATAATTTACCATGATGCTTTGATTATTCCAGGAATTTCACCCTTTAGGGCTAATTCACGGAAACACAAACGACACATATCAAATTTCCTGTAATAACCCTTAGAACGGCCGCATATCCGGCAACGACTCTTTTTTCGGGTGGAATACTTAGGCTTCTTTAAATATTTTGCCATAGAAGATATTCTCGACATTATCTCCTCTCTCTATCAAATTTCTCTAAAAGGCATCCCTAATTTTTTCAGTAAGGCATAAGCCTCTTCAGTCTTTTTAGTAGAAACAACTATAGTTATGTTCATGCCTCGTGGTCTTTCTACTTTTGTATAGTCTATTTCTGGAAAGACAAGTTGCTCTCGCATTCCCAAGGTGTAATTTCCCCTACCATCAAAAGAATTGGGAGAAACTCCTCTGAAATCCCTGACACGAGGCAGAACAATATTTACTAGACGGTCAAAGAATTCATACATCCTTTTTTCCCGAAGGGTTACGTAACAAGCAATGGCCTGGCCTTGGCGAAGTTTAAAAGAAGAAATAGATTTTTTTGCCCTTCCTATAGCTGGCAACTGTCCAGTAATCAGACTCAATTCGGTTTTGGCAGTATCTAAAATTTTGATATTCTGAGTTGCCTCCCCCACTCCTACATTTAAGATAATTTTTTCTAATCTGGGTACAGCCATTTTATTTTTTATGGCAAATTCTTTCTGAAGGTCTGGAATAATTTCTTTTTTGTACTTCTCAAATAGACGACTCATCCTTGGCTCCTCATTTTTACCGCTCGAGGCTAATATCGCATTTACTACAGACTCTTATTTTACTGTCATCGTCCAGTTTCTTTTTCCTTACTCTCACTCCTTGCTCACATTCAGAACAATAAAGCATCAAGTTAGAAACACAAATAGGAGCTTCTTTCTCCATAATACCTCCCTTAATATTTTTACTCTGATCGGGACGAATGAACTCCTTTACAAAATTGGCTTTTTCAACAATAGCTCTTCTCTTATCAGGCAATATTTTTAGAATCTTTCCTGTTTTTCCTTTATCTTTCCCTTTTTTTACTATGACTAAATCATTCTTTTTCAAAAAAATCTTATTCATCAGAGGACCTCCGGGGCTAGAGAGACAATCTTCATGAATTTTTTATCCCTCAATTCTCTTCCAACAGGTCCAAAAACCCTTGTACCTACTGGCTCTCCTGTCCGGTCTATGATGACCGCTGCATTATCATCGAAACGTATGTAAGATCCATCTTTGCGGCGAATTTCCTTCCTTGTCCGAACAATGACAGCTCTAATCACTTTTCCCTTTGGGATCTTACTCTCGGGTTCAGCCTCCTTTATTGTAGCTGAAATAACATCTCCTATGGAGGCTGTTTTTCCTACTCCCCCTCCTAAAGGGGTAATGCACATAATCTTTCGTGCACCTGAATTATCAGCGATTTTGAGCATTGACTGAGCTTGTATCATTCCCTTTTTTCCTTATTTTTTTTTCTCCCTTAACTTCACCAGGAGAAAGAACAACAATCTCCTGAACCCGCCACCTCTTTTTTCTGCTTATTGGCCTTGTCTCGATTATTTTAACTACATCTCCTACTTTGCACTTCTCGTACTCATCGTGAACGAGAAATTTTTTTCTCCTCTTGATGATTTTTTTGTAGAGAGGATGTCTTACTGGCCGCTCGACAAGAACAGTTACAGTTTTTATCATCTTATTCCCGACAACCACGCCTGTTTTAGTGGTTTTTCTTTTTTGTTTTTCTTCCATTCTTTATTTCGCCTCTTTATTCTTTTCTCTTATTATAGTTTTTATACGGGCAATGTCTTTTCTAATATTATTAAGCTTCATGGCATTTTCAATCTGTCCTAAAGAATGTTGAAAGCGTAGCTTTAAGAGCTGATCTTTTAGTTCAGCTTCTTTGCTGCGTAATTCTTCTTCAGATAACTCTTTTAATTCCCTTGCTTTCATCTTAATTCCTTGCTTTCTCTGCTGATAAATCTCGTTTTTATAGGAAGCTTATGGGCAGCCAAGTTCATGGCCTCTTTGGCTATATCCTTGGAAACACCCTCTAACTCGTATAATACCCTTCCCGGCTTTATGACATCTACCCAGAATTCAGGGTCTCCTTTTCCCTTCCCCATCCTAACCTCTGTAGGTTTTTTAGTAACTGGTTTCCAGGGAAAAGCTCTAATCCAGAGTTTTCCCCTCCTTTTAACATGGCGGGTAATGGTGATTCTACCTGCCTCTAACTGACGAGCTGTGATCCAGCAAGGCTCTAAAGCTTGCAGGCCATACTCACCAAAAGATAAAGTTGAGCCTCGATAAGCTTTTCCCCTCATCCTTCCTCTCTGCTGTTTCCTGTATTTAACTTTTTTTGGCATCAACATGGCTAAATCTCCTCGATTTCAGCAGATTGAGAAGTCATCTTTGACTTTTCTATGTCACCTCTATAAATCCAGACTTTTATGCCTATCTGGCCATACGTTGTAAAGGCCTCAGTAAATCCATAATCTATATTTGCTCTTAAGGTCTGAAGAGGCAATTGACCCCTTAAATACCATTCTGTACGGGCTATCTCTACTCCTCCTAACCTACCAGAACACATAACTTTTATTCCATTGGCTCCCATCCTTAAAGCCATGTCCACAGCTCTCCTCATTGCTCTCCGGTAAGCTATTCTCTTTTCAAGCTGGATAGCCACGCCTTCAGCTACCAACAGAGCAGTAAGTTCCGGCTTATCTATTTCTCTAATATCAATGTAAACTTCCCGTTTGGCAATTTCTTGAAGTAGTTTTTTCAAATTCTCAATTTCTTTTCCTCCGCGGCCGATAATAATGCCAGGTCGGGCTGTATGGATTATGACCCTGATTTTTGGACCGACACGTTCTACATCCACTTCTTTAATCCCAGCATGAAAATATCTCTTCTTTATCTCTTTTCTCATTCTCAAGTCTTCATGGATTAAGCGACTATATTCTTTTCCTTTTGAAAACCATCGGGAACTCCATTGTTTGTTGAATCCTAATCTAAATCCAATAGGATGCGTTTTCTGTCCCACTTTCTATCTCCCTTTTCTTTCTTTTAAAAAGACATGCACATGGCTTGTCCTTTTTAATATTCGATGAGCTCTCCCCATAGGAGCAGCTCTAAATCTCTTCCAAAGAGGACCTTGATTGACAAATATTCTTGAGATATACAGGTCATCAACATCAATATTGGGAACTTTCAGCTGAGCATTGGCAATAGCAGAACGCAGTACTTTCTCTACCACAACACTAGCTTTTCTCTTGCGGGAAAAGCGAAGAATTGTCAAAGCTTCTCCCACATATCTATCCCTGACCAAATCAGCCACCAATCGGCATTTCTGAGAAGAAATCCTAATATACTTGGCAGTGGCCTGGATTATAAAATTCTGATCTTCCATTTTCTACTTCCTTACTCTCACTGCTCGCGCTGTCCTTGATGTATGCCCTTTAAAAGTTCTGGTGGGGGAGAATTCCCCTAATTTATGGCCAACCATATTCTCAGTAATAAATACGGGGATGAATTTTCTCCCATTGTGGACTGCAATTGTCATCCCTACCATCTCAGGAGTTATTGTAGATTGACGAGCCCAGGTCTTTATCACTTTTCTCTTTTTACTCTGAGCTTCTAAAGCTTCTATCTTTTTCATAAGTTTCGCATCTAGATAGGGACCTTTCTTACAAGATCTGCCCATGATTATTTACTCCTTCTTCTTACTATAAAGGCCTGAGTTCGTTTGTTCCTTCTTGTTTTGTAGCCTTTAGTAGGCAATCCACCTGGACTTACAGGGTTTCGACCTCCTTTTGCCTTTCCTTCCCCTCCACCATGGGGATGGTCGATAGGATTCATAGCTGTTCCTCTTACATGGGGTCTTTTTCCTTTCCAGCGGTTCCGTCCTGCTTTGCCAATAGAAATATTCTGATGATCGAGATTGCCTATCTGCCCAATAGTAGCTCTGCAATCCAGATGAACTTTCCTTATCTCTGAGGAAGGAAGACGAACTTGAGCATATTTTTCTTCCTTGGCCAATATCTGAGCACCTGCTCCGGCAGATCTCGCTAACTGGCCTCCTTTATTTTTTCTCAACTCAATATTGTGGATTACAGTTCCTAAAGGAATGTACCTTAAAGGAACAGAATTTCCAGGAAGGATATCTACCTGATTTCCAGAAGAAATAATGCGCTGGCCGACCTGCAAATTCAAAGGAGCTAATATATATCGCCTCTCTCCATCCGCATATTTAATCAAGGAAATAAAAGAAGAGCGATTGGGATCATATTCTATTGTTTCAACGACACCTGGAATTTCAATTTTATCTCTTTTAAAATCAATGATACGGTACATTCTCTTATGACCTCCCCCTCGATGGCGAGAAGAAAGGTGACCCTGTGAGTTTCTTCCTCCTGATTTAGAAAGAGATTGAAGCAAAGGTTTATAAGGCTTACCGGTAGTTAATTCCTCAAAAGTTAAACCAGTTTTTTGGCGAAGACTTGAGGTTCTTGGTCTGTATTTCTTTATTCCCATTTTAAACTGCCTCAAAGAATTCAATCATTTTTTCGCCTTCCTTCAATTTAACATAGGCTTTCTTCCAATCTTTTTTTTTGCCTTCAGAACGCCCCACTTTTTTTACCTTGCCTCTTTTGTGCTGAGTTCGAACTCTTTCTACTTTAACTTTAAAAAGTTGTTCAACTGCTCTTTTTATTTCAATTTTATTGGCTCTCCTATCAACTTCAAAACAGACTTCTCTGTTTTTATCCTTCAGCCAGGTACTCTTTTCGGTAATAACTGGCCTAAAAATAATTTGATAGGCATCCTTCACTTCAATCTCTCCATCAAAGATTCAAAGGCCCGCTGAGTAAAAACAAGCCATTTGTGTTTTAAAATGTCATAAATACTGACCTGATTGTAATCAACTGTTTTAATCTTAGGAATATTCCTCATAGAAAAAAACAAATTTTTATTTTCATGGCTGTCAATTATTAAAGCTGAATCTAAATTAAAGCTTTCTAAGACTTTTATTCCTTCCTTTGTTTTTGGCTCTTTAAAATCCAATTCTTTAAGGATAATCATTTGCTTTTCAGCAAATTTCAGGGATAAGGCTGATTTTAAGGCATTTTTTTTGGCCTGTTTGGGAAGATTATAGTAAAAACTTCTTGGCTTAGGACCAAAGGTAATGCCACCTTTTCTCCACAAAGGAGAACGAATACTTCCAGCTCTTGCTCTTCCAGTCCCCTTTTGTCTCCATGGTTTTCGGCCGCCTCCGCGAACCTCATTTCTGGTCTTAGTCGAAGCTGTTCCTGTCCTCTGATTAACCTGGTGGCTAATAACAGCCTCATAAAGAAGATGTTCTTTGACAGGATATGAAAAGATTTCTGTGGGCAAATTAATTTCCTTAGTTGTCTTTCCACCTTTGTCTAAAACACTAATCTTTGCCATTTTTCTTCTTTACTCTTTTTCAGTTTCTTTTGAAGTTAAAAGATTAAAATTTACTTTCTTCACCAAGAGATATTCCCCGTTGGCTCCAGGAACGGCTCCCTTAACTACCAAAATATTATTTTCTTTATCAGTTTGAATAACTTCAAGATTCTTTATTGTGACTTTCTTGTGTCCCATATGACCAGGTAATTTTTTTCCCTTTACAACCCGAGAAGGATAGGCAGAAGCTCCGATTGAACCTGGTGATCTATGGAACATGGAACCATGGCTAGCTTTACCGCCTTTCATACCCCAACGCTTAATAACACCGGCAAAACCTTTTCCTTTGCTTGTTCCGACAATATGAACCTTTTCACCTTCTTGAAAAATATCCACAAGAATTTGATCCCCTTCCTTTATCTCTACTCCCTCCTCGAAACGTATTTCTTTAAGGACTTTTGTCGGAGGGACTCCTGCTTTCTTAAAATGTCCTAATTGAGGTTTTATCGGATGCTTAACCTCTTTCTCTTCTATCAGGCTTAACTGGAGAGCCTCATAACCATCTCTTTCTTTATTTTTTTTCTGAATAACAGTACAAGGACCTGCTTTAATAACAGTTATAGGAATAACATTTCCTTCTTTGTCAAAAATTTGACTTATTCCTATTTTCTTTCCTATTAGGCCCTCTACCATGACTATTCTCCTGGAGTACCAAAAGCTTGAATTTCGACATCAATCCCAGCCGGTAAATCTAATTTCTGGAGTTCTTCAATGGTTTCATTGTTGTATTCTCTGATGTCAATTAGTCTTTTATGAATTCTCATCTCAAAGTGTTCCCTTGATTTTTTATCCACGTGAGGAGAACGAAGAACACAGAATCTGTGAATTTTAGTAGGAAGCGGGATTGGTCCTGATATATTCGCTCCGGTTCTTTTAGCTTTAATAACTATATCTTTTACAGACTGATCCAAAAGGCGATGATCAAAAGATTTAAGTCTTATTCTTATCTTTTCCATTTCTCTGTTCCTCGCAATGACACTTCATTAAATACATTTGTATTAGTTATTAGTTACCATTTACTCTACAACATCAGTGACAGTTCCGGCTCCGACTGTCCGTCCTCCTTCTCTTATGGCAAACTTCAACCCCTTCTCCATGGCCACATCCGTTATCAACGATATCTCTAAATTAACATTGTCCCCAGGCATCACCATCTCTACTCCACCCGGTAACTTTACCGTCCCTGTCACATCCGTCGTCCGAAAATAAAACTGCGGCCTGTATCCTCCAAAAAACGGCGTGTGCCGCCCTCCTTCCTCCTTCTTCAACGAATATATCTCAGCCTTAAACTTCCTGTGCGGCGTTATCGACCCAGGCTTCGCCAATACCATCCCTCGCTCTACCTCTTCTTTGTCCGTCCCCCTCAATAACACTCCTATATTGTCTCCTGCTATCCCCTCATCTAACGTCTTGCGAAACATCTCTACCCCTGTTACTACCCGCTTCCGCGTCTCACCAAATCCTACTATCTCTACCTCCTCTCCTGTCTTTACCTGCCCCCGATCTACCCGACCTGTCACCACCGTACCCCGTCCACTTATCGAAAATATGTCCTCTATCGGCATCAAAAACGGCTTGTCCACTACCCTCACCGGCTCCGCTATGTAACTGTCTACCGCCGCCATCAACTCTATTACAGGCTTGTTCACCTCTGCCCCAGGATCTCCATCCGACTCCAACGACTTCAAAGCACTACCCCTCACTACCGGTATCTTATCACCAGGAAACTCATACTTCGTCAATAACTCCCTCACCTCTAACTCCACTAAATCCAATATCTCAGGATCATCCACCAAATCTACCTTGTTCATAAATACCACTATCGCCGGTACATTCACCTGACGCGCTAACAATATGTGCTCCCGAGTCTGCGGCATCGGCCCATCATCCGCCGCTACCACCAATATCGCCCCATCCATCTGCGCCGCACCAGTTATCATGTTCTTTATGTAATCCGCATGCCCAGGACAATCTATGTGCGCATAATGCCTCTTCTCCGTCTCATACTCTATGTGCGCTATCTGTATCGTTAACCCCCTCTCCTTCTCCTCAGGCGCATTGTCTATCTTATCAAACTCTATATACTCTACCTTGCCCTCCATCAACTTGTTCAATACCTTTGTCACCGCAGACGTCAACGTCGTCTTGCCATGATCTACATGCCCTATCGTCCCTATGTTTAAATGCGGCTTCGTCCGCTCAAACTTTGCCCTAGCCATTTCCTTACCTCCTATCTTTTTGGTTTAAAATCTGTATATTTTTTATGGTCATTTTATTATCTTTTTATTTTTATCTCTTCACTCTTGATTCTTTACTCCTTATTATTATTTCTTCATTATTTATCTACGGAGAGGAATTTTTCCTTCAATTCTGGCTATTATATCTTTCCCAAGGGAAGAAGGAATTATCTTGTATCGAAAAAATTCCATGGAAAAAACTCCTCTTCCCTGAGTTATTGTCCGAATAATAGTTGCATATCCAAACATCTCTGACAGGGGAACAAAAAAATTGATAATTCTCGAACTATCTCTTATCTCCATCCTTTCAACTTTACCTCTTCGGGAGTTGATATCCCCCACAATATCTCCTAAATATTCCTCAGGAGAAATAACCTCCAAACTCATTATAGGCTCTAAAAGAACAGAATTTGCTTTAGAAACAGCATTTTTAAAAGCTAAAGAACCAGCAATTTTGTAGGCTATGGAAGAGGAATCAACTTCATGAAAGGAACCATTAATCACCGTAACTTTAATATCAGCAAGAGGAAAGCCAGCTAAAATTCCTGTTTCCATGGCTTCCTTGACCCCATTTTGGATAGAGGGAATGAATTCTTCAGGAATAATGCCTCCTTTTATTTTATTCACAAACTCGAATCCCTGGCCTCTTTTTAAAGGTTTAACAACCAGTTTGCAATGACCATATTGACCCCTCCCCCCTGACTGGCGGATATATTTTCCTTCTCCTTCAGCTTCACTTGTGATTGTCTCTTTATAAGCAACCTGAGGTCTTCCTAAATTTACTTGAACTCCAAACTCTCTTATTATACGATCCATGAGAATTTCCAGATGGAGTTCTCCCATACCATAGATAAGAGTTTGTCCTGTCATAGGATCTTGCATGACCTTGAAAGTAGGGTCTTCTTTTGTCAGATTGGCTAAGGCATTGGCTAATTTGGAATGATCTATCCTTGATTTTGGCTCTACAACAGCTGAAATAACAGGTTCAGGAAATTTAATGGATTCAAGGATAATAGGATGACTCCTCAAGCACAAGGTGTGTCCAGTAGAGACTTTTTTCATGGAGCCCAAGGCAGCTATATCCCCGGCATAAACTTCCTTTAATTCCTTTCTCTTATTGGAATGCATTTCCAAGAGCCGGGAAAGACGTTCTTCTTCTCCTTTTGTTGAATTATAAACAGATGTTCCTATTCTTGCTTTCCCTGAATAAACACGGAAAAAGGCAAGAGTTCCAACATAAGGATCGTTCATTATTTTGAACACTAAAGCAGAAAATGGCTCGTCCTCAGAAGCTCTTCTTTCCTCAACCTCAAGAGTCCGGGGATGATGTCCGACAACAGGAGGGATATCAACAGGAGAAGGCAAATAATCTTGAATGGCATCTAATAATGGATGAATACCCTTATTCCGGAAAGAAGCTCCATAGAGAACAGGTACAAATCGGAGGAAAATTGTCCCTTTTCTGATTGCTCTTTTTATTTCCAAGGATGATATTTCAGCCCCATCTAAGTATTTCTCCATCAGAATATCGTCTACCTCACTCAGTTTCTCTAACATTTCATCCCTTTTTTCCTGGGCTTCATCTTCATAATTTTCCGAAATATTTCTTACTTCAAATTTAGTACCTAATATATCATCTCCCCAGTCTATTGTTTTCATTTCTACAAGATCAATCACACCTCTAAAATTTTCTTCCCTCCCCAAAGGAATCTGTATAGGCAAGGGATTGGCATTAATTCTGGCCTTCATCTGATTTACTGCTCTCTCAGGATCAACACCCACTCTATCCATCTTGTTGATATAAACGATTCTTGGCACTTTGTATCTATCCGCCTGGCGCCAAACTGCTTCTGATTGAGGCTCAACTCCCCCCACTCCACAGAGAATGACAATGGCACCATCGAGTACTCTTAGAGAGCGTTCAACCTCGGCTGTGAAATCTATATGACCAGGGGTATCTATGATATTGATTCGATGGTTTTTCCAATAACAGGTGGTTGCAGCTGAAGTAATAGTTATTCCTCTTTCCTGCTCCTGAGCCATCCAATCCATAACAGCTGTACCTTCATCTACTTCTCCTATCTTGTAAGTAATACCTGTATAGAAAAGAATTCGCTCTGTTGTGGTAGTCTTCCCCGCATCGATATGAGCCATTATTCCAATGTTTCTGATTTTTTCGATGGCACGACTTCGTTTCAATTCTGCTCTCCATCTTAATTTTTGTTAAACTCTTTAACTTCTTAAAAAAGACTACCATCTATAATGAGCAAAAGCTCTATTAGATTCGGCCATTTTATGGGTATCTTCTTTTTTCTTAACTGCTCCACCTCGATTGTTACTGGCATCAACAATTTCACCGGACAGTTTTTCTTCCATGCTCTTTCCGCCCCTCTCCCGAGCATAACTGACTAACCATCTCACTGCCAAGGATGTCGAGCGGTTAAGTGTCACCTCCACAGGAACCTGGTAAGTAGCTCCTCCCACCCTTCTCGATTTTGTCTCTAGAACTGGCTTTACATTTCCCACAGCTTTTTCGACTACCTTAAGAGGATCTTCTTTTGATTTCTTTTTTACCTGTTCCATAGCGCCATAAAAAATTTTTTCAGCCAGGCTCTTTTTTCCCTCTTTTAATATAATTTTTATGAATCTTGCTATCAGAGTGCTGTTGTAGAAAGGGTCGGGTAACATCTTCCTTTTTTTTACTGTTCCTCTCCTAGGCATACATTTCTCCTCTAGCCAGCAATCCTTTTTTCCTTGGGCTTTTTGGTCCCGTATTTAGATCTGCTTTTTCTTCTATCTTCTGTTCCTTCACAATCTAATGTTCCACGAACAATATGATAGCGGACACCTGGCAAATCCTTGACCCGACCTCCTCGTATGAGAACAATCGAGTGTTCTTGTAAATTATGACCAATCCCGGGAATATATCCTGTTACTTCTATGTTATTGGTCAATCTAATCCTGGCCACTTTTCTCATGGCCGAATTAGGCTTTTTTGGTGTTGTCGTAAATACTCTAGTACAGACACCCCTTTTTTGAGGGCATTTCTCCAGAGCAGGAGACTTACTTTTGTATTTTCTCACAGTTCTTCCTTTTCTTACTAACTGATTTACTGTAGGCAAAATTGTCTCCTTTATAAAAAAAAATAAAATTCATTCGCTCCGAATCCAAAATATTCGTAAAACGAATGCGAGGATAATAACAAAAACTACTTGCTATGTCAAGATTTTTAAGGGAGTTAGAGCAAAATCTAATTTGTAATTTGAGCGTCTACTCCCTCAACTGTTTCTTCCTCTTTTTCTTCTTTCAGCTCAACATCGCGATAGTATTTATAACCAGTACCAGCAGGAATAAGCCTGCCCATAATAATATTTTCTTTTAGTCTCCTTAAATAGTCTATTTTTCCGTAGAGACTTGCTTCTGTTAAGACCCGGGTTGTTTCCTGGAAAGAAGCTGCAGCTATGAAGCTATCCGTGCTTAAGGCACTTCTTGTTATTCCTAAAAGAAGAGGTCTGGCTTTGGCTGGTTTTCCTCCTTTTTTGATGATTTTTTCGTTTTCCTCCTGGAAAATAAACTTATCGACCTGTTCATCCACTAAAAATTCTGTATCGCCTACTTCCTCCACTTTTACCCAGTGAAGCATTTGACGAATGATGATTTCGATATGCTTATCGTTGATGGATACACCTTGGAGTCTATAAACTGCTTGAATTTCCCTTACAAGATATTCAGCCAGTTCCTTCTCCCCCAGAACTCTCAATATGTCATGAGGGTTTATAGGACCATCCATTAAAGGAGTACCTGCTCTTATTTTTTCTCCTTCACCAACTCTTATATGGGCTCCTTTAGGAATAAGGTATTCCTTCTCTCCTCCTCTCTCATTTTGTACCATGATCTTTCTGTAGCCCCTGACAAGACCTCCGTATTCAACTGCCCCATCAATCTCAGAGATGACAGCAGGAGCCTTGGGTTTTCGTGCTTCAAAGAGTTCTTCAGCCCTGGGTAGACCGCCTGTAATATCCTTGGTTCTGGCAACTTCTCGAGGTATCTTAGCCAGGACATCACCCGCATAAACCTTATCTATGTCGTTGACTTCTAAAGTTGCTCCTGAGGGAAGAAAATATTTTTTAAGCACTATCGGTTTATTATTCTTATCTTTTTTACTGGGACTTACTATTTCAATACGAGGCTGCATTTTCTCATCTCTTGGATCGCTTACAACTTGGCTGATTAACCCTGTATATTCATCCTGCACTTCTTCTATGGTAATCCCAGGAACTACATCATGAAAATGGACTATTCCAGCCTCCTCACTTATGATAAATGTGTTGAAAGGATCCCATTCGGCAAACGCTTCCCGAGCTTTTATATCTTCTCCGTCTTTTATTAAAACCTTGGCGCCATATGGTACCTGATAATGTTCCACTTCTCTTTGGCGATGGTCAAGAATAGCAATATTTGCATTACGGTTGACAATAATCAAGGAATTATCCTTATTAATAACATATTTTAGGTTGTTGAATTTGATGATTCCATCATTTTTTGCCTCGAGCTTGGATCTCTCAGCTCCTCTAATGGCAATTCCACCTATATGGAAAGTTCTCATTGTGAGCTGAGTACCTGGCTCACCGATGGATTGAGCAGCAATTATACCTACTGCTTCCCCAAGATCTACAAGGGAACCACTCGCCATATCTCGGCCATAGCAAAGCTGGCAAACGCCTCTTATTGATTCACAGATAAGAACAGAGCGTAGTTTTATTTTTTCAATACCAACACTCTGGAATTCCTGAATGATTTTTTCACTAATTTCTTCATTTATGTCAACAATTACTTTATTTGTATCAGGATGAAGAATTCTCTCCAGAGAGACACGACCAATTATCCTATCTTCAAAAGGTTCAATGATTTCTCCATTTTCAACAATGGCTGTAACATTAACTCCTTTCAGAGTACCACAATCATACTCATCAACAATAACCTCCTGAGAAACATCCACTAATTTGCGGGTAAGATATCCTGAATTAGCAGTCTTTAAAGCCGTATCAGCTAAACCTTTCCGCGCTCCATTAGTGGAGATAAAATACTGAAGAACATTCAGTCCTTCTCTCAAATTAGATACAATGGGTGTTTCTATAATTTCACCAGAAGGCTTACTCATTAAGCCCCTCATTCCAGCCAATTGGCGAATCTGTTGTTTATTGCCCCTAGATCCTGAATCAGCCATGACAAATAAGGGATTCAATTGTTTCTCCTCAATACTCACCCTTTTCATCTCATCAAACATGGCATTTGAAACTTTATCTGTAACTGCGCCCCAGATTTCTACAACTCGATTGAACCGCTCGCCAGCTGAGATTCTTCCCTCTCGATAATGGTTTTCAATTTTTCTGACTTCTTTCTCAGCCTTATCAACTAAAGTTGCTTTCTCCTTGGGAATAATAAAATCATTAATCCCCAGGGAAAAGCCTGCTTGAGTAGCTTGGTTGAAGCCTATTTCCTTCATCTTATCAAGCATTTCAATAGAAGACGATGGTCCTTTTTTTAAATAAGTATAATAAACTAAATTCTCAATACCTTTCTTTTTCATTATACCATTGATAAAAGGAATGCCGTCGGGAAGAATATTATTGAATATGATGCGTCCAGGTGTTAGCTCAATAAGCTCATTATGAATTTCAGTTATAGGACAAGACATGACTGCTTGATCGTCATAAAAAGTTGATAAATTCATAAAACTTCCCTGAAACCTAACTTTCACTTTAGCATGAAGAGAAATATCCTTGCTTTCCAAAGCTAACAAAACTTCATCAGAAGAAACAAAAATCCTCCCCTCTCCTTTTTCTCCCTTCTTCTCCAAGGTTAAATAGTAACAACCTAAAATCATATCTTGACTGGGAATTGCTACGGGTCTACCGTTAGCTGGGGAGAGGATATTTTGGGTAGAAAGCATTAAAGTATGAGTTTCAACCTGAGCTTCAACTGAAAGGGGAATATGAACAGCCATCTGGTCTCCATCAAAATCAGCATTAAAAGCAGCACAGACTAGGGGATGAATCTGGATAGCTTTTTCCTCGACTAAAACTGGTTCAAAGGCCTGAATTCCCAAGCGATGAAGAGTAGGTGCTCGATTCAATAATATGGCGTGTTCCTTAATAACCTCCTCCAGATAATCCCATACTTCTGTCCGCTCTTGTTCATGCCATTCTCGGGCAACTTTAACGCTTGGCACAAGGCCTTCTTTTTCTAATTTATGAAAAATAAAAGGTTTAAACAGCTCCAAAGCCATCTTCTTGGGAAGACCACACTGGTTCAGTTTAAGTTCAGGGCCTACAACAATAACCGACCTTCCTGAATAATCAACACGTTTTCCTAAAAGGTTCTGGCGAAAGCGCCCCTGCTTTCCTCTTAAAGCTTCGCTCAAGGACTTCAGGGGTCTGCGGTTAGCTCCAAGATGAACTCTACCTCTTTTCCCGTTATCAAATAAGGCATCCACTGCTTCTTGAAGCATTCTTTTTTCATTGCGGATAATGAGCTCAGGAGCTTTGAGCTCGATTAGCTTTTTCAATCGATTGTTACGATTGATAACCCTTCGGTAAAGGTCGTTCAAATCAGAAGTAGCAAAACGTCCCCCATCCAAGCGGACTAATGGCCTTAAATCGGGAGGAATAACAGGAATAACATCGAGGATCATCCATCCAGGGTGGTTCCCGGACATTTTTAAGGCTTTGAATACTCTCAGTCTTTTTGCATAACGAAGCTTCCTCTGCTGGGAAGTTTCTTTCTTCATCAGATCTCTCAATCGTACCGCTTCTTTGCTTATATCAATTTTATTTAGCAATACCTTAATAGCCTCTGCTCCGATAGAAGCTGAAAATTTATCGCCGAATTTCTCTTGAGCTTCTTTGTACTCTTCCTCAGTAAGAAGCTGTTTTTCTTGTAAAGGAGTTTCTCCTGGATCAATAACAAGGTAGGCCTCAAAATAAAGAACTTTCTCAAGATCTTTTATAGAAAGGTCCAAAACAAGACCTATTCGACTGGGGATTCCTTTAAAAAACCAAATATGCGCTACAGGAGAAGCTAACTGAATATGCCCCATCCGCTCACGACGAACCTTGGACTTTGTCACTTCAACTCCACAGCGCTCACAGATAATACCCCTGTATTTCATCCTTTTGTATTTACCACAGAGACATTCGTAGTCATTGACGGGACCAAATATTTTGGCACAGAAAAGACCATCTTTTTCTGGCTTAAAGGTTCGATAGTTGATAGTTTCAGGCTTAGTAACCTCTCCCCAAGACCAACTTCTTATTTTTTCTGGAGAAGCAATATTAATTTTAACGCGGTCAAAATCGACCTTCGCTTTTCCTCCAAAGGATTGTCTTCCATCCATCTTTATTCTCCTTTTGAAATTCGAGGGACATCAATTCCCCAAGGAAGAATTTCTTCTTTTTCTGCCTTTTCTAATTCTACATTCAAACAAAGGCTTTGAAGCTCGCGAATAAGGACATTCACTGACTCAGGAATACCTGGAGAAAAATCCAAATCTCCCTTGACTATAGCTTCATATATCTTAGCCCTGCCTTCTACATCATCCGACTTCGCTGTCATAAGCTCTTGAAGGGTATAGGCAGCTCCATAGGCTTCCAGAGCCCAAACTTCCATTTCTCCAAAACGCTGTCCTCCAAATTGGGCCTTTCCCCCTAAAGGTTGCTGAGTTATTAGTGAATAAGGACCTGTAGACCGAGCATGAATTTTATCATCAACAAGATGATAAAGTTTCATTATATAAATATAACCAACAGTTACTTCCTGATTCAGAAGCTCTCCTGTTATACCATCATAAAGAGGAACTTTTCCTGAAGTGGGTAAATTCGCCTTGACCATGAGATCTTTTATTTCCTCTTCAGTTATCCCATTAAATACAGGTGTGGAAATCCATAGATTTAGTTTTTTAGCTGCCCATCCCAAATGGGTTTCAAGAATCTGACCAACATTCATTCTCGAGGGAACCCCCAAGGGATTCAAGACAATCTCTACGGGTGTACCATCAGGAAGGCGAGGCATGTCTTCTTCAGGAACAATTTTAGCGACAATTCCTTTATTACCATGGCGACCAGAAATTTTGTCTCCAACTGAAAGCTTTCTTTTCATGGATACGAAAACTTTAATTGTCTGAATAATTCCTGGTGACAGTTCGTCACCTTTTTTTAAAACATCTACTTTTTCTTTAAAAACGGCCTTGAGGGCTTCAATTTGGCGCTTAACCTTTTTTTCCACGTCTTTGATTTTTTTGTCTCGCACAGCATTCTCTTTGAATTTCAATTTTGGGATGTCCCCGGGATTCAAACCGTTTAGAACTTTCTCGTTTAATTTTGTTCCTTTGGCTATTTTCTGTCCCGAAACATTAAAATCTTTCTCTAAAATTTCTCCCTTAAGAAGGCTTCTTATCTTTCTCCATTTTTCTCCTTCAAGTATGCTTATCTCATCATCAAGGTTTCTCTTCATTTTTACAATTTCTTCTTTTTCTATAACCTTAGCCCGGGGTCCCTTCTCACTTCCCCTCCGAGAGAAAATCCGCACATCAATCACTGTTCCTTCTATACCTGGAGAACAATATAAAGAAGCATCCTTAACATCTAAAGCTTTCTCACCAAAAATAGCCTTAAGAAGTTTTTCCTCAGGGGATAATTGAGTTTCTCCTTTAGGAGCCACTTTTCCGACTAAAATGTCTCCAGATTTCACCTGAGCTCCAATTCTCACTATTCCATTTTCATCCAAATTACGAAGAAGATTTTCAGGAACGTTAGGAATATCCCTGGTGATCTCTTCCGGACCTAACTTTGTATCACGGGCCTCGATGGTTTCTTCCACAATATGAATGGAAGTATATATATCGTCCTTAATTAATTTTTCGCTAACAACAATAGCATCCTCAAAGTTATAACCTCTCCAGGACATAAAGGCACATAAAACATTGCGACCAAGGGACAATTCACCCTTATCTGTACAAGAGTTATCAGCAATGATTTGACCTTTCTCAACTCTATCTCCTTTCCTAACAATAGGCCTGCAATTAATAGAGGTGTTTTGATTTGTCCTTAAAAATTTAGTCAGAAGATAAAGATCTGTACCAACTTCATATTCCTTAGCGTTCTCTCTTTCATCAACACGGATCAATACTCTTTCTGCATCAACAAACTCAACAATCCCTGGTCTTTTACAAATAACAACATCCAAAGATCCTTTGGCCAACAGGTGTTCTATCCCTGTACCAACAAGAGGTGCCTCTGGTTTAAGCAGGGGAACAGCCTGTCTCTGCATATTTGACCCCATGAGAGCACGGTTGGCATCATCATGTTCTAAGAAAGGAATCAAAGCAGCAGAAAGGGAAACAAGCTGTTTAGGAGATACATCAATATAGTCTATTTGATCTCGAGGAACAAGCCTAAAATTCCCTTCTTGCCTGGCATTCATAACTTCTGAAGTGAAGTATCCTTTTTTGTCCACTTCAGCGTTTGCTTGAGCAATATTATGTTTCTCTTCTTCCCAGGCTGTGAGGTAAAAACAATAGGGCTCTACTACTGGAAGCTGTTTGTTATTGGTCTTCTTTATTTTTTTAATCTCCTTTTCGATTTCATCTTTCTCGACTATTTCTCTCACTTTATAAGAGCTGTTTCCAGGATGAAGAACTTTAACATAATCAATTACTCTTCCATTCTTTACTTTTCGGTAAGGAGTCTCAATAAAACCATATTCATTAACTCGAGCAAAGCTGCTCAAAGATGAAATCAACCCAATATTTGGACCTTCTGGAGTTTCAATAGGACAAATTCTGCCGTAATGAGAAGCCTGAATATCCCGAACTTCAAAACCAGCTCTTTCTCTACTTAATCCACCTGGCCCAAGAGCACTCAACCTTCTTTTATGAGTAACTTCAGCAAGAATATTTATCTGATCCATGAATTGGGATAACTGGGAACTTCCAAAAAATTCCTTCAAGGCTGCCATAACAGGTTTTGAATTGATGAGGTCTTGAGGCATAGCTGAGGCTAAATCTGTGGCCACAGTCATTTTTTCTTTGACAGTTCTTTCCATTCTGGTCAAACCAATCCGAAAAGCATTTTCCACAAGCTCTCCCACTGAACGAACTCTTCTGTTTCCTAAATGATCAATATCATCAACAGTACCTTCTTTTTGGCGCAAATGAAGTAAATATTTAATCACTTCTACATAATCCAAAGGAGATAAAATTTTTTCTTCCAAGGAAGTATTGAGACCTAATTTGATATTCATCTTGAGACGGCCAATACGGGAAAAATTGTACTTCTGGGAGTTGAAAAAGAGATTATGGAATAAATTGTGAGCACTCTCCATGGTATGAGGCTCTCCCGGTCTCAACTTTCTATAAATCTCAGCCAGAGCTTGATTCGTATCTTTACGCGTATCCTTCTTCAAGGTATTGCTGATGATATTACTAATCTTATCTTTTTCTGGAAAAAATACTTCGAAAGGTTCATTGAGGTCGGCGAGTTGCTGTAGCTGGGTCTCATTCAATTCTTCATTTAATTTAGTTATTTCCTTAATAGCTGAAAGAGAATAAGCGTCCTTAAATTCCTTCCTCGCTATATGTATCTTCTGAACCTTTAACTCTGTAAGCCTTTGGTAAGCTTCTCTGTTGAGTTTCTTTTTGGCTGGAATTATGATCTTCTTGGATTTTGGGTCAATAATATCTTCACTTACGGATTTGCCAATAAGATTTTCCGAAAGTTCCCAATAGAACTTGCCGTTTTTTGGAAGGATCTTATAAATACTATAAAAAAGACGGATAATTTCTTCGTCTGAACCAAAACCTAAAGCTCTGAGAAAAATTGTTGCAAAGAATTTCTTTTTCCTATCTAAGCGAACAAACAAGCTATTCTTGCTGTCATATTCAAACTCAACCCAAGCTCCCCTATAAGGGATAATCTTGGCCACATAAAATCCTTTTCCTTCGCCTTGTCTAAAAAAGACCCCAGCTGAGCGCTGCAGTTGACTGACTACAACTCTTTCAATCCCGTTGAAGATAAAAGTTCCCTTCTCGGTCATCAAAGGAATTTCACCAAAATAGACTTCTTGTTCTTTTATATGTTTTAATCTTTTTGTCTTTGTAGCCGGGTCTTTTTCCCAGGAAATGAGTCGAACTTTAATTCTTAAAGGAACAGCATAAGTATAGCCTTTCTGGAGACATTCATAAGGACTGTATTTCATCTTCAACTCAACCTTATCCCCACAATGCTCACATATAGGAATTTCTATTTTCTTTAAAGCACCACAAAATGGACAAATTTCCTTTTCTGTTAGTTCAATATCTGGCGACAAAAGGGTTCCGCATCCGTTACATCGGGCTCGTGAATTCTCAACACCTTTAAGACGTCCACATTTGCACTCCCAATTGCCGATTGAGTAGTTAATAAAATCTAATTCGGTCAGCTCTTTAAAATCTCTAACAGGGAAAATATCCTTAAAGGCTATTTGCAGCCCAACATCTTTTCGCTCTTCAAGTAAAAGTTCCATTTGAAGAAATTCAGAATAAAATCTTTTTTGGATAGCAAGAAAGTCAGGCATTGGAAAGGTGGTTTTAATCTTTGAAAAATCCAATCTTTTTCGATAAATGTTTTTTGGTTCTTCAAGCATGTTTGCACTCTTTCCTTAAGAATTTTTCAGTCATTTATATAATATGAATGACCTTAATAAACTTCCAAATTTTAGACTTACTGCAATTCTACCACTGCTCCCACTTCATCAAATTTTGCCTTTATTTCTTCAGCTTCTTCTTTGGATATTCCTTCTTTCACTGGCTTAGGAGCATTATCCACCAAGTCTTTGGCTTCTTTTAACCCCAAGTTAGTTACTTCTCTAACAGTTTTAATGACATTAATTTTTTTATCGCCAACAGTCTTCAGAACAACATTAAATTCTGTCTTCTCCTCTTCAGCTTTAGCCTCACCTTGGGAAGCTGCAGCTCCAGTGGCAGCCACAGGCGCAGCCACAGCAGTAGCGCTGATTCCATACCTCTCTTCAAATTCCTTCACATAATCAGCTAACTCCAGCACTGTTAAATTATCCAAGTGATCGAAGAATTCTTTTTTTGTTGATTTTGTTTTTTCCTTTTTTACTTTTGTAGTCTCCTTAGTATCTTTTGTTTGTGCTTTGGGCATTTTTACCTCCAACTCTAATTTTTTGTTTTTAATTGACTCAACATCCTGCCTAAACTTAATAAAGGGGCTTGCCAAGTCCTTGATAACTTAATTAATGGGTAAGCCATTAAATATCCTATTTTTCTTAATAAATCCTCTTTTGAATCTATAGTGGCAATCTCATTAAATCTCTCTGGTGGCAGGAATTGTCCTTCGACAATTCCCCCTTTTACGGTAAGAACTTTATTCTTGACAGAAAAACTCTTAATTATCCGGGCTAAACCTATAGGGTCTTGAGGAGCAAAGGCAATGGCAATAGGTCCTTGAAAGCATTGTATCAAATCTTCGGGAAAATCCTTCTTTAAGGAAATAAGAGCAAGACGGTTTTTAACAACTTTAAAGGAGAAAGAATTCTTCCGAATAAGGTTTCTCAACTCTACAGATTGAGAGACTGACATGCCTTTGAAATCGACTAAATAAAAATTGTCTACTTTTTTAAAAATATCTTCTAAGTCTTTAACTAATTTTTCTTTTTGCTCTCTTTTCACTCTTTCTTCTCCTCTATTTCTCCAAAACTCCCTCAGATATCCTTAAGGAAGGCCCCATAGTTGAGGAAAGATAGATGCTTTTTATGTATTTACCTTTTGCAGCAGAGGGTTTTGCTTGGATAACAGCCTGGATAAAAGTTTGAATATTATCCACAAGTTTATCTTCTGAAAAGGACACTCTTCCCACTGAAGAATTGATAACAGCTGTTTTATCTATTCTGAATTCTACTCGCCCTGCTTTAGTCTCTTTAACTGTTTCTTTGATGTCAAAAGTAACTGTTCCTGATTTGGGGTTTGGCATAAGTCCCTTTGTTCCAAGAATACGACCTAACTTGCTCACACTCCTCATAACATCAGGAGTGGCAATGACTACATCAAAATCAATCCATCCTTTAGATATTTTTTCTATTAATTCATCCCCTCCTGTATAATCAGCTCCAGCCTCTTCAGCTTCCTTTATCTTCTCGCCTGAAGCAATGACACATACCTTTTTTTTCTTTCCAATACCATGAGGGAGGACAACTGTTCCTCTTACCATCTGATCAGAATGCTTTGGATTTACTCCCATGCGAAAGGACATATCAATAGATTCATCAAATTTTGCATAGCTGTTTTTTTTTACAAGATTAACAGCCTCTTCTAAAGAATATTCCTTTTTATCTTTCATTAATTCTTTAGCCTTTTTATAATTTTTTCCTCTTTTAGCCACCAATAATCTCCAATCCCATATTTTTTGCTGTACCTTCAATAATTCTTTTAGCTGCCTCCAAATCGTAAGCATTCAAATCAGGCATTTTAATCTTGGCAATCTCCTCAATCTGCTTCAGGGTAACTTTCCCTACTTTTTCCTTATTAGGTTCACCTGAACCCTTTGCTATTCCTGCCGCCCTCTTTAAGAAATATGATGCAGGAGGTGTCTTAATAATAAAATCAAAACTTCTATCTTTATAAACAGTTATAACTACAGGAACCACAGTACCTTCTTCCATTTTGCTTGTTTTCTCGTTAAAAACACGAACAAAATCCATGATGTTAACATTATGCTGTCCTAAAGCTGGCCCCACGGGGGGTGCAGGGCTGGCTTGCCTGGCTATTATCTGTAACTTTATCTTTGCTACAACTTCCTTAGCCATCTTTTCCTCCTAAATTTTCTCCACTTGTAAGAATTCAAGTTCTACTGGAGTAGATCGGCCAAAAATCGTGACCAAAACTTTTAAAGTATTTTTTTCATGATTTACTTCTTCAACAATTCCGCTGAAATTGAAGAAAGGCCCATCAATAATCCGCACAGCCTCTCCTTTATCAAAAGAGTGTTTTGGCTTTGGCTTCTCTGAAGTTACTTCCATGTGCTCGATTATCTGGCTGACCTCCTCTTTATTCAAAGGGGAAGGCTGCTTTCCTGATCCTACGAAACCAGTGACTTTTGGAGTCTCACGGATAATATGCCAGTTTTCATTGGACATTTCCATCTCTATCAAAATATAGCCAGGATAAGATCTTTTCGTTGAAACAACCTTTTTTCCTCCTTTGATTTCAACTACATCTTCTGTAGGAATAATGATCTGGCCAATCTGATTTTCAATATTCAGCTCTGAAGCTTTCTGACGGATAGACTCAGCCACAAATTTTTCAAATCCTGAATAAGTATGAACAACATACCAATTTTTTGCCATTTTTTATCCGAATTCCTATCCAAATAAAGACTTTATATGAGAAATTACCCAAGAAAATATCAAATCCATAAAAAAAAGATAAAATCCGAAAAAAATAGTAGCTAAGATTACAACAATAGTAGTGCTACGAACCTCATTTTTAGAAGGCCAAGTGACCTTCCTTAACTCAGCTTTAACTTCCTTTAAAAAAGGAATAAATCGCTTATACCATTTTTCCTTTTTACTCATTCTCTCTAACCCTTTGCTCTTTGGAAAATTTTTCTTCGAGCTTAAGAGGACTTTCTAAAATGAAATTCTACTCAATTCCAATTTTAATAAGGATAATTTTTACAAAAACAAATGCCTGGCAGGTGAGGCAGGACTCGAACCCGCAACCTTCGGTTTTGGAGACCGATGCTCTAGCCAGTTGAGCTACTCACCTGTCCTTCTTTTTATCGCCTCCTCTCATTCTCGTTTATTTTCTTTTGGTTAATTGAGCTGGACTGGCAACAAATTGTTAATTTGGCCTGATCCTTTTCACCACATTCTTTGCTTTTACTGTTTTCTGTTATTTTATTTCCTTATGAAGAGTATGCTTTCTGTCAAAAGGGCAATATTTCTTGAGTTCTATTTTTTTTGTTTTTTTCTTCTTGTTTCTTGTAGTTGTATAATTCCTTCTTTTGCATTCTGAGCATTGTAGAGTTACTATTTCTCTCACAGTTTCCTCACCATTGAAATTTTTTTTATCTTAAATCCTATTTATTATTTTTTTCCTCTCTTTCCTTCTCACCTGCTGCATCAGATTAAATAGCTATCTGTTTATTTCTACTTTTCTCTTATTGATTATTAATAACTACTTTTTATTCTTTACTAATTGCTGTTTACCATTTACTCTATAACATCAGTGACAGTTCCGGCTCCGACTGTCCGTCCTCCTTCTCTTATGGCAAACTTCAACCCCTTCTCCATGGCCACATCCGTTATCAACGATATCTCTAAATTAACATTGTCCCCAGGCATCACCATCTCTACTCCACCCGGTAACTTTACCGTCCCTGTCACATCCGTCGTCCGAAAATAAAACTGCGGCCTGTATCCTCCAAAAAACGGCGTGTGCCGCCCTCCTTCCTCCTTCTTCAACGAATATATCTCAGCCTTAAACTTCCTGTGCGGCGTTATCGACCCAGGCTTCGCCAATACCATCCCTCGCTCTACCTCTTCTTTGTCCGTCCCCCTCAATAACACTCCTATATTGTCTCCTGCTATCCCCTCATCTAACGTCTTGCGAAACATCTCTACCCCTGTTACTACCCGCTTCCGCGTCTCACCAAATCCTACTATCTCTACCTCCTCTCCTGTCTTTACCTGCCCCCGATCTACCCGACCTGTCACCACCGTACCCCGTCCACTTATCGAAAATATGTCCTCTATCGGCATCAAAAACGGCTTGTCCACTACCCTCACCGGCTCCGCTATGTAACTGTCTACCGCCGCCATCAACTCTATTACAGGCTTGTTCACCTCTGCCCCAGGATCTCCATCCGACTCCAACGACTTCAAAGCACTACCCCTCACTACCGGTATCTTATCACCAGGAAACTCATACTTCGTCAATAACTCCCTCACCTCTAACTCCACTAAATCCAATATCTCAGGATCATCCACCAAATCTACCTTGTTCATAAATACCACTATCGCCGGTACATTCACCTGACGCGCTAACAATATGTGCTCCCGAGTCTGCGGCATCGGCCCATCATCCGCCGCTACCACCAATATCGCCCCATCCATCTGCGCCGCACCAGTTATCATGTTCTTTATGTAATCCGCATGCCCAGGACAATCTATGTGCGCATAATGCCTCTTCTCCGTCTCATACTCTATGTGCGCTATCTGTATCGTTAACCCCCTCTCCTTCTCCTCAGGCGCATTGTCTATCTTATCAAACTCTATATACTCTACCTTGCCCTCCATCAACTTGTTCAATACCTTTGTCACCGCAGACGTCAACGTCGTCTTGCCATGATCTACATGCCCTATCGTCCCTATGTTTAAATGCGGCTTCGTCCGCTCAAACTTTGCCCTAGCCATTTCCTTACCTCCTATCTTTAAACTAATGTCGTGGATATTCTCCAAGCCCACGACCAGATTTGAACTGGTGACCCCGTCCTTACCAAGGACGTGCTCTACCAACTGAGCTACGTGGGCACTATAACTGCCTAAAAAGAGCGGGAAACGGGACTCGAACCCGCGACAAACGGCTTGGAAGGCCGATGCTCTACCAACTGAGCTATTCCCGCCCAAATGGGCAGGGAAGGATTCGAACCTCCGAAGGGTCTCCCCAGCGGGTTTACAGCCCGCCCCATTTGGCCACTTTGGTACCTGCCCACAACAAAAGTTTCTTTGCTACTGGATTCTCTTTGCTACCTTCTTAATTTAATAACCTAATCGCTTTTTCTAAAGCCAGCGAGAGGATTCGAACCCCCGACCCGCTGATTACAAATCAGCTGCTCTACCAACTGAGCTACGCTGGCATAATCTCCTGTCCACGGGCTTTAATATTTTTCAGCCTTTCTGGAAATTAAAGGGAAAAGATGGGATTAACCTCAAAATAACTTTTACCCTATCCTACCTGAGAGGACCTCTGTTCTCGATCCATATATTGTACTATTGTATTTAATGATAAAAAAATACATCCAAAATACTACATTAATTTATTTTTTTTGTCAAGATAATTCCTTAGAGGGTAAGCATCTTTTTTCCCGTGATCAGTGAAGGACAAGCGAGGGGTAGGCGGTGAAGAAGGTCGTATGAAGGCTGAGCGGGCACGGTTTCCGATTTTTTTTAAATAAAAAAAAGGGCCTCATTTTTTAAAAAAGAGGCCCTTCTGAATTAAAAAATCAGAACTTTTTTTTACCTTCTTTTGTACAGTCTTTCCTGAAGTATTCTAGCTCTCTCCACTTTCTCTTTTAAGGCCCTAAAAAAATCAACTGAAAAGAGGATATATTTTGCTCTTTGAACTACAGTCAGATTTTCTTCCATAAAGTTTTCAAACTCCTCATCTTTACTTTTAAGAAGATTTCTCAAATTTTTTAAATCCTCTATCATATTTTCGATTTGCTCCTCTGGATCTTCCTTTTCCAGGGATAACTTGAGCTCTTTCACCTTCAACCCGATTTCACGGTGAATCTCCATTTTTTCTTTTTCAATCCGGTTTATAGCGGGAAAAATCTTTGCTGCCTGTTCTTCTGTTAAATTTAGAGCCTGAGTCATCCTTAACAATCTCAGAGTGTGAATGTTCTCTCTAATTCCTCTTTTATCTGGAAACTTGTCATCAGGGGCAGCAGTTAACACGATTACACTCAAAAAAAGAAAACAAAAGACAAACGAAAATACTTTTTTTGCTTTCATGAAACTCCTCCTATGATTTAATTTCTTTCTTTATTTCAGAATCAAGGAAAATTAGTTCCTCGTCTGTAAACTCTTCTAAAAAGGAAGATAGATCATAAATATCAGGACCAATTTTGCTCCTTGGTTCTTCCAGAGACTCTCCGATTGATTCTACTATCATTAAATTAAAAATACCTTCCAGCTCTGAATTATCACCTATCTCTTGATAGATTTGCTCAAAGGAATCTTCAAAAGAAAAAACGTATATTTCCTGGTCTGTTTTAGCTTTGAATTGAAATAGGAATAATCCAAGTAAAACTACAAGGCTTAATCCAGCCCCAATCCAGGCCCATCTCCATCCCAGAGCAAATGTTCCAGATTTTCTCTCTTTTTGTTCAAGAGTTGATATTCTTCCTTTTATTTTTGAGACAAAATTTTCCCAGTAATCAGGAGTAACTTTCCCATAGTCCAGATTTTTTGCAACTCTATGGATTTTTTCCAGATTACTCCTGTAAGAGCGGCAAAGTAAGCATTTTTGAATATGTTCCTCAACTTTCTTCCTTTTTCTCTCTGACAACTCTCCATCAATATTATCTGAAAGCCATTTTTTAATCTTTTTACATTTCATTTTATACCTCTCAAAAATATGGCTTTAATCTATTCTGAAGAATTTTCCTTGCTTTATGCATTCGCCAGGATACTGTACCTTCAGAACATTTAAGAACCTGGGCTGCTTGGCCATGGGACATACCTTGAAAAACAACTAATATAAAAGAAGCTTTATAAATTAAGGGCAAAGAATCTATGATCTCCTTCAATTTTTTTTCTAACTCTTTCTTTAAAGAATAATTCTCCGGGGCTGTAGCCGAGAATTCATTCATTTTTGAAGGAGAATCATTCTCAACGAATTCCTTTTTCCCCTTTTCCTTATTCCTCTTTTTTAAAAAATTCAGAGACATATTGACAGCAATCCTATAAAGCCAAGTATAAAAACTTGATTTCTGTTTAAACTCCTTCAAGGATTCAAAAGCCTTCATAAAAGTCTCCTGAGCTAAATCATCGGCATCATGATGATTCCTTGTGAACTGAAAAATGGTGTTATAGACTTTTCTTTGATAGCGACAAACAAGTTCTGTAAAAGCTTCCCGGTCGCCTCTTTTTGCTTCTTTAACCAATAAATCATCTGCTAAATCTTCCATATTTTTTTCAACTTTCATTTTATTAGACAATTATTATACAAAATCCTTTGTAAATTAAATATATTGAGGGTCAGGCCTACACTTTTAACTGGAAGCATCTTTTCTCCTGTGATAAGAGATAAAGTAGTCACAATGAGGGGTATGCTGGTTTGAAGGCACGCTCGCTTTGTCCCAGCGAGCCAAAACGGCTCGATTCAGGCTTCGGGGTCAGACTTTGTCATCATGAGAGGCACTGCTCTACATTATGTTCTGGAAACATCCTTTCATGATAAAGTCTGACCCCAGAGGAACCATGCCCGCTCAGCCTTCATACGACCTTCTTCACCACCTACCCCTCGCTTGTCCTTAACTAATCACGGGAAAAAAGATGCTTACCTTTTAACTGTTAACATTGACAACGAAAGGGGTAACTGTTATTATTTTAGATCAATTTTTGAGGATTTTTTTCCTGTGATTGAAAGATACACTCTTCCAAAAATGGGGTCCATATGGACAGATGAAAATAAATACCGTAAATGGCTTGATGTTGAACTGGCTGTCTGTGATGCCTGGTCAGAAATCGGCAAGATTCCTCCTCAAGCTCTCCAGAATATCAAAAAAAAAGCTTCTTTTTCTGTTAAGCGAATAGATGAAATTGAAAGTGTCGTCAAACATGATATAATTGCTTTTCTCACTTCAATCGCTGAAAAAGTTGGAGAAGAGGCACGCTACATTCACCTTGGTTTGACTTCCTATGATGTAGTGGACACAGCACTTTCACTTCTTCTCAAAGAATCCCTTTTCCAAATCAAAAAAGACCTTATTTCCCTTAAAGAGGAGATTAAAACTCAAGCCCTTCGCCATAAAAAAACAGTTATGGTTGGCAGAACTCATGGTGTCCATGCTGAGCCTATAACTTTTGGAGTTAAACTATTAGTCTGGTATGAAGAAATAAAACGGAATCTTTCCCGAATTAAAAAAGCCATCGAGGTTATAAGCGTTGGAAGAATCTCTGGCTCTGTTGGAACCTATATTCATATCGACCCCAAAGTTGAGACTTTAACCTTGAACAAATTAAACCTAAAACCAGCAAAAGTCTCCACTCAAATTCTTCAGCGAGACAGACATGCTGAAGTTCTCTCCGCATTAGCACTTGTCGCTTCTTCCCTGGATAAATTTGCAGTTGAAATCCGTCATCTCCAGAAGACCGAAGTCCTTGAAGTTGAAGAACCTTTTACCAAAGGCCAAAAAGGCTCATCCTCGATGCCCCACAAAAGAAATCCTGTTAGAACTGAGAGAATTTCGGGCCTTGCCCGGCTTATTAGAAGCAACCTCCAGGTAGCTTTAGAAAACATTCCTCTCTGGCATGAGAGAGACATTTCTCATTCATCAAATGAAAGGATCATCTTTCCAGACTCTTTTATCCTCACAGATTTCATGCTTTCCGAAACTATAGACATAATAAAAAGCTGGACAGTTTATCCGGAAAAAATGAAAGAAAACATAAACCTTACTCGAGGACATATTTTCTCGCAAAGTGTTCTCCTTGCTCTTACTAGAAAAAATATATCTCGAGAGCAAGCTTACAAATGGGTTCAAAAAAATAGTCTTAAGGCATGGAAAGAAAAATTAGATTTCAAGGAGCTTATCTTATCTGATCAGGAGATTAGAAAAGTCTTATCTCCTGAGGATATAGACCACTGCTTTTCTCTTCAACCATATATAGAAAAAATAGATTATATTTTTGAAAAAGTTCTTACTGATGAAAGTTAAAATCCTTGTTTCTTATAAAGATAGTGTTCTTGATCCCCAGGGCCAAACTGTAAAAAACATGTTCCATACCCTCGGTTATGATTTCATAAAAGATGTAAGGCAAGGCAAAGTCTTCGAACTTGACCTGGAAGGAATAACCCAGGAAGAGGTTGAAAAGATTATCCCAGAAATTTCTGATAAAGTTTTGGCTAACCCCATAATCGAAAAATTTTCCTGGCAGATTATAAAGAAAGATTAAGTATTAGCTAACCTGAATTATTCACGAGTCGAGGTTGTCGCAGGTGCGAGGCGTGGCGGATGAAGCTGTGGTCGTCCACCGCAAGTCCACCACAACGAAGCAGATGCGGCGAGATCGGCTCGCCCAAAGGGTAAAAAATGTCGATTATTAATAGAAAGAATACAAAAAATAAATTATTCAGAGTAATTTCCCGTAAAATCAAAGTAACACTCTGATATTGCTTTTGTTATAATAAACATCGACATTTTTTATGAATAGTTCAGGCTAAAAACTACCTGGTCTTTATTTAAAGGCAAAGAATGAATTGAAATTTGGAGTTGTTATTTTCCCTGGTTCTAATTGTGATTATGATACCTTTAATGTTTTAAAAGAGATCCTCAAACAAAATTCAGTTTTTCTCTGGCATAAAGATCACAACTTAAAAAATACAGATTGTGTTATTCTTCCAGGAGGTTTTTCTTATGGGGACTATTTAAGGTCAGGAGCTATCGCTAAATTCTCTCCCTTAATGCAAGAAATACAGGAATATGCTTTTAAAGGAGGATTGGTCTTAGGAATCTGTAACGGCTTCCAGATTCTACTGGAATTAGGTCTTCTTCCCGGAGCCATGCTCAGAAACAAAAACCTCAAGTTTCTCTGCCAGTTTGTCCACATAGAATTGGAAAATGACGAAACTCCCTTCACAAAAAAAGGAAAAAAAGGCCAAGTCTTAAAGATTCCCATTGCTCATTATGAAGGTAATTATTATGCTCCTCCTGATATAATCCAAGAATTGGAAATAAATAACCAAATCGTTTTTAGGTATTCAGATGCTCAAGGCCGAATAAGCAAAGAGGCCAATATCAATGGCTCTCTGGGCAATATAGCTGGCATTATCAACAAACAGGGCAATGTTATGGGAATGATGCCTCATCCAGAAAGGGCCTTCGAAGTCCATTTAGGAAGCAAAGACGGACGTCTTATATTTGAATCAATTCTTAAAACAGTAGACAGCAGGCAATGATTGATAAAAAGATCCTTGAAGAGCTCAACCTGACCTTGGAAGAATATGAAACTATTGTCCAACTAATAGACAAGGAACCAAATATTACTGAGCTTGGAATTTTTTCTCTCATGTGGTCAGAACACTGCAGTTACAAAAGCTCAAAAGTTCACCTAAGAAAATTACCCACAAAGGGGAAAAATGTCATCCAGGGGCCAGGAGAGAATGCAGGCATCATAGACATCGGAGAAGGACTGGCCGTGGTCTTTAAAATTGAATCTCACAATCATCCTTCATTTTTAGAACCTTTCCAGGGTGCTGCTACTGGAGTTGGAGGAATTTTAAGGGATATTTTTACTATGGGAGCCCGACCTATCGCTCTTTTAGACTCTCTCCGTTTTGGTCCTTTGGCCAACTCTAAAAATAAGGCTATTATGGAAGGAGTCATCTCTGGAATATCCTCTTATGGAAACTCCATGGGGATCCCGACTGTAGGTGGGGATGTTTATTTCAACAACTGCTATTCTCTGAATCCTCTGGTCAATGTTTTTTGTCTGGGAATTGTCGAAAAGGATAAAATCTTCTATGCCAGAGCAGAAGGAGATGGGAATCCTGTTTTGTATGTGGGAGCAAAGACTGGAAGAGATGGCATTCATGGGGCTACTATGGCTTCGGCTGAATTTGGAGAGGATTTAGAGGAGAAAAGGCCCAATGTCCAGGTAGGAGATCCTTTTAAGGAAAAACTGCTGCTGGAAGCCTGTTTAGAAGTTATGGCCAAAGACCTCATTGTGGGTATTCAAGATATGGGAGCTGCAGGTCTGACCTGTTCAACCTCAGAGATGGCTGCAAAATCTGGCTCAGGTATCGAAATAGACCTCGACCTTGTCCCTCAAAGAGAAGAAGGAATGACACCTTACGAAATTATGCTTTCCGAATCGCAAGAACGCATGCTCATCATAGCCAAGAAAGAAAAAGTAAAAGAAGTCAAGGAAATCTTTGCAAAATGGGATTTGGACGCAGTTCCCATTGGCTATGTCACCAAAGGAGAAAGGCTTAAAGTTAAAGCAAAGGGGAAAACAGTTGTTGAACTTCCTGTAAAGGCAATCATTGACCTCTGTCCAGTTTATGAGCGAGAGAGCAAGTCTCCTTTTTATCTAAAATCAGCTCAAAAACTGAGTACACTCCCTGGGTCTGAAGATTACAATCAATCCCTGCACAAGCTCCTTTCTTCAGCAACCATAGCTGACAAAGAATGGATATACCGCCAGTACGATCACATGGTTCAGACTAATACAATCCTGCTCCCTGGTGCTGACGCATCTGTATTAAGAATAAAGGGCAAGAAAAAAGCTTTAGCCATCTCACTCGATGGAAATTCCCTCTATTCTTATTTGGAGCCTAAAACAGGAGGAAAAATAGCTGTAGCCGAGGCCTGTCGCAATCTCTCCTGCGTAGGAGCACAGCCCGTTGGAGTAACAAACTGCCTTAATTTCGGCAATCCGGAAAAACCAGAAATCATGTGGCAATTTAAAGAAGTTATTGAAGGAATAGCTCAAGCCTGCCAAGTCTTTAATATCCCTATAACAGGAGGAAATGTCAGTTTCTATAATGACACAGAAGGAATATCAATCTACCCCACTCCTGTGATAGGAGTAGTGGGAATATTGGAAGATATTTCCAAAATGGTTGGCCCTGGGTTTAAAGAGGAAGGAAATCCAGTGGTTCTTTTAGGAAATAATAAAGATGAAATAGGCGGTTCAGAATACCTCAAATCTGTCTTTAAAATAGAAAGAGGACTGCCTCCACAAATTGACTTAGAAAAAGAAAAGAGAGTCCAGGAACTGTGTCTGGAAGCTATTAATCTTGGAATAGTCCAATCTGCCCATGATATCTCTGAAGGAGGCCTGGCCGTATGTGTTGCTGAAAAATGTTTTTTGAGTGGACAAAAAATTGGTTGTCGACTTGAGTTAAAAGACAAAATTAGAACAGATGTTCTCCTTTTTAGTGAAAGCCAGTCGAGGATAATAATTAGCATCAAAACCCACCACCTCCAGAAACTCCTCAGTCTGGCTCAGAAAAGAAAAGTTAAGGCTGAAATTATCGGAGAGACTGGAGGAAGAAACATTTCTTTCCGTCATCTTGATGAAAAAGTCATCAATATTGCTGTGACCAAGGCTCACCTGCTCTGGAAAAAAAAGATTCCTGAGATTTTTAGGATTAAATAAACTGAGTAACTCCATAACTTATTAACTAAGTGATTCAATTAAGTAAGCATCTTTTTTTCTGTAATATCCGAAAACTTTTAGATGGGTTTTTAGGAATGGCTTCGCTCCCATTTCAAAAAACCTTTTTCTATCACGGATAAAAAGATGCTTACTTAAATTAAAAAACAATGGAAAATAATTATATTTTTCTTTAAAATAGATAAAATTAATTATGGAGTTAATAAGCTACTGAACCTGAACTATTCATAAAAAATGTCGATGTTTATTATAACAAAAGCAATATCAGAGTGTTACCTCTATTTTAATAATATTGTCGTTGCGAGCGGAGCGCGGCAATCTGGCAACCTCGACTCGTGAATTATCCAGGTGAGTTACTTGGAGTAAAACAAGTGAAAAGCATTAAAAAAAGCGCCACAATCTTAAGTTTGCTGTTTTTCTCAGTCTCTTTTTCTTATGGAATCGAGCTAAGTTTCAAATTTTCTGGCGGTCTAAATTACTTAAATCTTAATAATATTAACCGCTCCCTACAAGATTGGGCAGGATGGTATGAGAAAAAGGGTGCCGCTGACAAAAACTGGAGCTTTGAGGGAGAAGTAAAAAAATTTCACTCTGGCCTCGAATTTGAGGGAGAAATCATGCTCACTTTATCTTCCCATTTTGCTGTAAGCCTCGGCTCCGGCTTAATTTACGGCAAGATCGCTGATAAAAAAACTGAAATTACAGTGGAGAAGAAGAAAGGCACTTTTATTTATGTTCGCCCAAATAAGGTCAGTGCCTCCCCCTTAAACCTGGCTGGATATTTTATTCTTCCCATCAAAGGAAAAATCAGGTCATACCTAAAAGGTGGTATAGGTTGGTACTGGGCAAAATATATAGATTGGCAAGGAGAAAGAGAATTAACAGAGACAGAATTTAATTTTTCTTCTCAAATAGCTTCAGCCAAGGGCCCAGCCTTTGAAGGAGGTTTAGGTATTTCGGTTGAAATCAATCCTTATCTTCAACTCTTCATAGAGGGAATTGCCAGAAAGGCAAAGATATCAGGATTTCAAGGAGAAATAAAAAAAGGTGAAAAGGGAACCCTCTTCTACTTTGAAGAATATGATTCTAATTTAGATTTCTGGCAAGGGAAAGTTGAAATCTTGTCCGAGAAGCCAGATGGAGAAGAATTTCGTTCTATTCAGGAAGCTGTGGTTGATTTCAGCGGCTTTTCAGTTAAAATAGGAGTGATAATTAAATTTTAAGTAAAAAAAATGTCCGAAGGAATTTTTGTAAGCTCCAAGAAAAAAGGAAAAATTGCAGTTCTCCTTTCTGGGCGTGGCTCAAATTTTAAAGCTATCCATGATGCTATCCTTGTCGAAAAAATAAAGGCAAAGATTGTTCTTGTTTTAAGTAACAAAGAAGATGCTCCCGGGCTAAAAATAGCTCAAGAAAGAAATCTTGAAATCCTTTTTATAAATCCTAAAGTTTTTTCCACCAGGGAAGATTACGATAACAAAATAATCAGTGAAATCAAAAAAAGAGAGGTGGATTTAATCTGTTTAGCAGGATACATGCGAATTTTAACCCCTATCTTCTGTAAGGAATTCCGTAATCGTATTATGAATATCCATCCCGCTCTTCTTCCTTCCTTCCCTGGACTTCATGTTCAAAAAAAAGCCCTTGAATGGGGAGTGAGGTATTCAGGAGCAACTGTCCACTTTGTCACCGAAGAAGTAGATATGGGTCCTGTAATACTCCAGGCAGTTGTTCCTGTCCTTCAGGATGATAATGAAGAGACTCTAAGCGAAAGAATTTTAAAAGAAGAACACAAAATTTACCCGGAATCCGTAAGACTCTTTTTTGAGGGAAAATTAGAAGTAAAGGGAAAAAGAGTCTTTATAAGAGAGGAAGCGGTCTCATAAATAAAAAAGAAGAGAAAGAAAAATGAAGAAGGAAGTCGAAGAACAATTTGAATACCTAAAAAGGGGTTGTGTGGAAATTATTCAGGAACAAGAGCTCAAAGCTAAATTATTTCGAGCCCTTAAAGAAAAAAAATCTCTGAAAATCAAGGCCGGCTTTGACCCTACTGCCCCTGACATTCATCTGGGCCACACTGTGCTTCTACGTAAAATGAAGCACTTTCAAGATCTGGGGCACGATGTTATTTTCCTCATCGGCGATTTTACAGGCTTAATAGGTGATCCATCCGGGCGCTCAGCAACCCGCCCTCCAATGACCAGGCAAGAAATTAAAAAAAATGCCGAAACCTATAAAAATCAAATATTCAAGATTCTCAGCCCTAAAAAAACTATTGTTGATTTTAATTCTCGCTGGTTGGAAAAATTAACGAGCTTTGATATCATCAATCTCACTGCAAAATACACAGTGGCCAGGATTTTAGAGAGGGATGATTTTTCAAATCGCCTGAAAAAGTGTCATCCTATTTCTATCCATGAACTCCTCTACCCTCTTATGCAAGCCTACGATTCTGTAGCTTTAAAAGCAGATGTGGAACTCGGGGGAACCGACCAAAAATTCAATCTCCTTGTAGGTCGGGAAATTCAACGCGAATTCCAACAGGAGCCTCAAGTCATAATCACTATGCCTCTGCTTGAAGGCCTCGACGGCAATGAAAAAATGAGTAAATCCTTGAACAATTATGTCGGAATTATAGAACCCGCTTCTGAAATATATGGTAAAATTATGTCCATTTCTGATCCGCTGATGTTCCGATATTTTGAACTTCTTACTGATGAACCACTATCTCAAATAAAAACATGGAAAAGAGAAATTAAAGAAAACAAAGTTCATCCTAAACATTTAAAATCTCAACTGGCCAAATCTATTGTCTCTGATTTCTGGGGAAAAGAAGAGGCAAAAAAAGCAGCTCAAGAATTCGAACGGATCTTTAAAAACAAAAAAATACCATCCGAAATAGAAGGGATAAAATTAGAAAAACCTGAGGTAGAGCTTATTGATTTGCTTGTCAGTAAAAATATTATCTCATCGCGAGGGGAAGCAAAAAGAATAATCCGCCAAGGAGGAGTTTATCTGGATGGAGAGAGAGTTACAGACTTAGGACTAAAAATTAAGCCAGAAGGAAGAAAAGAATTTATTCTCAAAATTGGAAAAAGGAAATTTTTCAGGTTAAAAGGCCAATAAATTATTGATGAAATTTCTTTACCGCTTAGGGTTTTATTTCCCTAAGAAGTCCCTTGATTTGATATTCGTAGCAGATAAGATTTTTTAGAATCGAAAAAGAGCTCCTCCAACAAAATGAATAGAACTGACATTATTCGGGTCATCAAATATGAGCACATAACGGATATCAAGCCTTACTCCTAAATTCTGACTCATGAAATATTGAATTCCAGCTCCCACCTGAGCTAAAGGATCAATTGTTTTCTCCGGAGCAATAAATTCAATCTCATACCCGTATTCAGAAGTGTACGTCTCATCTTTAACTATAAGCTTATCAATTCCACCTCCCACTACAAGGTAAGGTCTAAATTTGCCGCTTAAAAAATGATAGATAAAATTTAGAGTCAAAGAATAATGCTTGGAGGTCGTAATCTCTACTGTATCCTGGTCTGAAGGGTCTTCCAGAGTCACATTGGAACCCAGCATATATCTTCCATCCAGTTCAACACTCAGGTTGTTTGTGAAAAAATAAGCAAAGGCTGCTCCAAATGAAACAGAAGTATGTGCAGGTGTCACAGGGAAGTCATTTCCCCCCATCTCATAATCATCTTCAGAACCATATTCAAACACATGATTAATCCCACCAAAAATTGATGCCTGGAATTTTTTCTCCTGGCTAAAACCGATATTAACTACAAAAGCCAGAATAAAGATAATAATTAATGCTTTTTTCATTGTTATTTCCTCTCTTTTACCTTGCTTTTTTACCTATCATATATTTAATTTTGTTCTAAACTGACGTGATATAATGACAAACATTTCTCGCTATATTTGTTCGCAATGACAATTTTATCCTTATACACATCTTATCAGGTAACTTTGAGACAATTCCATATATTTTATTATAATAGAGGAGGGAATAATTTTGGATTTCTTCCGAAAAGATGCCTGTAGATATCTGGATAAACATCTTTCCCTCCAAGAAGAAGGCAGGTTAGAGGCATGACCTCAGCCGCCAATTCTGACATTTTCTTGGCAACTTCTCTTATATCCCACTGAGCGCTGGCGTCTTCACGAAGCCTTGAGATATGGTATAATTCCCTGGCATTAACATTTAATAACACCCTCTTTCGATGAGCATTGGTTAAAATATAATCAGCAGCCTGATTGACCTCTTTTTTTAAGTTGCTATAAACATGATTTGTTTCTTCTATTATTTCCATAAATTCTTTTCTGGCTCCAATATCTTCTATGGAAGAAGGCATAGTCACACCCAATCCAGGATTATAATTCTGGCAGGTCATTGTGATCATCCGGTGACGCTTGAGCTGAGCAAAACAGGAAGCAGAGACAACTAAATTATAAGTCAAGCTGACGTATTCAAACTCCCGCAGAGGAGAATCATAAAATTCCGTGTATTTAAAGGCTGTTTTTAAAAAGTCTTTTTTTTCTTCAGGTCTGAACTTCCTGGCTTTCTTCAGACATTCCTCATAAGGCAGTGAAGAAGAGGTATGGAGAAGAGAGGCAATAACCTTGGTGTCAGCTTCAGGAGTGAAGTCCACAAGATGGACAAGCTCATCTTTAACCTTTGTTTTTTCCTTCTTTAAAAGCCTTCTGACTTTCTCTCCTAGCTCATGGTAAGTCTTTGAATCGAAATCATTGGCTTCCGTAAAAAGGATAATAGAAGGAGCTACTTCCTTGGCCAGGGCATATATTTTATTGTTCAATTCTTTGAGTTCTTCCATTTTCTTGGAGGCGAAGCGGCGGATAAGAAACTCCAAATTTCTGGCATTGATGGTCATACCTAACTGGCCTTCTGTGGCCAAGCTGACAACATAGCGTGCATCTTCCTTAGCCCATCCATTTAAAAGAGAATGCTTCTTGGGATTTTCAGCCAAAGCTTTATTTTTCTTAAAAAAATATGGTTTGAGCTTATCGTAAAGTTTATGGTAGAGAGCATTCTGGGCTTTTATGGCCTTTATAAAAATCTCTTGCTTTCCGGCTTTTTTAATCTCCTCTGGAATAACAAAATCGTCTGTCAGGGATTGGTATCGTTGGGATTTTTCTGTATAGGAACAAAGACGAAATTTTTCAATCTCTTCCACAGCCAGCCGACTAACACCGATTATGTCAAAATTAAAGACAGCATGCTCAGCTACAGAGTGGTGGCCCATTTTAAAAATAATATTCTGGTTTGAACGCCGCGCCCTCTCCACCTCAGCCCTAGCCACAGCCCTTAACTCGTCTACCGCTCTGGGATCTCGAGAAATGCGTGCATATGAGGCAGATAAGGTTTCCGGAGTAACATCCTGCCGGAAAGGACTGTTTTTTTTGAGTTCTTCAATTACCTCCCTATCAATGTTATATCCTGCCAGTAAGACTTTCATAGTTTTATTTACAATAAAAAGAGTTAGTAAAAATGTCAACTGCCACTAATCAATTCGTCCTTTTGTATTGATAATTCGCCCTTTTGTCTCTGACCTCAATCCTTTTTCCTAATATAAGTCATAGAGAATGTCCTCTTACGAAAATCAAAAAGAATTGGAGGAAATTATGGCAAGGTTTTTTTATGAATATTTATTTTTTAAAAGAGTTTGGCAAAGACTCCATAATTATCCCCATCCTGCCCCCAGCTTTCCCAAGCTATTACGAAATTTCCATTTTTATCCATGGCAATCACCGGAGATCCCTGATTACTTTTGCTAAAAGAATTTACCTGAAATTCAGTGCCCAGAGGAGTCCCATTTTTATCAAATTTCTGAGCAAATACCCCTCCATCACTTTTGTCTTGTTTCTGACTTTCCCAGGTTATAACAAAGTTCCCATTTTTGTCTAAGTCAATCTGAGGAAGCCATTGATGATTATCAGTATATGTATTTACCTGGAATTCTGTGCCCAGAGGAATTCCATTCTTATTAAACCTCTGAGCAAATATACCGTAACTGTCTCCATCCTGCTCCCAGCTTTCCCAAGCTATAATGAAATTTCCATTTTTATCCATGGCAATCACCGGGGATCCCTGATTACCTTCACTAAAAGAATTTACCTGGAATTCTGTGCCCAGAGGCTTTCCATTTTTATTAAACCTTTGAGCAAATACCCCTCCATCACTCTGGTCCTGCCCCACGCTTTCCCAGGTTATTACAAAGTTCCTATTTTTATCAAAGCCAATCTGAGAAAGCCATTGATGATTTTCGGTATAGGTATTTACCTGAAATTCTGTGCCCAAGGGCTTTCCATTTTTATTAAACCTCTGAGCAAATACCCCATAATTGTCACTGTCCTGCCCCAGGCTAGTCCAAGTTACTATAAAATTACCTTTTATATCAATACCAATTGCGGGAAAAAGTTGATTATTATTGATCCATGTATTTACTTGAAATTCTTTCCCAAGAGCTTTTCCATTCTTTTTAAACCTCCGCGCAAATATCCCATAATTGTCTCCATCTTGGGCCCAACTTTCCCAAGCTATAACAAACTTTCCTTTTTTATCTATGGCAACTACTGGCGATCCCTGATTGCCTTTTCTAAGAAAATTTACCTGAAATTCAATGCCAAGAGGAGTTCCATTTTTTTCAAACCTCTGAGCAAATATTCCTCCATCACTTTTGTCTTGCTTATAGCTTTCCCAAACTATAACAAAGTTACCTCTTTCATTCATGGCCACTGCAGGATACCACTGTTGCCTTTTAGTATAGGTATTAACCTGGAATTCCTCTCCAGCTTCAAAAGCAAATAAGACACAAGTAACTAAACTAACTAAAATTAGAAATCTAAAAATATTTATTTTTTTCAAATCAGCCTCCCTTTTTGTTCAAACATAAGAAATAACTACTTAAAATATATCAGTCTCTTAAATTTAAAACCAGCCTGTTTCACTCAACTTTAAGCATAGTTACATACTGGCGAAGAATTTTCAAGGATTTTATATAAGCCGTAAGCATCTCCATTTCCGTGATAACTGATTCCTATGTTGAGGAGAAAGGTTTTGGGAAATAGTTGCAGCGACCATTGAAGATTTAGCCTTCGAAGTAAGCTCAGACCAGTGGTCTCAAAAACACGCTGTCTTTGCCCCAGCGAGCCAAAGACAGCTCGGTTTCAGGCTTCGCTCTCCTCTCCATCCTGGAGAGGAACCATGCCCGCTTTGCCTTCAAACGGTTTTTTCAACCACCGCCCTTCGCAAAGCAACAAAGAGTTAAGCAGACGCCGAGAAGAGGGAATGGAGAATGGCGTTAAAAATCTGAAGGGAGCTAGGCTATTCCCCAAAACCTTTCTCCAATCACGGTTTTAGAGATGCTTCCATATAAGCCTGTGCCTGAATTTTTTGTCTCAAACGTCATTTGCCCTTATCCATTGAATTAAGAGAAACATTTCATTATTATTGAATTACACTTTTAAGATGAAAAACAAAGAATTAGCTTCAATATTTGCCCGAATAGGCAATGCCTTAGAAATAAAGGGAGAAATGGGGTTTAAAATAATTGCTTACAGAAAAGCCGCCCGTATCCTTGAAGAATTGACTGAGGATGTTGAAATTGTCACTAGAGAAAAAAGGCTCGAAAAAATTCCTGGCATTGGAAAAGGGATTGCTGAAAAAATCGAGGAATACCTCCAAACTGGTCAAATGTTTAAGTACAAGGAAGTCCTCACGGGAATTCCGGAAAATCTCCTGGAACTACTGGAAATTCAGAATTTAGGAGCTAAGACAATTCATATAGCCTACAAAGAATTGGGGATAAAAGACCTCAAGGACCTAAAAAAAATCATCAAGAATGGGTCTCTGGCAAGACTCCACGGCCTTGGCGAAAAAAAGGTTGAAAACATTAAAAAGGGGATCGAAATCTATGAACAGGCACAAGAGCGAATTCCAATCTATGAGGCCATGCGTATCGTGGAAGAGGTTATTGATTACCTCAAGAAGGCACCTCTCATCGGGCGTCTCTCTCCAGCAGGCTCCCTTCGCCGAATGAAAGAAACCGTAGGAGATATAGACATTCTGGCCACTGGTAAAAACGGGGCAAAAATAATTAATTACTTCACTCAATTCCCTGGAGTCAGTCGTGTTTTAGCTGCAGGTGAAACCAAAGGCTCAGCAATGATCTCTACCGAGAAAGGAGAACGTCAGGTCGACTTGAGGATAGTTGATGAATCAGAATACGGGGCTGCGCTTCAGTATTTTACAGGCTCCAAGGCCCATAACATAAAGCTGCGGTTTATGGCCAGGTCAAAAGGATTAAAGATTTCTGAGTACGGGGTTTTCAGGAATGAAAAAAAAATTGCAGGCTTCAACGAGAAAGAAGTATATGAAACTTTGAACCTTCCTCTAATCATCCCTGAATTGAGAGAAGATAGAGGAGAAATCGAGCTTGCCCAGCAAAACAAACTTCCGCAGGTGGTGGATTATTCTGATATTAGAGGAGACCTCCACATCCATTCTCTTTACAGCGATGGTAACTTATCAATTAAAGAACTGGCAGAAATAGCAGGCGCCATGAAATACGAATACATAGCTATCTGCGACCATTCCCAATCAGCAAAGTATGCCCATGGTCTCTCCCCGGAAAGACTAAAAGAACAAATCAAAGAAATCGACACTCTCAACAAAAAATACAAAGATTTTAAAATCCTCAAAGGCACAGAAGTTGATATTCTTCAGGACGGTCAACTTGATTTTCCTGACGAATTATTAAAAGAATTAGACATAGTTATTGCTGCCATTCACACTGGATTTAAAAAGAATGTCACTGAAAGAATCATCCAAGCCATGGAAAATCCCTGGGTTACTATTATTGCCCATCCTTCAGGACGACTCATCTCCCGCCGAGAAGGTTATGATGTCGATTTAGAAAGAGTTCTTCAGGAAGCTCAAAGGATGGGTAAATGCCTCGAATTAAACGCTTATTATGACCGACTCGACTTGAATGAATTTTATTTAAAGAAAGCTAAAGAAATGGGCATAAAAATAAGTATTGGCACAGATACCCACTATGCAAAGGGACTTCAAATGATGCGTTTAGGAGTGGGAATCGCCCGACGAGGCTGGCTTGAGAAAAAAGATATCTTGAATTGCCTGAGTTATGATAACCTGAAGGATAATAAATGGTAATCAGTAAAATTATAAAAAATCTATCAATTAATTTGGAGACAAAGAGGTTACCCCTGCCAGAAAGCAAAGCATGAAAATAGCAAAGGAAGGCCTGTCTTTTATTGCTCCTTTTCTTGTTTTGACTATTCTATTTTTTGTATTAAAGGTTTGGCTGTTTTCTTCGCTCTGTCTTATCTTGGCTTTTGGCCTTAGCTTTTTTTTCCGAGATCCTGAACGAAAAATCCCGCAAAATGAAAATTTGGTTCTTTCCCCTGCCGACGGGAAAATAGTGAAAATTCAATCCGTTGAGACTCATCCTTCTTTCCGCTCTTCTCTTACAATCGTCAGTATTTTTTTATCTATTTTTGACGTCCACATCACCCGCACGCCAATCTCCGGAGTCGTTAAAGAACTCGAATACCACCCTGGTCAATTCTTTCCTGCTTACAAAGATGAAGCCGGATTAAAAAATGAATCCAACACCATCTTCGTAAAGGGTCACGACACAAGTATACTCATCAAACAGATTGTAGGGATAGCTGCACGGCGAATAAAATGTTTTGTCAATAAAAATGAGAAAATCACAAGGGGGCAAAAAATAGGTCTGATGTATTTTGGTTCCAGGGTTGACCTCTATCTCCCCCAGGAAATTCGATTAAATATACGATTAAACCAAAAAGTTAAAGCTGGAGAGACTGAAATTGGGGAGATCAAAAAAGGAAAAAATAATGAAACAACGAAAAATCTTCTTTCTGCCTAATTTATTAACTCTGATTAACTTCTTTTTTGGCTATCTCAGTATCTTGGCTTCCTTCCATGGAAAATATTTCACGGCTGCACTCTGGATAATAATGGCTGCTGTCCTTGACGCCTCTGACGGAATTGTTGCCCGTTTAATTAAAACTCATTCAGATTTTGGCGTTCAACTCGATTCCCTTGCCGATGCAGTCTCCTTTGGAGTGGCCCCTTCTATTCTCCTTTATTTCTGGGGATTCAGATTGACGAGTCCTTCTCGCATTGATATCTTCTTTAGTTTCATTTTTCTTTCAGCAGCTATTCTTCGTCTGGCTCGTTATAATGTTCTCCAGAAGAACATGACAGATAGAAAATTTTATACAGGATTGACTGTTCCTTCAGCCTCCTTGCTTATTGTTGCCATCGTTTTAAACTATCCCGAGCCTATCACGGTAAAATCATATGCCTTTTCCCTTGCTATTCTGGTAATCATACTATCTTTTTTTATGGTCAGCACCATAAAATACAGGAATTTTTTAAATTTCAATTTCCACAGAAGAATCGATCTCAAAACAGCTTTTTTCATAGCCATCATCTTCAGCAGTTTAATCCTGTATCCAAGAATTTTCCTCCTCATCTATTTCACAATATACGTCTTATCTGGTCCATCTATCCATTTATTTAATCTATTGAAGAAGAAAACAAAAAAAAAGGCAGCAGAAAATAAAGGCAGATTTGCAGGATGAGCAAAAATGAATTTCCTATAAATAAATCGGCATTTATCCTTTCATGACACCGAGAGGAACAACTTTGGCCACAAGTTTCCCAATTCCTACTTCATTGGAAACCTTGACCACTTCATCTATATCTTTGTAAGCTTGAGATGCTTCCTCAGCAACTCCTCTCCAGCTTGTGGACATCAACTCAATTCCTTTTTTCTCCATCTCTCTTTTTACCTCCTCTCCCCTGAATCGACGCAGAGCTTCATGTCTCGACATCACTCTTCCTGCTCCATGAGCAGTCGAGCCAAAACTCACTTCCTCTGCTTTTGAAGTTCCGACAAGGATATAAGAGGCTGTTCCCATGCTACCAGGGATAAGAACTGGTTGGCCAACCGAACGATAGACACCGGGTATTTCTTCTCTGCCCGGCCCAAAACTCCGCGTAGCTCCTTTACGATGAACACAAACTTCCTTTAGCTGGCCATCTATCCTGTGATTTTCAAATTTAGCCACATTGTGACAGACATCATAAATCTGATTCATACCATCAGAATTTCCTAAAATCTTTCTAAAAACTTGCCGCACCCAGTGAGTAATCATCTGTCTGTTGGCAAAAGCATAATTTACAGCAGCACTCATGGATTTATAATATTCTTGGCCTAATTCAGAACTAATCGGCGCATAAATCAACTCTCTATCGGGCAAACCTCTGATTCCATATTTATTTTCCATTAACCGGATATAATCGGAAGCAACCTGATGGCCCAAACCTCGACTGCCGCAGTGAATCATGACCAGAACCTGACTTTCAGATTGAATTCCAAATATTTGAGCAACCTGTCTATCATAAATTTGGGAAACCTTCTGTATTTCCAAGAAATGATTCCCAGAGCCTAATGTTCCTAACTGAGGAATCCCCCTTTCCACAGCCCTCCCTGAGAGCAAACTTGGATCTGCACTTTTCATTCTCCCCTTTTCTTCTGTTCGTTCCAGGTCTTCTTTGGTGCCATATCCATTTTCAACCGCCCACTCTGCCCCCTTATTGCAGACTTCTTTAAGAGTATCCCGACTGAGACGAGTTATTCCTCCTTTACCGACACCAGCAGGGACTTCTCTAAAAATTTCTGCTAAAAGTTCTTTTTTCCTTTTGTTGACATTCTCTTCTGAGTAATCTGTTTTTAACAATCTAACTCCACAATTAATATCATAACCGACTCCACCCGGCGAGATAATGCCCTCATTTAAATCAAAGGCAGCTACTCCACCTATAGGAAAGCCATAGCCCTGATGAGCATCAGGCATGACATAAGCCATCTTTTGGATTCCTCTCAGACAGGCAACGTTTTTAGCCTGCTGAAGAGTAAGATCCTTTCTTATGCTTTCTAAAAGCTTGGAAGAGGCATAGATATGAGCCGGAACTTTCATCTCTCCCTGCTTGGGAATTTCCCAGATGAATTGATTTATTTTTTTTAATTCCATTTTAACACCTCAAACATCGACCACAACCTGAAGAGTGATAGGATATTTCTCTATAATTTCCATTTCATTGTAGGTTATGGCCTTAACATCTCCATAAATTTTATATTTATCAGTATATCTATCCCCCAAGAAAAAAGCTTCTAAAAAAACCCGATTTCCCTTTTTCTCTATTCTAACCTTATCCACAAAACTTAACAGAAACATCTTCGAATCCAAAAGGTATATTATCTCTTCCAAAAAACCAGACAGCAACTGCTTAATGTCTTTTCCTTCAACTTCAACCTTATGTTTGATTTTTCTCTCAATTTTCTTCCAGTCCCACATCAAAGATGCTGTGGCTAAAGCCGCATTGCTGAAAGCTTCTTCTAAAGTACAGCCAAAAGCCTGAAATTTTGCATCAGCTGTATGATTGAGGAAAGTGTATCTTCTCATCTTTAACTCTCTCCTAATTCTTCCCCTCTGAAGTTATGGGTAATGCGAGTCTGGAGCCTTTTTTATCTGGGAGAAAGATGCTTCTGCTTTTAATTTCTAATCTTTACTCACTTATAACTAAAGACTCCAGCTATAGGCTTTCCACAGAAAGGACAAAGGGAATCTTTTATCTTCAAATATCCAATAAAAAAACCCTGTCTTTGAATGATAATACGTTCACAATAAGGACAAAGAGTATCTTCTGATTCTCCTATAATATTACCAATATAAATATAGCGCAGACCTTGTTTTTTTCCTATGGAGAAAGCCTTTCGGAGAGTATCAAGGGGAGTCGCCCCTTTGTTAGTAATTTTGTAATCAGGATGAAAACGGCTGATATGCCAGGGAATATCCGGATCTACTTCAGCAATAAACTTGGCGATAAGGCTTAACTCCTCTTCGCTGTCATTTTCATCGGGAATAACCAGGGTTGTAACTTCAACCCAAATATTCAGTTTTTTCATAAGGCGAATGGAATCAAGAACAGGTTGAAGATGACCCTTACAAACCTCTTTATAGAATCCCTCTCTAAAAGATTTGAGGTCAACGTTACAAGCATCTAAATAAGGGCTGATGGTCTCCAAAGCTTCAGAAGTCATATAACCATTGGTGACAAAAACATTGGCCAGGCCCTCTTCACTGGCTAATTTAGATGTATCATAGGCGTACTCAAAAAAAATTGTAGGTTCAGTGTAGGTATAAGAAATACTCTGGCAGCCGTGGCTTTTCGCCTGGGAAATAATTTCTTTAGGCGACAGCTTATAGCCTGATAAACTTTTCTTCTTTCTTTTTGAAGCCTGAGATATCTGCCAGTTTTGACAAAAAGGGCAATGAAAATTACAGCCTATAGTTGCTATGGAAAAAGACTTTGTCCCTGGCAAAAAATGATAAAGAGGCTTTTTCTCGATGGGGTCAACGTGAGCGGCAATAGCCTCTCCATAAACATGAGTGAATAATTTTCCTTCTGTGTTTTGTCTCACTCCACAGAAACCAAATTTGGAGGACGCAATCTGACATTGATGATGACAGAGATAACAGTGAACTTTACCATCCGGAAGGGCACGGCAAAGCATAGCTTCCTTGATCATTTTTCTCCTTTAAGAACTCTCATAAATCTCAATAAGATTTCCTTCAGGATCCTTGATAAAGAAAATATAGCGGCCTTTACTCTCGACTTCAAGCACTGGCACTCCTCTATCTTTAAGACTCTGGCAGAATTCTTCTTTCTTTTTTACTCCTAATCCCCAATGATTATAGCCTGAAATATCAAATTCTCTTTTCTTAAGATTAAAGTTTTGTGGCGAAATAATCTCAAGAATAATCTGGCCCAATTTAAGCTTGGTTAGAGTGCAAGCTGAAGGAATCCCAAAAATTTGTTCCATTAGTTCTCTTGGAACAAGTTTAGCTTTTTCTTCCTCAAAATCCAGTTTTTCTTTATAAAATTTTATCATTTTTTGAGGACTATTAGTGCAAATCCCAAAATGATGGCAGTAGCTAATCATTGCCTTGCTCCTTTTTTCATGTTTTCTCTAAACAAAAGAATATGTTCTATGGATGAAACTCTTTATAAGAGGGACAGAGATGGCTTATTACACAAGAAGAACAAAGAGGTTGGCGAGCCTGGCAAATGCTTCGGCCGTGATTAACAAGCATGTAGTTAAAACCAAGCCAGTCCTTTTTTGGCACAATGGATATCAGGTCTCTTTCAATTTTATCCGGATTTTTCTCCCTGCTCAAGCCTAATCTTGCCGACAAGCGCTTGACATGAGTATCAACGGCAATTCCCTCAACCTTCTTAAAAGCGCTTGAAAGGACAATGTTAGCCGTCTTTCTGGCCACTCCAGGAAGTGTTATAAGTTTTTCCATGGAATCCGGCACTTCTCCTTTGAAATCTTGGCAAATCTTTTTAGAGGTATTAATAATACTGTTTGCTTTATTCCTGAAAAATCCTGTTGACTTTATTTCTTCCTCTAATTCTTCCTTCCTGGCACGGGCAAAATCAGATGCTGACTTATATTTCTGAAAAAGAGGCGGAGTGATTTGATTAACCATTTCATCGGTGCATTGGGCGGAAAGGATGGTTGCTACAAGAATTTGAAGGGGAGTTTTAAATTCTAAGGCAGTCCGGCTCGAAGGATAAGTCTTGCCTAATATCTTTATAATTTCTTCGATTCTCTCTTTAGCTATTTTCATTTTAAGTTCGCTTAACCTAAATTATTCACGAGTCGAGGTTGCCGCAGGTGCGAGGCGTGGCCGATGAAGCTGTGGTCATCCACCGCAAGTCGGCCACAACGAAGCAGATGCGGCAAGATCGGCTCGCCCAAAGGGTAAAAAATGTCGATTATTAATAGAAAGAATACAAAAAATGAAGTATTCAGAGTGATTTCCCCTAAAATCAAGGTAAGACTCTGATATTGCTTTTGTTATAATAAACATCGACATTTTTTATGAATAGTTCAGGTTAAAAGGTACACAGACTAGAGATGCATCCCCCAGAAAACTCAGAATCAGCAGTGATAAAGTCAAAATCTTCAATTCTTTTTTCTTCAGCTTCGGCACTAAAAGAGAGAACCTGTTCTTTCTTGGTGCCATATCGGTAGACAGTTATCCCTTTACATTTCAACTCGTGGGCAAGAAAATAAATATTTTTTACATCTTCCGCAGTAGCCTCAGCAGGCAAATTTATGGTTTTGGATACAGAATTATCCGTGTGTCTCTGAAAAGCTGCCTGAATTCTAAGGTGCTGCAAAGGCAAAACATCAAAAGAAGTAACATATATTTTCTTTAAACCGGCTGGTATTTCTTTTATGTCCTGGATAGAACCCAATTTCCCAACTTTGGCCATCAGTTCTTTTGAATAAAGTCCTCTATGGCGGATTTCCTCTTCGAAAAGGAGATGTGATTCAAAAAGTTTTGTCCCGGATAGGACATTGCGGACAAAACTAACGGCAAAAAGAGGTTCAATGCCGCTTGAACAACCGCTTATAATGCTAATGGTTCCAGTAGGAGCAACTGTATTTACCGTAGCATTGCGAAGCTTCAAATTCCTCTTAAAAAATATAGATTTATCAAAGTTAGGAAAAACTCCCCTTTCTTGAGCCAATGTCTGGGAGGCCTTAAGGGATTCTTTCCGGAAAAATCTCATAATTTGAGAGGCAAGCTCAACTGCTCTGACATCTGTATAAGCAATGGACAGTTTAATCAACATATCGGCAAACCCCATTACACCAAGACCTATTTTACGGTTAGCAAAAGTAATATTTTTTATCTGAGGTAAAGGATATTTATTAACTTCTACTACATTGTCTAAAAAACGCACACCCCACCAGATTCTCTCCTTTAGCTTATCCCAATCAATAGAGCCATTTCTCACAACCTTAGAGAGATCTATCGAACCAAGATTACAGCTTTCATAAGGCAGAAGAGGAATCTCCCCACAAGGATTCGTAGCTTCAATCTGCCCCAACAATGGTGTTGGGTTCTGGCGGTTGACTTCATCTAAAAAAACAAGCCCGGGGTCACCTGAACGCCAGGCTGAATAGACAATCAAATCAAAAAGAGCTTTGGCTTTTATAGATTTTACCTTTTTCTTGGTCCGAGGGTTAATTAAGTCAAAGCTTTTACTCTTTTTTACTGCTTCCATAAATTTATCTGTTATGGCGACAGAAAGATTAAAGTTAGAAAAGGCATTTTCTTCAAGTTTGGCTTCGATGAAATCTCCTATATCAGGATGGTCACAGCGTAAAATTCCCATATTGGCACCACGTCTTCTCCCTCCCTGGACAATAACGCCGGTAGCCTGGTTAAAAATACTCATGAAAGAAACAGGTCCAGAAGCCTCTCCTTTTGTCGTACAAACCAAGTCTCCTTTAGGCCTTAACCGAGAAAAATCAAAGCCTGTCCCTCCTCCTGTCTGGTGAATTATGCTCATGTTTTTTAAGGCATTAAAAATTCCTTCCATGGAATCCTCAACAGGAAGGACAAAGCAGGCAGAGAGCTGGCCAAGGGATGTGTTGGCGTTCATAAGGGTTGGAGAATTCGGAAGGAATTCCAAGGTGGTCATCATTTTAAAGAAGGCTTCTTCAACCTCTTCACGGGAGTGTTTTGATTTAAACTCCTTTTCTGCTTCACTTATAGTCCTGGCAACTCTCTGAAAAAGCTCTCTGGGTGTTTCAATAACATTCTGAAAATCATCCTTTAATAAATACCGTTTCTTGAGAACAAGGATGGTATTCAGAGAAAGCTTCAGGTCATCTCTAACACCATAAATAACTTTTGCCTGTCTTAAATCTTGATGTTCCCGCCGGTAGAGAATATAGCTTTTAGCAATAGAACTGTAGCCTGCTTTCATTAACTCTTCCTCAACAATATCCTGAATTTTTTCTACCCAGGGAATTTTATCTTTATAAAAAGAGGCCACCTTCTCCAGAACTTTTTCTCCTGTAATATCTGCTACCCGGGCTGCTTTTTCCCCATTCCTTAGGACCTCAAGAGAAGCTCGATAAATAGCTCGTTTTATTTTAGACGGATCAAATTCGACCTTGGAGCCATCCCTCTTGATTATCTTCTCTGGCAATGCTTCCAATTTCTTTTTTGAACCTCGCTTAAAGATTAAATAATCCGAAAAAAAAGTCCTTAAATTTTAACCATTCTTTCAATAGCCCCTCTTGCTCTTTGACTAATCTCCTCGGGAACTTCGATCTTATAAATCATTTTTTCTAAAGACATGAGAACTTTTTCCAGGTTTATTTTCTTCATGTTAGTACAGACAAGAAATTCCTTAGCAGGATAAAATTTTTTGCCTGGATTTTCCTTTTTCAACCTGTAGATGATACCGGATTCAGTGGCAATAATAATTTCTTTTTTCGCAGTTTTTCTCGCTTCTTTAACCATACCTCCGGTGGAGAGTACTTTATCTGCCAAATCTATAACCTCAGGGCTGCATTCAGGATGGGGCCATACTTCTGCCATTGGATAAAGCCTTTTTTTCTCCTTTATGTCTCTGGCTAAAATGTTGTTGTGAACATAACAATAACCATCCCAGGCAACAATTTTTTTCTTTGTCTGCCGGGCTACATAAGCTGCCAGATTTTTATCAGGGGCAAAGAGAACTTCATTATCATCTAAAGAATTTACGACCTTAAGGGCATTCGAAGAGGTACAACAAACATCACATTCTGCTTTAACTGCTGCAGAAGTATTAACATAACAAACGACTTTTCTTCCCGGATAATCTCTCTTCCATTCTCTAAGCTCTGAGGCAGTAATCATATCAGCCATGGGACAACCAGCCTTAATATCTGGAATAAGTATTGTTTTTGCAGGAGACAGAATTGCTGCTGTTTCAGCCATAAAATTAACTCCACAGAAAACAATGACCTCAGCTTTTACCTGGGCGGCTTTCTGGCTCAGACCTAAAGAATCACCAATATAGTCAGCTATATCTTGAACTTCGCCAATCTGATAATTGTGGGCTAATATGATAGCATTCCTTTTTTTCTTTAAGTCTTTTATTCTGTTTACAATTTCCTCTTTTTTCATTTATTTCTCAAACTCCAACTTTAGTCGCTCCACAATGCACGCATTTTTCTTGATCTTTCCTGGTTGGCTGGCCACATTCTGGACATGGTTCAAGTTCAATCTGGCACTTCTGACAATAATTTTCTAATTCCTCGACAGGACCATCACAATAGGGACAATGAAATTTATCAGCTGAACTTGGTGTTTTTTCCTCTTCTTTTTTCTTCTGTTTCTCTTTGTAATCTTCTATAGCTTTGTGAAGTGCATCAGCCCCTAAGTTTGAACAATGAAGTTTGTTTTTGGGCAGACCCCCTAATTCTTCAGCTACACTCCTATTAGTAATCTTCATAGCTTCCTCAAGTGTTTTTCCCTTAGCCAACTCGCTGACCATACTTGAGACTGCAATAGCAGCACCACAGCCAAAAGTCTGAAACTTAATGTCTTGGAGTCGATTGTCCTTAACTTTGATATAAAAAGCCATCACATCGCCACAGATAGGATTGCCAACCTCTCCAACTCCATCTGCATCCTTGATGATTCCCACATTCCTTGGGTTTTGAAAATGGTCCATAACTTTTTCGCTGTAAATCATCCTTTCTTCTCCTCCAAATATTTAGAATAAAGGGGAGACATTTTCCTTAGCCTTTCGACTACAGGAGGGAATACTTCAAGAAGATAACTGATATCCTTGGAAGTTGTCTCTTCAATTAAACTAAAAACTAAAGAGCCCTGGGCAACAGCATGGCTTATTCCCATGGCCAAAAGAACATGAGAAGCTTTCAAAGCTCTCGAAGTACAGGCAGAACCGCTGGAAGCAGCAATGCCATTCATATCTAAACTTAAAAGCATAGCTTCTCCTTCAATAAATTCGATACAAAAACTCGCCTGAAAAGGAAGACGTTTTTCTGGATGTCCGGTGAGAATCACATGGTCAATTTTTTGAGGAAGCTGCTGGATGAGCATATCCCGCAACGGATTCAGCTTTTCTGTTCTTTGGTTCATCTCCTTTTTGGCTATATCAGCTGCCTTCCCTAAACCTACAATACCAGCAACATTTTCTGTTCCTGCTCTTCGGCCGCCTTCTTGAATGCCTCCATCGATTAAAGAAAATATTCTTGTTCCTGCCTTAATAAATAAAGCTGCACTGCCTTTGGGACCGTAGAATTGATTTCCGGCCAAGCTTAGGCCATCAACTCCTAATTCTTTAACATCAACAGGAATATTTCCAACTGCTGCTACTGCATCAGTAAAAAAAAGGACATTTTGAGAACGGCATATCCTGGCAATTTCTCCCACAGGTTCAATAGTGCCCACTTCACTGCTGGCCAACAAAACAGAGACAAGAATGGTTTCCCTGGTGATAGTCTTTTTAACATCATCAGGATCTACCATGCCCCACTTATCCACTGGAACAATGCTTACAGTAAAACCTAACTTTTCCATATTCTTAGCTGATTGAAGAATCGACTGGTGCTCAACAGCAGAAATAACAATATGTTTACCCCTGCTACTCCTGGCCATGGCCAAGCCTTTGAGAGCAAAGTTATTGGATTCTGAACCGCTTGAAGTAAAAAAAATTTCACTTGCCTCAGAATTTATGAGTTGAGCTACTTTCTCCCTTGACTCTTCCACAGCAGCTAAAGCTTCCTGGCCAGATGAATGAAGACTTTGAGGATTTCCATATTTCTCTTTTAAAAAAGGGAGCATAACATCAAATACACGGGTATCAAGAGGAGTTGCTGCTATATGGTCTAAATATACTTTTCTCACTTTAGTCACTCTCTTCTTAATATAATCATCTTAACCAAGACAATCAAATCATTCTCTTATAAATTTTCTATTCTTTTCAAACCGGAATTACTTCCTTTTTTTCCTTCATCATGTTGACCTCCTTTTATACTCCCATTCTTTAACAAGAGCAACATTTGGCCGAACTGAAAGAGCCTTTTTTAACTCTAACTTGTGGATTAAGCAAAAAATACAAACAAAATAAAAAAATATTGGAATGCTTTTTCTGAAGATAATAGATAAAGTAACTTTAGATTACAACTCGAGGAATGAGAGGGTTAATACGGGTCACGACTTCATAATTTATGGTCGCGGCCAAGGAAGCCAGATAATCTGCTGATATAACTTCCTTTCCATCTCGACCAAGGAGAACTACTTCATCCTCCAGGTTCACTCCAGGGATATCCGTGATATCAACCAAGATAAAATTCATACATACTCTGCCCCGAAGAAGTGCTCTATGGCCCTTAACAAGAACATAGGAAGAATTGGATAAACTGCGGCTATAACCATCAAAATAACCTACAGGCAGGATGGCCAGAGTAGCTGCCCGAGTTGTTTTGTAAGTGCAGCCATAACCGATAAATGAACCCTTGGAAACTTGCTTGATTTGAGCAACTCTTGCTTTCCAGGAAAGGACAGGTTTCAGGGAAAGAGGCTGGCGCTTCTGAAGAAGACAGGAGAGATAGGTCTCCTTTGAAGGCCATAAGCCATACATCCCAATTCCAACTCGAACCATATCAAAATATGTCTCGGGAAAAAGGATAGTCGAAGCAGTACAGGATATGTGCTTAACCGGAATCTCAACTTTATTTTTCTTTAGTTTCTGGATTATTCTCTCAAAATTTTTCAGTTGAAAGCGAGGATAACTATGATCAGTAGTATCCTCAATATTGGCAAAATGAGAAGATAAACCTTCCATGACCAAATTAGGAAATTTTTGAACTTCTTCTATGAATCGAAAAAGGTCTTCACTTCTAATTCCCTGGCGATAGGTTCCAGTCTCAAGCTTTAGATGTAGAAAAACCTTCTTTTTAAGACGACGGCCTATTTTTGCCAAGTGATGGATGGTTTCAAAATTATAGACAGTTAAGCGCAGATTATTGGCAATTGCTTTTTCTAACTCCCCTAAGGAAACATATCCTAAGACTAAAAGAGGACAATTAAATCTTTTTCTGCGAAGGAGAAGACCCTCTTCGAGAGAATTCACCCCCAGCCAATCTACTCCTGCCTTTAAAGCTATCCTTGAAATCTCGAGAACACCATGACCATAGGCATTGGCTTTTACCACGGCTAAAAGATTAACTTTATTTCCAACCAGGCTACGGAATTGCCGGATATTATGAATGAGGGCAGAACGATCTATTTCCACCCATTGCATAAATTTATTGGTCATTTTCTAGACCTGATCCTTCTTTTACTTTTTCTATATCCACAATCTTTTTTAACTCTGTCTCCTGGAGGATTGTATCTCTTCTCTCTGTGCCAGTTGAAATGATCAAAATCTTCACTTGGAGGATATCTTCAATCAGCTTGAGATAATCCTTGAATGCCTGGGGAAGATTTGAATAATCATTCTTTTTTTGAGTGGATTGTGCCCAACCTCTTACTTTTTTATATTGGGGTTCAACCTTCTCTAATACCCAGCTTTCCGTTGGAAAACTCTGCAATAATTCTCCTCTGTATTTATATCCCACACATACTTCAATCTCTTCCAGCTCATCAAGAACATCAGGCTTGGTTAAGGCAATCTTGCCTATTCCGTTCAAGCGGCAGGAATAAGAAACAGCCACAGCATCAAACCAGCCGCACCGCCTGGGACGGCCAGTTGTTGCCCCAAACTCATTTCCTCTTTCAAGGAGTAATTTTCCCTTATCATCAAAGATCTCAGTGGGAAAAGGACCTCCTCCAACCCGGGTAGTATAGGCCTTGGTCACCCCTAAAATTGCATCTATTTTATCAGGACTAATGCCCAGACCTGTGCATACCCCTCCGGCTGTTGAATTGGAAGCTGTAACATAGGGATAGGTACCGTGATCAATATCCAGGAGAACACCCTGGGCTCCTTCAAAAAGAACAGATTTTCCTTCTTTAATTTTTTCATTCAGAATAAAAGAAATATCTTTTATGTATTTTTTCATCTTGGCAGCATAAGCCGCATATTCTTCAAAAATTTTAGCCGCTTCAAGCTTTGGCTGACCATAATAATCAAGATAAATATTCTTTTCTTCGATATTCTCCTCAATCTTGTTTCTCAGCACAGATAATTCCAAAAGGTCGCCGACTCTAATTCCCCGGCGGGCTGCTTTATCTTCATAGGCAGGACCTATTCCCCGGCAAGTTGTTCCAATTTTCTTGACTCCTTTTCTTTCTTCGCTAATTTTTTCTATAAGAGAATGATAAGGCAGGATGACATGGGCTCCCTTGCTAATAACAAGGTTATCATCAATTACTGCCCCGAATCTTCTCAGTTCTTCTATTTCTTCTAAAAAGGCTTTTGGCTCTATGACAATTCCATTACCAATAACACAGAGCTTATTCGAATGAAGAATCCCAGACGGAATAAGGTGGAGAACGATTTTTTTCCCCTTGACAAAAACAGTATGTCCGGCATTATGCCCTCCCTGGTAACGAGCCACTATATCAAAGGAAGAAGCAAGAAGGTCTATAATTTTGCCTTTGCCTTCGTCTCCCCACTGGGTACCTATAACCAGTAAATTAGCCATAAAAATCCTTCTTAAATTACTTATTTATTTCTCTGATAAAGGAAGCTCTTTGAACGAAACTGAATTTTATCAGAATCCAAATCTTGAAACAAGATCAAAAACTTAAGGCGACTTGAGCAAAAAAAGTATCATTCTTAAGCTCAAAATCTTTCTCACGGTTAAAATCGTATTCAATTTTAAAAAGAAGTCTTGGAGAAGGAAAATAAACAAGACCAAGAGACCAGCGACTTTTATCTTCTGAAATGCCTCCCCCAGGGTATAAAGGCTCTATAAAGCCAATGCCATGGAAGGAATCTTTATACTTAAGGCATTGATAGCTAAACACAGGTCGAAGTTTTCCCATATCAAATGAAACTTGAACAAAATAGCCTTCCGCTTTTCCAGAGGAGTAAGGTTCAGGGTTTTCAAGCCGAGCTTTAGAATATTCGCATAAAATCAGTAAGCCTTCTGTTATCCAAGCAAGATCTGCACCTTGAATGGTCAAGTTCCTGCTGTTCATCTCATCATATTTCCCCTTGTAATAGGAATAAGCAACCGTAAGCTCCTGGCTGAGGGACAAACCAATTCGCCCTCCTTTTGCTTTATCTTTATTATTATCTTCAAACTGTTGAGCTTTTTCCAGATTTTCCTTCTCGGCCAGTCCGTTCCCTAAATAAGCTGAATAAAATACAGAACTAAATTTTCCCTCCATCAAAATTCCTAAATCTTTCCAGCAGGAAGGATACATCTCCTCCACATTAAAAGGTGGATTTATCAGCATGGTTTGATGAGGTCGGTTAGACTGATTATATCTTCCGAAAGGTACAAGATAAAGACCAATACTGAGGGAAAAGGCCTCTGATGATTTTAATTTTATCCAGGCTTGTTCAATCTCGATTTTGGCTTCCTTTGTCCTTGCCTCGGCTGTATAATCAACACCTTTGGCAATTACTCCCGAAAAAATAATCCCTAACTGAGCATTCTTAAAAGTTCCTTGATGTACTTCACTTTTATCTTGGCCTTTAATATATTCAAATGACAAGTAGCCTGTTGTATCTCCTTGAGACACAGAGAGAAAGGCGAAAAAAATGAAGAGAAAAAAAATTGCTTTAAACTTCATAATAGGGATAAGATTTTACTCCTTTACACTTAATAACGCTACCTCAAAGATTGTGATTAACCTGTAATTATAATAAAATCACCTCTTATGTCAATTAACTTAGGGCTCTATGAGGATTTTACTCTTTTCCCTCTGGCACTGGGGACAGAAAAAACTGCTTCTTCCCCCGATTCGCAAGCGCTCAATCCTTGCTCCACAGTGAGGACAAGGAAGAGATTCCTTTCCATAAACCTGGTGGAAATTTTGAAAGCTTCCAACTCGACCTTCAGCATCCTTGAAATCGCGGATCGAAGAGCCTCTGTGCTTTAGAGCCCTTTTCAAAACAAGGCGCATTGCCTTCCACAATCTCTTTAATTCCTCCTCTTTGAGAAGAGAAACAGAATTAATGGGATGGAGTTTTGCTTCGAATAGAATTTCATTAGCATAGATGTTGCCTATACCTGCTATGAAATTCTGGTTGAGGATTAAGCTTTTTAAGCATGCCTGGCGACCTTTAAAAAGATTTTGAAAGCTGGAGAAGCTAATTTCGAGGGGTTCAGGCCCCAGGTTAATTAATTTTAAAGCTTCAGAGGTGAGAAGGCACTGAATAAAGCCAAATTTACGAACATCCCTGAACCGCACTTCTTGCTTCTGACCTTTAAAAGAGAGAATAAAATGGGTGTGTTTATCAACAGATTCATGAGAGGGGTAAAAGACAAATTGGCCGGTCATTTTTAAGTGGACAAGAAGAGTTAAATCATTATCAAAATCAATAAGAATCAATTTTCCTCGCCGGCGAATATTTATAATCTTTCTTCCTCTTAGTTTTTCCAGGATTTTCTTTTTTTTGTTTCTGATCAAACCAGGAAAGAAAAGTCTGAATGAGGAAACCTCAGCACCTCGAATCTTTGAAGAAAGATTTTGAACAATGGTCTCTACCTCAGGAAGTTCAGGCATGCCGCCATTTTACATAAATTCTTCTTGATTTGCTCCTTCTTTTTTTTTATTATGAATAGACTAAAATGAAAATACAATCCATCGCTTATTTTCTCCTTGGTTGGATAATTCCCGGTTTAGGTCATATCTCCTTGAAAAAATATGGGCGCGGTGCGATTTTTTTTGTCTGCATAGCCTCAATGACTGGCATCGGGCTTTTTATGGGAGGAAGGATTTATTCTTTTCAGACAGAAAATCCCCTGACAATCCTTGCTTTCTTCGCTGACATAGGAAATGGGCTTTTATATATCCTCTCTCGTATCTTTTCTTTTGGTGAAGGAACTTTAGAAAATGTCACTTTCGAATTTGGCACTGCCTACCTTGCAGGAGCTGGACTTCTTAACTATCTCGTCGCCCTGGATGCTTTTGATATTGCTTTAGGGAAAAAGAAATGATTTTTAAAAGCCATCTCTTTTCAATGATTTTATACTCAGTTTTTGTCTGTATTACCTTAGCCCTTATAAGAAAAAAAGAAAGAAAAGCCCAGATAAGGTATGGGCTTTTTCTGTTTCTTATCATGGTGTTAGGGGCTTTTCTCTTTGGCTGGTTTATGTATCTATTCACCCTTTAAGCTAACCTTTCCCCACCTCAGAAGTATCTCTAATTTCTTAAAAAAAACAAAGATTAGTCTTGTGATAAGTAGAGAAATCTGGCTATAGATTTCGAGAACTTGATATCTATGCTCCCACTCTATAAATTGCTCAAGCCAAGGGGTGAGAAAACCGTTTGAAGGCAAAGCGGGCATGGTTCCTCTCCAGGACGGAGAGGAGAGCGAAGCCTGAAACCGAGCAGCTTTTGACTCGCTGGGACAAAAGCTGCGTGTTTTTGAACCCGCTGGCTTGAGCTTTCTTTTACCTCATTCTTCTTTGAATCGAAAAATCGATATGATATAATCTTTCCTCAATCAAGGAAGGAAAAACTCAAGTTATTGGTTTTTTTATCGGCCAGGTGATGAAAAAAACAAAAGGTGCTACTAATCCTCAAGTTGTAAACAAGATTATAAAAGAGATTTTGGAAAGGCAAGAGGAAAAAAGTAGCGAAAGAAAAAAAAATAGCCCTAAATAACAAAGATGATAGAACTCTATCATATCTGGAAACAGTACCAAAGACCCAACTGGGCGCTTTCTGATGTCACTCTCCATGTAAAGAAAGGAGAGTTTTATTTTATCACTGGACCCAGCGGTTCAGGAAAGACTACTCTTCTCAAAACTATTTTCAGAGAAATTTTTCCCACTCAAGGACAAATAATCATTGACGGCCGCAATACTCTCCGCATTCCTGACCACAAAATTTATAAACTGAGAAGAATCATGGGCATTGTCTTCCAGGATTTCCGGCTCAACTTCCATAGAAAAGTTTTCGATAATGTGGGAATCGTTCTCCAAGTCCTTGGAATGTCTCGCAAAGACATAAGAAGAAAAGTTTTTAATGCTTTGAGAATGGTCAATCTTCATAACAAAATATGGGATTACCCCTCCCACTTATCCTACGGCGAACAGCAGAGGGTGGCTATTGCTCGGGCAGTGGTGAATAACCCTAATATCATCCTGGCTGATGAACCAACAGGGAATTTGGACCCAGAGCTTGCCTTTGAAATTATGAGCTTATTCAAGGCAATAAACAAACAAGGAGCTACTATTATTGTAGCCACCCATGATAGGGAATTGATTCGCCATTTTGGCTATAAAATATTATTCCTCCAAAAGGGAAAACTAATCGGAAAGGAAGGTCTCTAATTAGGCAAAAAATACAATATCTCATCCAGGAGACATTAAATAATCTCTGGGAGTACAGGGTTCGTAATATTTTCTCTATAATTATCATTTGTTTATCTCTCTTAATCCTTGGAATCTTCCTTTCCCTTTCTAACAACCTTCAGTACACCGCCCAGGAACTCTCCAAGAATATGGTGGCTGCCTTTTTTCTCCAGAAAGATTTATCTGAAAAAGATATAAATCTAATCGATGAAAGCCTAAATAAATCACCTCTTGTAAAGAATGTTCAATTCATAAGCCCAGAGCAAGCCTTAAAAAAATTCAAGAGCAACTTCCCTGAATTAGAGGAAATTATCGATAATTTGCAGATAAATCCATTCCCGCCATCTTTTGAAGTTACTTTGAGTGAAAAAACCTTAACTTCAGACGAAATCCTGGGCTTCATAAGTGAAATGAGAAATATGATTGGCATTGAAGACGTTCAATTCAACAGAGATTGGGTAGAAAAAATGTTATCCTTCAGCAGATTGGCAAAGGCAGTAGGCTTATTCTTAGGGGGAATATTGATTTTAGCTTCTTTTTTCATTATATCAAATGTCATTAAGCTTAATGTTTTTGCTCGCAAAGGGGAAATCGAAATCCAGCGTTTGGTAGGAGCAACAAATATATTTATCAGCACTCCTTTTCTCCTGGAAGGAATTGTACTGGGAATATTAGGTGGCCTGCTTTCGCTCCTCCTTCTTTTTCTTTTGATAAAAATCTTTCCTGTTTATTTAGGAACATCCTTAGGTGTTTTTAATGAAATCATTAACTTCCGTTACCTTTCTCTATCTCAAAGTCTGAGCCTTTTAGGAGGCGGAGCAATCATTGGATTTTCGGGGAGCCTAACTTCCCTCTTTCGCTTTCTTAAAATTTAATTTTCTAAAATATCTGCCTGGATAATCTATGAGCTGTTCTTAAAGGCTCAGGAATCCTGAATTTTGAACAGCGAAGCACCAACTTCAAGGAAGTCATTATATCTATCTTATGACCTGGTGAGACAAAAACAGGCTTTACTCCAGCTCGAGTTCTGAGACAAAGGCCAACTTTTTCCTTTTTATCGTTCAAAATAAAAGTGTAGGTACCTCTTTGCTCAGGAGGAAGTAGAAAAGGATAAAATGGATTTTTAGCGCAGCCTATTGTAACAATATCCAAAATAACCCCTACATAAGAAGCTAATCCCATCTTCCTGGGATGAGCAATTCCATTACCGTCTATGAATGTCACATCAGGTTCTTTCTTGATTTTTCGAAAGGCATCAATAAAAACAGGACCTTCGCGGAAAGCTAAAAAAGAAGGGATATAGGGAAACTTTAATTTCCGCTTTGCCTGAGAAATTTCTACAATTTTAAATTCAGGAATTTTAAAAATCACAATACTCGCACCTATATTATCCCTTTCCCTATCGTAGCCAAAATCGGCTCCACCTACCAATTTTATCTGTCCGAAACTCTCCTTAAGACAAACCTTTGAAGCTAATTTTTCCTGTAATCTGGCCAATCTTTCTAAGTTCATTAGCAATTCCAAATTTTTTTCAACCTGCTTGAGTATAACAGAAAGAAAAAAGTTTGATAATCCAATAACTTTTGGACAAAATCCACTTCTAAAAGCCTGAGACTGATTGACATGGTTTTATAATTGTCTTAAAATTCTTTCAAAATGGCATCTCTCGGGCAAGAACTCAAAAGAGAAAGAGAATTAAGGGGAATATCTTTAGAAGAAATCGCCACCACTACTAAAATTAGCTTGAGATTCCTCCAGGCCTTGGAAAATGACCACTTGGAAGTTCTTCCTGGTAAATTCTTTATAAAAGGTATTCTCCGTGCCTATGCCAAGAGTCTTGGATTAGAAGAAGAATACGTCCTTAATAAATACTACGAAGATTCTCTCCTTAAAGAACAAGCTTTAGAAAAAGAGCTAAAAGAAGAGAAAAACCGTAAAAAATCTTCCCAGAAAAGATTTAATTTTTTCAATATTATTTTTATTTCTGTCCTTCTACTTTTAATTTTTCTTTCTTTCTACTTCATTTCACGATCCCCAAAAAATTCTACTCCACTCCAAGAAACACAAGCTCCAGCTACCTTTCAAGAAGAGGCGGCTGTCCCGCTCCCTGAACCACGCCCTGTATCCCTGCCTGAAACAGAAGAAGTGGAAGAATTAAACCTTGAAATATCCTTTCTTGAGGATACCTGGATCCAGGTTTACGCTGACGGCGAGCTCACATCTATAGATGGTGTTAAAAAACCAGGTGAGGAAGTAAGTATCAAAGCTCAAAAGGAGTTAATTCTTCATTTAGGCAATGCTGGAGGAATATCTTATTACTTAAACGGCAAAAAAGGAAAGTCTCTGGGTTCTGCTGGCGCTGTTGTTAAAAATATTAAAATAACTCTGGATAACTACGACCAATTCCTCCTCCAAGGGGAAGAAGAAAAAACCGAGTAAAAAAGAAAAAGGAAAAAATGGAAAATTCAAAGAAAAAAGGCTCTCGAATTATCGGCGCTGCCATTATTCTCCTTATTATCCTTTTTTTCGTCATTAATTTTCTTGTCCAAAGATCTCAAGAACTCTCTCCAACTTTAATCACTAAATTTCTACTTTTTTCGATGTACAATATTGTCCTCCTCCTCGCTCTCATCCTTCTTTTCGTCCTGAGCAGGAACCTGATTAAACTCTACCTCGAAAGAAAAAGAAAAGTCGTTGGGGCCCACTTTAAAACAAAACTTGTTTTATTTTTTATTGCTCTTTCCTTAATTCCCACTCTTCTGCTCTTTTTCTTTGCCAGCGATCTGATTGGCCGTAATATTGAACAGTGGTTTAAAACTCCAATCGAAAAAATTTTAAGCGATACCAAAAGTGTATCTGAGGGATTTTATGTAAACAACGAAGAAATAACCCTCCACTACGCCCAGCAACTGGGCAAATCCATCCAAAGAGATAAACTTATTTTTCCGGAAAACAGACAGGGTCTAATGAATTTTATTAGTGAAAAATTAACAGAATATAAACTGGATGAAATCAGCATTTATGTTGAAGAAGAAGAATTGTTTGCCTACCTCAATGCAAACCTGCCCCTCCAATATTACCAAGATCTCAAAACCAACGTTGTCAAGAGAGCCCATCTGGGCGAAGCATTCAGAAGCATTGAATCCATGGGTAAAGGGGAAATCATCCGTACCGGTATCTCTTTTAATGTCCCCGATATAGGAAATGTTCTGGTAGTAACAGGAAAATTCCTTCCTCAAAACTACGCTCAAAAACTAAACAACATCTCTTCTTATGTTCAAAGATACCGTCAGTTGAAAATTCAAAAAAACCCGGTGAAAACCTTCTATCTTTTAACACTCATTTTTATTACCTTGCTCATTATTTTTGCTGCCAGCTGGATCGGATTTCATTTGGCCAAAGGGATTACAGTTCCCATTGAAAAACTTGCTCAGGCGACAAAAGAAGTTTCCAAAGGAAATCTAAAGGTCAGAGTCGAAGATCCGGCCTCAGATGAGCTGGGGATTCTTATAGATTCTTTTAACCAGATGGTCTATGACTTGAGAGAAGGGCAGCAAAATATTGCTCAAAAAACCTCTGAACTGGAGAGCCGAAGACAATATATCGAGATAATTCTGAATAACATAACTACCGGAGTGATAACCGTGAATTCTCAGGGAATCATCACCACTATAAATCCATCAGCCCTGGAAATGCTGGCCTTACCGGATGAAAATCTCATCGGGAAAAACTATAAGGATGTCCTCAGTCATGAAAAATACCAAGGGATCCTGAGGAATATTCAATGGGGACTTAGAAACAAATACAAATTATCTGACAAAGAAATTGATATAAGCTTTAACGGGCAGAACACAACTATCTCTTTATCTCTATCCCCTTTAAGACAGCCAAACAATCAGTTTTCAGGTATGATTATTGTCCTTGACAACCTTACCCAGCTTATTAAGGCCCAAAAAATCGCTGCCTGGAAGGAAATCGCCCAAAGAGTTGCCCACGAAATCAAAAATCCCTTAACCCCAATCCAGCTCTCTGCCGAGCGGATCATTAAGAACTTAAAGAAAAAAGACCAGAACTTCCACAAGGTTATAACAGAAGGAGCAAAGACAATTGTTGAAGAGGCAAGAGCCATAAAATTCTTGGTGGATGAATTCTCAAATTTTGCCCGTATGCCTGCAGTCAAGCTTGAGTCTGTAGATATTCATCAAATTATCGGCCAGACTGTTTCTCTTTTTAAAGGCATATTTACTAACATTGAATTTGAAGTTATTTTCTCTGCTAACATGCCTTCCTCCATTCAAATTGACTCTGTAAAGATGAAAAGAGTTTTTATCAACCTAATAGACAATGCCATAGACGCCATGAATAAAAAAGGGGAAATAGTAATTCAGACTTTCTTTGACAAAAGTCAACAAAGAATAAAAATCGAGATATCTGACTCTGGTCCTGGTATTTCTGAAGAAGATAAAGGGAAGCTTTTTCTTCCTGATTTTTCAACCAAAAAGAAAGGAACAGGCCTTGGCCTGCCAATCGTTCATCGAATAATTAGCGAGCATAATGGATCCATTGACGTAAAAAATAATAAGCCTAACGGTGCTAAATTCATTATTAATATTCCAGCATGATCAAAGATAAAATTCTTGTCATTGACGATGAAGCCGGCATCAGATCCTCATTGAAAGGAATTCTTGAGGATGAAGGTTATGAGGTGAAAACTACTGAAAGTGGCGAGGATGGCTTTAACCTTTTGAAAAAACAAAATTTCGACCTCATTCTCCTGGATATCTGGCTTCCTCAAATGAACGGGATTGAACTTCTGAAAAAAATAAAAATAATGGAAGAAAACATTCAAATAATCATGATCACTGGCCATGGAACCGTTGAAACAGCTGTAACAGCGACCAAACTTGGAGCTTATGATTTCTTAGAGAAGCCTCTTTCCTTAGAAAAAGTAGTCTTAACCGTTAAGAATGCTTTAAAGCAAAAAACGCTTGAAGAAGAAAATATTCAACTCCGAGAAAAAATCAAACCAAGATATCAGCTTGTTGGAAAAAGTATTTCCATCCAGAAATTAAGAGAAAAGATAAAGATAGCAGGTTCCACTTACGGTCGAGTTCTTATTTACGGAGAAAATGGCACTGGAAAGGAGCTTACTGCTCGATTAATTCATCAGCAAAGTCTGGGAAAAAATAAAAAATTCATTGAATTTAACAGTGCTGCTATTCCAGATGCCTTAATCGAAAAAGAATTATTTGGATACGTAAAAGAAGACTTGAATAATACCTTTGTGGAAAAAAAGGGGAAATTGCTCCAGGCAGATGAAGGCACCCTCTTCCTTGATGATATTAGTGAGATGAGTTTAAAGGCCCAGGCCAATTTACTCGAAGTTATAGAAAAGAGGGAATTTGAACCTATAGGATCAGATGAGTCCATCTCCTTCAATACCAGAATTATAGCCTCCACCAGCAAAAACTTAAGAGAACTTATTACAAAGGGAAAATTCAGAGAAGATCTATACTTCAAGCTCAGTGTTATCTCTTTAGTAATCCCTCCGTTAAGGGAAAGAAAAAAAGATATTCCTTTACTTATAGACTATTTTCTCAAATATTTTTCAATTGAATACGGAAAAAAGCAAAAAACTATGAATAAGGAAGCTATGAAAGCCTTCCTTAATTATTCCTGGTCGGGAAATGTTAGTGAATTGAGCAATGTTATAGAAAGATTCGTCATAATGGTCCAGGATGAAGAGATTAAGTCTTCCCATTTGCCTCTCCTGGTTGAGCCAAGGGAATCTCAATATGCTTCAGGCTTTAATGACAATCAACCTTTAAAACAAGCAAGTGAAATTTTCGAGAAAGAATACATCCATAAAGCTTTAATAAATAACAACTGGGATATATCTCAAACAGCATCTTGGCTTGAAGTAGAGACAGAATATCTCCACCAAAAAATTAAAGATTTGGGCATCATTTTTTTTGGTTAACCTCCTCAATTAACCTTTCCTTTCTTATTTACTCTGATATATTTTTATAAAAATAGCATCAAGTAAGCTTCTTAATTTTAATTTACAGGGAAAATGATTTATGTTATTGTTGGGAACTAGAATTTTTGAGGATACAATGAGAGTTCAAGCTCTGAGTTTAGTTATCAATTCAGTCAGAAAATTCATTAACTTAGGAGCCTACACTCGCCTCTGGAATTTGGTCAAAAATTTTCACGCAGCTGATCTTGCTTCCCTTTCAGCACACCTTACTTTCAGAGAAAAAAAGATACTCTTTAAAACCATATTAGAGAATGATGAAGAAAAAGCAGCTGAAGTTTTGAGCGAATTAGACCCTGAGGACGCAGCCCATATCTTAAAGGATTTTAATGTGGAACAAATTTCTGACCTTTTTCAGAGCATTCCCTCTGATGATGTGGCTCCGATACTCCCTCTTCTTCCAGAAGATATGACAGACTCCATTCTGGACACCATGGAAAAAAAGCCGGCAGAAGATGTTCAGGAACTCCTCCACTACGACGAAGAAACAGCCGGCAGAATAATGTCAACCGAATTCTATGCGCTTGAACAGAGCACAAATGTCTCTGACGCTATAACAGCTATCAAACTCGAAGAAGATGTAGAATCAGCCTTTTATCTCTATGTAGTAGATGAGAAGAATCATTTAGTAGGAGTGGCTTCCTTGAGACAGCTTTTCTTTGCCCAGTCAAACACTCCCCTGAAAGAGATTATGACCGAAGATGTTATAAGTGTTCGCACTGAAACCGACCAAGAGGAAGTGGCCCGCTTTGTTGCCGATTATAATCTTGTGGCCATTCCTGTAGTAGATTCGGAAAATATATTGGTTGGAGTTGTGACTGTCGATGACGTCATCGATGTTATCAACCAAGAGGCAACCGAGGATATATACAAAATGGTTTCCCTGGATGCAACGGATAGAATTCAACACAGTCCTATTAAATCTATAAAAAAACGGCTTCCTTTTCTTTTACTGAGCCTTCTAACAGCATCTTTTGCTCCTTTTGTTGTTAACTTCTTTAAAGGTACAATTGAGCAGGTTGTAACTCTCGCTGTCTTCATGCCTTTGGTTGCCGCCTTAGGAGGAATCTCAGGCAACCAGACAATAGCCATTATGGTAAGAGAAATTGCTCTAGGAGAAGCTGAATGGCTCAACGTAAGAAAAGCTCTGTTAAAAGAAACTTTAGTTGGTATAGGAAATGGAGTGACCATAGGTTTGATCTTAGCCGTTATCTCTTATTTATTAATCGGGAACCAATATCTTGGTCTCATTTTAGGACTGTCAATCATATTTAATCTATTCATTGCTGCTCTTCTTGGCACCTTGATTCCTTTATTCCTCAGGCTAGTTCGATTAGACCCTGCTCTGGGCTCAGTCAACCTCCTCACCATGTGTACTGACACCATCGGCATCTTCACCTTTCTCGGGCTTGGCACTATTTTTCTTAAATATCTTACATAATTTCTCCCATGCCCCTTGAACAATCTGAAGCCATTGTCTTGCGCAGCTTTAATGTAGGCGATCAGGACAAAATCGTTGTTTTTTTTTCCCATGATAAAGGTGTAATTAAGGGAATCGCCAAAGGAGCCCGAAAATTCGCCAGCCGCTTTGGCAGCAGTTTAGAACCCATGTCTCTGGTTAATCTTTTTTATTATGAAAAAGAAAGAAAGGAACTGGTTACTGTCAATAACTGCGACCTTCTTGAATCTTTTTTTGATATTCAGAAAGACCTCAAAACCACCTTCACTCTTTCTTACTTTGCAGAGCTGATAGAATCATTCCTTCTCTCAAGCTCAAAAGATGATCTCCTCTACCGTCTCTTGCTCTCAGTTCTCCAGGCCCTTAAGGGAGAAAGTGATTTAAATTTTTTAACCCGGTATTTCGAAGCCTGGTTTCTTCATATTAATGGTATCCTTCCTGATTTTACGAAATGCAAAAAATGCCATAAAAAAATTACTTCATCCTGCTGGCTTTCTCCTAAAAAAGATGGAGTTTATTGCGAGAGCTGTGCTCCTCAGAAAAAGGAAGAAGTTAAACTTGAAATGAGCTTATTTCTCAAATGGATTAAAAAAAATCCCCCTTCCAAAAAGGAGGATATCCCTTTTACTCCTTCGCACCTGGAAGCTATTGGAAAAACACTCCAGGAAATCATTATTTTTCATCTGGAAAAAGAACCTAAGACACTTCAATTTTTGCGGTGAATTAGCCTTTTAAACATCTCTTTTCCGTAATGGAAATGCTTCCTTCTTCTTTTCTTGTGTTGATTTTTTGGATGGAAAGAGTAAACTATGAATCTTTTAGGGAGGTTTTAAATGGAAGAAGAAGTCATTAATAAATGTAAAATTTGCGGCAATAATATTGACCTTAAAAACCCTCATTTCATTCTTACCTTTAACAAGGAAGCTATGGAGGACGGAGACAAGAAAGTTCTCCAATCTGTGGAAGGGGCTAAAATCTGCGAAGAGTGCGGTGAGGGTGGTATTAATTCTGTTCTTTATCAGTTAAAAATCATTCATGACTTTGATACCGAGTTAAAAGAAAAGATGGAAAAAATTGAAAAATCCGTGGATATGATTTCTCTGATGAAAGACTTTGGAATCTCAGGAGAAAAGGTGGGAGTTTCAAATCAATATCTGGCCAAATGCCCCTTTCACGACCAGGAGGCATCTTTCCTAATTGATGCCGAGAGAAAGGAATATTTTTGCTTCTGTGAAGGACTGAGAGGGGATATGTTCAGCTTTGTAATAAACTACGACAGAGATATAAACCAAAATCATACAACCTTAAAGCAGGCTGTGGATTTCCTGATGGAAAAATACGAAATCCAGTAATTTTCGTTTTACTTTAAATCACTCTTTTTCATAAGAATATAGTCTAAAATTTCTCAAGCATCTTAATAGTCAATCAACCAATTATTCTGGACGTTTAAAATTATATTACCTCCCTTTAGGCGAAAACTCTCATGAAATTAACTAAATTGCTGAATTTAAAGGGGAATAATAAAAATAATCTGGTGGAGCTGATGGGATTTGAACCCACGACCTCTTGACTGCCAGTCAAGCGTTCTCCCACTGAACTACAGCCCCACCGGGGGTTCACATATTACAAAAAGTGCTGTCATCAGTCAAGCCTACATTTTTTAAGGAGTTCTCAAAAATATCAACATAAACATGAGAGATTGCCACGGCGCTACGCACCTCGCAATGACATTATATACAAGTAGAGATTGCTTCGCCCCTTCGGGACTCGCAATGACAATATTTTATCAGCTTTTTGACTGCTTTTATATTTATGATAAGAAATATCGTTTTAAACTAAGAGTTTTGTTAACAATTTAGGCAAAACGTGCTAAAATATTGTTTACAAAAGGAAAACTAATGCCAAAAAAACAAATAAAACCATATAAAAACATACTCTTCTGGATAGCTTCTGGAATAATCATCATCCTCCTCTGGAGTCTTCTTCAGTCTCCTAATGTAGCTAAGAAAGAAGTGGATTTCAGCCAATTCCTCACAGAGGTAGAAAACAATGGAGTTGAAGAAGTAACTATTACTGGAAACCAAATCAAAGGAAAATACACAGATGGAACAGTCTTTAAGGCGGTATCGCCTTCTCAGTTCGATGATTTAGTCAAGATTCTCAGAGAGCATAAAGTTAATATAAAGGTTAAAGATACATCTCGTAGCCCCTGGTTTTCCTATATTTTCACCTGGTTTCCCATCATTCTTTTGATTCTCTTCTGGGTATTTTTCATGAGGCAAATGCAGTCCGGAGGCAATAAAGCTCTCTCTTTTGGCAAGAGCCGGGCAAAGCTTTTCTCTGGTCTTAAAAAAAAAGTAACCTTTAAGGATGTGGCCGGTGTTGAGGAAGCCAAAGAAGAACTTCAGGAGATAATCGGATTCCTGAAAGATCCTCAAAAATTTCAAAAATTGGGAGGCCGGATTCCTAAAGGTGTTATCATTATGGGAGCACCTGGGACAGGCAAAACTCTTCTTGCACGGGCTGTAGCTGGTGAGGCGGATGTTCCCTTCTTTTCTATAAGCGGCTCTGATTTTGTCGAGATGTTTGTTGGAGTAGGCGCCTCCCGGGTAAGAGACCTCTTTGATCAAGGTAAGAAACACGCTCCTTGTCTGATTTTCATCGATGAGATTGATGCTGTAGGAAGGCAAAGGGGAGCAGGTTTAGGGGGAGGACATGACGAGCGAGAGCAAACCCTGAATCAGCTTCTGGTTGAAATGGACGGCTTTGATTCCAATGAAGGAATCATTCTTATTGCCGCCACTAACAGGCCAGATATATTGGATAGTGCTCTCCTCAGACCAGGAAGATTCGACCGAAGAGTAGTAGTCAACATGCCAGATGTCAGGGGAAGAGAGGAAATTTTAAAAGTTCATATTAAAAACATTCCTTTGGCCAAGAATGTGGACCTGAAGGTTATAGCTCGCTCAACACCTGGATTTTCTGGGGCTGACCTGGCCAACCTCGTCAACGAAGCTTCTCTTATTGCAGCCCGCCACAATGAAAGCAACGTTGCCATGAAAGATATGGAATATGCCAAGGATAAAATTCTTATGGGAGTAGAGAGAAAAAGTATGATTATCAGCGATGAAGAGAAAAAAAACACTGCCTATCATGAAGCAGGACACGCCCTTGTCGCTGCTCTCATTCCTGAGGCTGACCCCATTCATAAAGTAACCATTATTCCCAGAGGGTTGGCTCTGGGCACAACCCAGCAATTACCCCTTGATGACCGTTATACCTACTCCAAAGTCTATTTAGAAGCACAGCTTGCAGTCCTTATGGCTGGAAGAGTTACAGAAAAATTATTCCTCGGGAAAACAACTACTGGAGCTGCTAACGATTTTGAGAAAGCCACTGAAATTGCTCGCAAGATGGTCTGTCAATGGGGAATGTCAGACTTGGGTCCTTTAACTTTTGGTGAGCGGGATGACTTGATATTCCTCGGCAAAGAATTAGCCATGCATAAAAATTTCAGCGAAAAAACAGCTGAACTTATTGATGAAGAAGTCAAAAAAATAATCAATAAAACTTATTCAAAAGCTAAAGAGATTTTGGAAAAAAACAAAGTAAAATTGACAAAAATTGCAGAAGCTCTGCTCGAAAAGGAAATCTTAACTTCAGAAGAAATAGAACTAATCATCAAAGGAAAAAAATTAAAAAAGACAAAAAAAGCAGCTTCAGTTTCAACCAGAAAAGATAAAGAACTAAAGATAAAAAAAGAACCAAAAAAAATTCAACCTGTAAGAAAGCCAGGTTTAGTTAAAGCATAAAAGAGGAATATGTTTGCTGATATTATCACTGCCTTAGCTCGATTCAATATTGCTGACTTTATAGATATCATCCTTGTTACCTTTATCCTTTATTCTTTTTTTTTACTGATAAAGGATACCAAAGCCTACCAGATGGCTATTGGATTAGGTATTGTGGGCATCATCTTTTTAATAACTCAATGGGGAAAATTTATTGTTTCTCACTGGCTTATTAAAAACTTTGTAACTTACCTGATTATCGCTGTCATCGTCCTCTTTCAGGGAGAGCTAAGAAGATTTTTCACAGAACTTGGTTCTCGTTCCTTTCGAAAATCTTTTTCCACAAAATCCTTCCAAGAAAAAATTGAAGGTCTGCTCCTCGCAGTTAATTACCTCTCTTCTAAAAAAATAGGAGCCTTAATTGCCATTGAAAAGGAAATTTCACTAAAAAGCTATGCTGACCGCGGGATGAAAATAGACGCTGTTCTCTCCAAAGACCTTCTGGTTAGCATATTTTTTCCCCGCTCACCGCTTCACGACGGAGCTGTAATAATCAAAGAGAACAAGATTATCGCTGCAGGCTGTCTCCTTCCCCTCCCCTCTTTCCACAGCTTAGGAGAGGAGTTCATGCCCCGAACCAGGCATTTAGCTGCTATCGGCCTCTCCCAAGAGACTGACGCAGTAGTGATAATTGTCTCAGAAGAAACAGGAGCTGTCTCCCTGGCCTATAAAGGCCAATTAATAAGGGAGTTAAGCAAAGATAAACTCAGGGATAGGATGCACGATTATTTAGAAAAAAGATGAGAAGAATTATAAGAAACATATTTTTAAAAAATTGGGGCCTCAAATTATTCTCTCTTATCCTGGCTCTTATTCTGTGGCTAACTCTCATTCCTGAAGAAAAGATATTATCAGAGAAAACCCTGGCTATTGCCCTCGAACCTCATAATATACCTGCGGAGATGGAGCTGGTAGAGAAGCATACAGAACCAATTGAGGTTACTATCCGAGCCCCTAAAGGTTTTATTAACAAGATTACCAAAGACAATGTAGTAGCAAAATTAAATCTGGAAAATGCTACAACTGAACAGACAGAATTTCCTCTCACCAACGCTATGATTAGTCTACCCTCAAAAGCTAAAGTTATTAGAGTAAAACCTAATAAAGTCAGACTTACATTAGAGAAAATTAAAGAAGTGATGCTTGATATAGAACCGAATATAATCGGCAAGTTAAAGGAAGGCCTTAAAATAGCAAAAATAGAAGTCTTTCCGCCCAGGGTAATAGTCAAAGGAGCTGAGAGTAAAATAAAAGAAAAAGACAAAGTAAGAACTAGTCCTGTTGATATCTCTTCCTTAACTCAATCTGCAGAATTCGAGGCAGATTTAATTCTCCCCAACCCTGACTTCAGGCTGGACTCTTCAAAAACAAAAGTAAAAGTAAAAATTACAATTCAAAAGGAAGAAACAAAAGAAGATAAAGATATCAAGAAAAAACAAAATGGAAAAACTCTTCGGAACTGACGGAATTAGAGCAGTTGCTGGAGAGTATCCTCTGGATTATTCTTCGGTTTACACCTTGGCAAAAGTTCTGATCTCCCTTCTCAATGAAAAAGGACTGGAGCCTAAGATTTTAATCGGCAAGGATACCAGGGACTCAGGAACATGGCTTGAAGAAGCTTTAACTCAAGGAATAAAAAATAGTCAGGGAGAAGCAGTTTCAGCCGGAGTAATTCCAACTTCTGCTATTTCCTTTTTAACCAATAAATTTTTTTTCTCAGCAGGAATTATTATTTCAGCTTCCCACAATCCTTATCATGACAATGGCATAAAAATTTTTTCCCCTGAGGGCAAAAAAATTTCGGACAAATGGGAAAAGAAACTCGAAAAGGCGCTCATAACATCCAGGGAAGCTGTTAAAAAAGTAACAACTAAAATTTACCCCAACCTATCTTATTGTCAATATTATAAAGATTTTCTGAAAAGCAAATTTTCACACGTTAATCTCCAAAAAAAAATAAAGGTTGTTCTCGACTGTTCAAATGGAGCCAGCTCTTTTATTGCTCCCCAGGTTCTCTCAGAATTAGGCCTGCAAGTCATTGCCATAAACAACTCCCCTAATGGAAAAAATATTAATGAAAACTGCGGGTCTCTTTACCCCCAAAATTTAGCCAGAAAAGTAGTGGAGACAAAGGCGGACATAGGAATTGCCTATGACGGTGATGCTGATAGAGCCATCTGGGTAGATGAAAGAGGAAATATCCTCAATGGGGATCATACCCTTTTTATTCTTTCCCAGTTTATGAGAGAAAAAAAGCGTTTAAGATCCAATAACATAGTGGCCACAACCATGAGTAATCTGGGCTTAGAAAAATCACTCGAAAAACTTGGATTCAAGCTTATTAGAACTCAAGTAGGTGATAAGTACGTTCTTGAGGAAATGAAAAAATTGAAGGCCAATTTAGGAGGAGAACAGTCAGGCCACACAATTTTTCCGGATGATTGTCCTACTGGAGACGGAATACTGACAAGCATAAAAATGCTTGAGGCCTTAGCAGAGAAAAACCTGTCCTTATCCAAAATGGTTGAAGGCTTTAATGAATTCCCTCAAGTTTTCAAGAATGTCCGAGTTAGGAAAAAAATTGATTTCAATCAATTTCCAGAAATAATAAAAGCCTTAAAAGACATAAAAAGCCATCTTAAGGACTCAGGTCGAATTGATGTTCGCTACTCCGGGACTGAACCCTTGGCCAGAATAATGATTGAGGGAAAAGACACAAATCAAATAGAACACCATGCTCAACAGATGGCAGACATTATTGCTAAAAACCTGGGAAATCTGGTGACATAATACTTAACTATTAAACTTTTTTTAACATACCCTTCTACAACTTTTGTCTCTCTTGACTCCCTTACAAAAAAAAACATATTTACTGATTTTTTGCTCAGTATTTGAAAGCCATGATTAGATTTACGTATAATTGAGTATTGTGTCCCCAGAATGCGTGCAGAATGTTATGTTGATATTTTTGACTGCGCGGTGTTATGATATTTTTTTAACTAATAATAACGCAATTAATACTGTTATGTTGTCATTAAATGCGTTTGTATTAGTCATGAATAGAGGAGGAAAGTATGAAGCTTGCTGTCAACATAGACCACTTTACTACCCTAAGAGAAGCCCGCAAGAGCACTGAGCCTGAACCAATCCTGGCAGCCCTTCTGGCTGAACAGGCAGGAGCCGAAGGGATTGTCTGTCATATAAGAGGAGATAGACGTCATATAAAAGAACGGGATTTAAAATTGCTAAGAGAGATTGTTAAAACTAAACTCAATATTGAAATGGCCGCAACAGAGGAAATGAAAAAAATCGCTCTTAAAATCAGACCTGATGTTGTCTCTCTCGTTCCAGAGCGAGAAGAAGAAATCACCACAGAAGGAGGCCTGGATGTTATTTCCAACGAAAAGCATCTGGCTCCTTTTATAAAAGACTTACAAAAGGCAGGAATAAAAGTCAGCATTTTTGTCGACCCTGACCTAAAACAGATTGAATCCTGTAACAAAGTCGGCGTTTCCCTGATTGAGATAAACACCGGAAAATATGCTGACTTAAAGCCAGGGGAGGCTCGCCAAAAAGCCTTGGATGAGATAAAAAAAGCAGTCGAGTACGGACATAAATTAGATCTTGAAATCCATGCTGGCCATGGATTGGATTATAAAAACGTTCCTCCTATAGTGGCCATCCCAGAAATATCAGAACTCAGTATTGGTTTTTCTATTATCGCAAAGGCTGCTATAGCTGGCACAGAAAATGCTGTTAAAGAAATGAAAACTCTCCTTGAAAAAAGCTAATTCTCCTTATTCATCCAATTGAGACCGGAAGGATCTTGCCTTTTTTTTCTCTGAATGCTTCCTTTTCTCCTCAAGCATCTTAAGCTTAGCTCTTTTTGAGCGTTTTCTTTTCTGACGGCGGATTTTTTCGATTCTCTGCTGTTCTTCACTTTCCTTTCCTCGAATCATGCTTTCGATTTTATCCGCAAGAATCTTTCTGGCAAGAAATCGGTTTATTGCTTGATACCTTTCCCTTTGACATTTGACTTCGATTTGAGTAGGAAGATGCTTTAAATAAACGCAGGTAGAAGTTTTGTTTACCTTCTGGCCGCCTCGGCCGCTTGAACGGATGAACTTCTCCATAATATCTTTCTCGAAAATCCCGAGTTGCTCCATTTTTTGGCGCAGATCTTCCTCTTTTTTCGGACTTACGCCATAACTCAACTTTTTTGCAGACAAAAAGCTTCTCCTTCAGGATAAATAATAATATAATAATTAATTAAAGGGACACAATACTTTATTATTTAAAAACTTATTGGAAAAGTATTAGCTTTCATATTTTAATTGAACTAAAATTATTAATTATGTATTTTTTCCTGTTTTTATGAGTGAAAAAAAGTTAAAAGTGTAGATCTGACCCTATTAAAGGAAAAATAACATGAAAAACAAAAAAAAATATCCATTGGTGAATCTCTTCTTTATTCTATTCCTGCTCTCTTCTATCCTTTCCTTCTCCTCAACTAACAAACTGCCCTTAACAGTGGCTGAAGTCAGTAATTTCACGGCAACATCACGCTATTCTGATGTCATAAAATTCATAAAAGAGCTTCAACAACAGAGTTGTTATATAAGAGTCGAAACCCTTTGTGTCAGTGCAGAAAGAAGAGCTATTCCCCTTCTTGTACTCGGCCAGCCTGTTCCCTCTTCTCCTCAGGCCCTTAAATATGACAAAAGAGGAATCATTTACATCCAGGCTAATATTCATGCAGGTGAAGTGGAAGGAAAAGAAGCTTCACTCATGTTAGCCAGAGATATTCTCCTTAAAAAGACCCCACTTCTTCTAGACAAACTGATCATTCTTATCGCACCTATCTTCAACGCTGATGGTAATGAGAAAATAGACCCTCGAAACAGACGCAATCAAGTTGGCCCTGAAAAAGGAGTTGGCATTCGTTATAATGGCCAAAATCTTGACTTGAACCGCGATAGTATGAAACTGGAAAGCCCAGAGCTTCAAGGTTTAGTCCAAAACGTTCTAATGCGCTGGGACCCCCTTCTTCTCATCGATTGTCACACTACCAATGGTTCTTATCATGAGGAGCCAGTTACCTATTCCTGGCCTCTCAACCCTAATGGGGACATTTCTATCATACACTACATGAGAGAAAAAATGCTTCCCTTCATAAACACACACTTGAAAGAAAAATACAACACTCTCTCCATTCCCTATGGTAACTTCATGGATTTCAAAAACCCAGAAAAAGGATGGAGAACCTTCAGCCATCACCCTCGTTATGTCACTAATTACATAGGATTGAGAAACCGGCTGGCTATTCTGAATGAAAACTATGCCTATGCTGATTACAAAACTCGAGTCCTCGGCTGCTATTACTTTCTCCTTTCTATTTTAGAATACTGCTACCATCACATCGATGAAATTTCTCAACTTGTATCCCAGGCAGACAGAAAGACCACCCAGCAAGGAATTAATCCATCAGAAAAAGACTCTTTTGCTGTGGAATTTGAAGCAAAACCTCTTAGAGAACCCATTACCATTCGAGGCTGGGAAATGGAGGTCATCCCGAGAAAAGAAAGCTGGCCCCAGATTAAAAAAACAGATAAAAAAAGAGTTTTTACGCTCCCTTATTTTGCTGATTTTAATCCAACAAGAGCTGTTCAGCTTCCTTTTGCTTATCTTATCACTTATCCTTCTCCAGAAGTCAGAGAAAAGCTTATTCAACATGGAATAGTAATAGAAAAGCTGACAGAAGCCTCAATTCTGAAAGTGGAATCTTTCCACATAAAAGAAATAAAAGGTGCTGAAAGACTTTACCAGGGTCACCGCCTGAATTCAGTAAAAGGTGAATATATTACAGAACAAAAGGAATTTTTAGCAGGAACTATTTTTATAAGTACAGCTCAACCTCTTGGCAGTTTAGCAGCCTATCTTCTTGAACCAGAAAGCGATGATGGCTTTCTTGTCTGGAATTTCTTTGATCGCTACCTTGTCACTCAATGGTGGGGAAAGCCTAAAACATATCCTGTTTACAAACTCTTGAAACCAGTAAATCTTCCCCGGGAAATCGTAAAATAACTATTCTTTTTTCTTCCTGGAAGCAATAAGATACTTTCCGCAGTTTTCACAGATGAAAATATCATTACTTCCTTCAATGGCAGAACCCATTCCTGTAGCTATGTTTATATTACACCCCTGACAAACTCCTCCATCCACTTCAGCCACTGCAAACCCGTATTTTTCCATGAATCTATCAAATCTTGCTAACAAGGATTCATCGAGTTCTTCGCGGATAAAATCAGCCTGGCTTTGCAAAAGCTTTTTTTGCTCCTTTGTAATTTTCTTTTTTCTCTTAAGCTCGATATCCTGAAGTTTCTTAAGGAGGCTGGCACGGCTGATAATTTCATCCTCCTGAGGAAGTTTTAATTCAATCTCTGAAAGGACATTGAAAAGTTCTAATTTATTTTTGGCTTCAAAAATTCTTCTCCTGAAATTCGGTTTTCTTAAGAACCGGGCCAATCCAGCAAAAACATGGTTGAAAAGGCCTGGAATGGAAGGATTCCAGATAACAAGAATAACAAGGTGGACTTTCTTATTGTCAATAGAATCAAAGTTTATCCCTTTTTCGGATTTGCCCACAGCTACAGCTATATCTCCGCCAGTATTAACTCGAGCATGTGGTACAGCCACACTATGACCGATTCCAGTAGATTCCAAGCTTTCTCTATCGATAACCCTGGTCAAAATAAGCTTTTTATTCTTTATCAGTTTTTGCTTAATTAAAATATCCAGAAGTTCTTCGATGGCCTCTACTTTATCTTTGTTTTTGAGGTTAAAGATTATCTGGGAGGGCTTTAGATAATCAGAAAAATAAGAATTTCCAAGAGGATTTTTCCTCTCCATTGTTTAATTATTCTAACATAAAAATCATCATGCTAAAAGTAAAATCAGATCTAAAAGTTAAATTTTTTTGCTTTAATCTGTAAAAACTGGGTAATAGAGATTATGTAATATTTTTAAAGAGGCCTGAAAGGTCCTTTATGATTACTCTATTGCTGCAATTTCTTCTACTTCTTTCACTGTTTTTGGGATTGGTTTACCTAAAACTCTATGCCCCTTTTCTGTGACCAGAACATCATCCTCAATTCGTATCCCTCCAAAATTCCTATACTGATCAATTTTTTCATAATCAACAAAGTGGGTAAATTTATTCATTTCTTTCCATTTATCAATTAAGGCCGGGATAAAATAAATCCCGGGTTCTACTGTTAAGACAAAGCCTGGTTCAAGTTCTCTGGCAAGCCTTAAATAGGCAAGGCCAAACTGGTCACTTCTTTTCGTATCCTCATCATAACCAACAAAATTTTCTCCTAAATCTTCCATATCATGCACATCAAGTCCCATCATATGGCCCAGTCCATGAGGAAAAAATAGGGCGTGTGCTCCTTCCCTTACTGCTTCATCTGCATCACCTTTCATCAAATCAAGCTCTTTTAATCCTGATATAATTATCTTGGCAGCTTTAAGATGAACATCCCTGTATTTTATACCAGGCTTTATTGATTCTATGGCAGTCTCTTGTGCTTTAAGAACAATCTCATATATTTCTTTTTGCTTTTGAGTGAATTCTCCACCAACAGGAACTGTTCTGGTAATATCCGCCGCATAATGTTTTGCTGATTCTGCGCCTGAATCATTAACAAGAAGCTGACCTTGTTTAAGAATATTCCCATGATAATGGTTGTGAAGTATCTGACCATTGATTGTTAAAATTGTCGGAAAGGCCATAGTACAGCCACAAGAAAGAGATATTCCTTCCATTCTTCCAGCAATTTCCCTTTCATATATCCCGGGTTTCGCCATTTTCATTGCTGTTGTCTGAATTTGAAAAGTTACCTCATGAGCATTTTCAATCTCCTCAATTTCCTCCTTTATCTTAACAGATCGCTGTTTGACCACTGCCTTTATAAGCTCTACTGAAACACGATCCTTTATCACTTCTGGCTGAATCCCCAATAACTGGGATATTTTTAATAATGTCCCTGGTCTGTAAGGAGGAAGATAATGAATTTTCTTTTTCCGCTCAAGAGCCAACTTTAATGTTTCTTCCAACTGTTCTGGATATGCTGTCATACTAATGCCTGATTTTTTAACTCTTTCTCCCAAGGAAAGTTGAGGTCCCATCCAGATAATATCTTCAATATCAACATCTTTCCCGAAAACAATCTCCTTATTTTCATCAACATCTATTAAAGCAGCCAAACCAGGAGAATCAAGGCCAAAAAAATAAAGAAATGAGCTGTCCTGTCTGAAATGATACGGATTTGCAGGATAATTCATCGGACTCTCTTCATTTCCTAAAAAGAGGATTAATCCTGATCTGAGCTGTTCTTTTAAACGGTTTCTTCTCTGGATATAAATTTTTGTTTCAAACATAGTTACTCCTTTTTTGTTCAAATATCATAAGATATATAACATTTTAAATATCAGTTTTGAAGTTAATAAAATATTAAGCTTTGTCCTGAAGTTAGGTGATAACTTAAAATTTGTTTAGCCTTTCTCGCATATTTTTATTTATTACACGAATAACGCAAGGCCAATGAGTATGTTTCTTCGATGCCTTTAAGATAAACCGCCTTCGAAGCCATATGAAAGCCAAAGGAAGCTGCCTCAAAGGGTCCAAAGCCATCCATCAGCTTTGTTACTGTGGCCCCGCAGAAAACATCCCCACAGCCTGTTGTATCAACAAAACTTTTTGCCTGAGGAGAAGCAATTTTCTTTAAGCTTTTTTGAGTCATCACCAGACCTCCTTCCTTGCCCAAGGTAATAAACACCACTTTTACTCCAAGGTAAAAGGCTATTCTCCCAAAACAAATTATTTCTGCTTCATTAGGCAATCTATCAGGAAAACCGAGTAAAGAAGCCACTTCCTGTCTATTTGCCTGCAAATAGTCAACGCCTTCTGCCCATTTTTTCCACTCAATAAGGGAAATGTATTGGCGGGGAACTCCAAGACTCCTGGCTAAAGCAAGGGAGTGAATGTCAAGCCAAATCGGGCAGGTTGCAGAGCGGACAACTTTTTGCCAGTCTTTAAGCTCAATATCATAACCAGAATTAATAACAAGAACAATCATCTCAAGCTCAGACAGGTCTTCAATCACTGGGTCTGGATTCAAAGGGGGAACAACAGATTTTAATATCTCTACTCTCTCCCCTTTCTTGGGGTAATGAAGGTGCACCTGGTTTCCAGACCAAGGGACATGCTTGATACCTTTTCTATTTAAATTGAGCCAGGGCTCTATAATCTTTTTTACATCTGAAACCTGCTCTTTGCCTAAATTAGTATAAAGAAAAACATCCTTTCCTAAACCACAGAGAACAGCAGCTTGATAAAGAACACCCCCAATTTCCTTAAAAGTTGGACCAGATTCGTAGGTAATCACATCATGGGTTATACTACCTAAAAGACCCAATTTTGTATTCAATGTTTTTCTCACAATTCTCGAGATTTCACCTTTTCTCTAACCATATTAAAACATTTAACAGATAATATCCTTTCTCTTTGCCGTGTTATATAAGATATAACCTTTCTTTATTTCTTTCAATTTAAAAGGAATATTCACGACTAAAATAAATATAGGGGAGATCTGCGCTGTTGAAAGATTCAAAAAAGAAGAAAGTGGCTTCTACAATAAAAAGACCAAAAATATTAATTGTTGAAGATGAAAATATCATAGCCCTGGATATTCAATATATATTGGAAAATTTAGGGTATAGTGTTTCTGACGTAGTATCATCTGGAGAAGAGTCCATAGAAAAAGCATCCAAAATACGTCCAGATTTAATATTGATGGATATTAAGTTAAAAGGAAATATTGATGGTATAACTGCAGCCGAACAAATTTATAACCGCTTTCAAATTCCTGTAATTTATCTTACTGCTTACGGAAACGAGGGAGTAATGAAGAGAGCAAAAAAAGTTAGGCACTTTGGCTATATTAATAAGCCTTTTGAAGAAAGAGAATTGCAGACTGTTATTGAAGGTGCCCTAATTGAGAGCAATGAATACAGCAATGATAAAAATATTACGATTTAATTTTAATCTTCAATAGAATTCTTTAGACATCTTTCCTGTTTAGCAAGAATCTATCGCCAGAGGCCTGCCTGTGCTTAACATACGGACAGAAATCAAGAGAAGGCCATTCTATGCTGAGTGTTTTTTTTACTCTTTATGATTCGCTACTATGGTCTCTACACCAATATTCATAGATAAAGCAGTATTGTTACTCCATATTTGATCTCTTTTACAGTATAAGCTTAAAAGATATTAATTAGTGAAAATTAAATGCATATTCCTTACATTTCAGATATCATAGTAAAATGCAAAAATAGAAAGGAGAAGAAGGCATGAAAAAAAGAAGTCTTCGCTTATTTTTTACACTTTTACTATTAAGTATCGGATTACTTATAGTCAGTTTGGCAGGGATTGAAAATGAGGAATGCACTACAGCTGTTGTAAGTGGGTTAGCAACCAAGGATGGCTGCCCAATTCTATGGAAAAACAGGGACACAGGTTACTTGTCAAATAAAGTGATTCTTGTTAATGAAAAGCCATTCAGCTATCTTGCTCTAATAAATGCCGATGATCTATCAGGCAGAATAGCCTGGGCAGGCCTAAATTCGGCTGGATTCGCTATTATGAACTCTGTAGCTTATAACCTTTCTTACAAACAAGGAGATGCGGAAAAAAGGGAAGGAATTATAATGGCTGATTCCCTGAGAACCTGTGCCACAGTCAATGATTTTGAGAATTACATTAAAAGAAATCTGAGCCCAAATATGGGATGTCGAACTAACTTCGGCGTTATTGATGCGGCTGGAAGTGCTTCTCTTTTTGAAGTTCACAATCATGGCTACAAAAGGCTTGATGCAGAAGATTTTCCTGAGAAATATATAATAAATACAAATTTCTCAAGAAGCGGAGAACCAGAAAAAGGAAAAGGATACCTCCGTTTTGACAGAGCAACTACACTCTTTAAATCTATTCCCCAAGGAAAACTTACCCATGAGAACATTCTTCAGATGGTCTCCAGAGATCTTGGCCATGCTTTGCTTGATCATCCTTGCCTTAAGGAATGGAATAAGTTTCCTCCTGATAAACCCTTCTGGATTCATGCCAATCATACAATCAATCGAGTCTATACAGCCAGTGTCTTTGTCATTCATGGGGTAAAAAAGGGAGAGAACCCAAGGAAAGCAACTATGTGGATTATATTAGGGGAACCTGTTTGCTCCATAGCTGTTCCCTTATGGGTTGATGCCGGCCAACCCCCCTGTCCTCTCTGGGAGGGAAAAACAGCTCCAATATGCAGGGAAGCACTAAGAATAAAGAAAATCCTGAGACCTTTCAAGGAGACAGATAAAGCGCAGTATTTAAATATTACAAAACTCGACAACAGCGCCCAAAAGGGGTGGCTTCCATTGCTATTAAAAACAGAGAAAGAAATCTTTGAAAAAACCAGAGATCTTATTCAGGGAAATCCCAGCTCTTCGGAGCTGGCAGAGTTTGAGAAAAAGATCGCCTTAAAAGTCTTATCTACTCTTAAAAAAATTAAATAATTTTTACATAGTCTCTCTGTTTTTATTAGATGAATGTCTTATGAAATATACTTTCGAGTGATAAAAGTTACTAAGGAATGAAAGAAGAGATTCTGGATTTTGGCCGTCTAAACTTCACCATAAACCTCCCTGATTACACGGATGTCCTACCCATGGGAAAAGCTGCCCCCTTTACCGAACCCAAGGTCAAAATCCGCAAAGCAATTAAAAATCCCATAGATTGCCTTCCTCTCAAGGATTTAGTCCGCCAAAAGCTCAAAGTAAATCCCAGAGCAAAGGCAGTTGTCGTTATTTCAGATGAAACCCGTCCTGTCCCCTACTCTGGAGAATCGGGAATCCTTTTCCCTGTTGTTGAAGAAATCATAAATTCAGGCTTTCCTCCCAGCCAGATTCTTATTCTTGTAGCCACAGGAACTCACCGCCCCATGAGAGATGACGAACTCAGAAGAATCCTTGACCCCAGAATTTTTGAGCTAAGGATTCAAATCCTGAGCCATGACTGTAGAAACACTAAAGATTTGGTTTCAGTGGGGAAGACTGAATTAGGAGGTGAGATTTTTCTAAATCGCTATTATGTAGAAAGTGACCTTAAAATTTTGACTGGCCTTGTGGAAAGCCATTTTATGGCTGGAGTCTCGGGTGGGAGAAAATCTATCTGTCCCGGATTACTCTCGGAAGACTCTATCTACATCCTTCACAGCGGTCCGGTTCTTTCTTCTCCCAAGGCAAAAGATTTAGTACTTGAAGGAAACCCTGTTCATGAAGAAGCCCTCAAGGTGGCCAAAATGGCTGGCTGTGATATGATAGTCAATGTTACCCTTGATTCAAACTACAACTTAACAGGAGTGTTTGCCGGAAGCCTGGAAACAGCCCACCTTGCTGCTTTTAAAAAACTTCAAAGCTATGCGGCTATTCCAGTAAAGGATAAATACGATCTTGTCCTCACCCATACCGGATATGTAGGAGTCAATCACTACCAGGCAGCCAAAGCAGTTGTGGCTGCATCTCCCTTAATCAAGGAAAATGGAATGTGCATCCTGGCCGCTTACCATACTGAACAAGATCCTATAGGAGGCATAAACTACAAAAAAATGATACGATTGCTTGGAAAAAAAGGCAGAAAAAAATTTTTAGAGATGATTATGGACCCTAACTGGAATTTTGTTCCCGAACAGTGGGAGGCACAGATGTGGGCAAAATTTTTCAGAAAAAACCCTCCAGAAAACCTCTTCTACTGCTCCATGGAAATCCCAAGGGAAGCCTTTTCCTGGCTGCCAGGAATAGATGCCAGATCCATTGTGCCTGAAGCAAAGAGCCTTCAGGAACTGGTGGAGAAATCCCTAGCTTGGGCTGAGAAGAAACTTCGCCTCCGCCTGGGTAGAAATCCTCGAATCGCTTTCCTTCCAGATGGTCCCTACGGGATACCTGTAGATAAAAATCCCAAAATTTCATAATAATATTATTTTCATTGTAAAATTTGTATTTCTCTAATGGAAAGGAATTGTTTAAAATTGAGGGCTATTCATTGAGGATTTTCTCTATCTTACTAATAAGCTCTGTATGTTTACAGGGCTTTTTGATAAAATCACAAATACCCTCACGTAAACATTCTTGCCTAAAACCAGGCGGGTTCATGGCAGTGAGGGCAATAACAGGAATTTTCTTGGTTTCTGGAATCTCCTTCAATTTTTGGGTGGCTTCCAGTCCATGCATTCCAGGCAAAATCATATCCATTAAGATTAAATCAGGCTTCTCTTCCTGAGCTAACTTAATTCCATCTATAGCTTTATCCGCAGTTATCACCTGGTATCCATATGCCTCAAGTCTAAGTTTCATTATTATAATCTGTTCTGGATCATCCTCTATTAATAATATCTTAGCCATTAATAGCCTCTCCTATCTTATTTATTATACTTCCTTCCTCCCTTGCTTCAAGGGGACAAGAGATGACTCCTGAAGATAAATCTATTTTCCTTTTTATTCATCTTTAAAACAAAATTACCTCATCCTTTCCAATCTTAAAAAATTGTATAATACCATGTTTTCTTTTTTCTTGTAAGAGATATCTCCAACTTTTCTTTCATTAAAAAATTGAAAATTAAAAGGATTTAGATTAAATTATAAATACCAAATGGGAATTCAAATGATTGTTTGGCCGAAATCAAGTATAAAAAATGTAAATTGTCAAGCTGCGTGCATTTTTGCCTTAAAAAAAACTTGTTAAGGAAAAGCGAATTTTAAGCTATAATATATGATATAACGTGTTTAGCAGTAATCCGTAGGGGTACTTTAAGGAAGATAAAATGGAAGCAATAATAGAGCAAATCACACTTCAAAGAATTATAATTGTTTTGCTCGTACTTTCTTTTCTTTGGATACTAAAATTGCTTTTTAAAAAAGAATATGAACATCTCTTTCGAGCTCTGATAATAATCATTATCCTTGGCGTAGCCTTAATTTATACTCAACAGAACGGAGAGGGAAAGTTCTCTCTAACCAGGTTAAAAAACCTTATCTTTCCAGAAAAAACTCCACACTATACTTATTATGTAGAAAAGGGAACTAAAGAAGGCTTTCAATGCATACAGTATGTATTTAAAAATCCTATGCCTAGGCTCTCACTCTCCATGGATTCAAGGGGAAAATATCTTCATATTTCTAATGTTGCTCCAATAAATAAGGTATTAGGTTTCCTAAATCTGCCAAAAGTATCTTCAAAAGTTCCAGAACTTGCATCGATCACTGGATCTCAACTTGACACAAACCACTACCGCTGGGATAACTATCCAGAGGGTACTTTACTCCTAGAGCGAACATTATGTCATGATATAAGAAAAGTGGAAACTTATCATTGTATCTCGAGTATCAGTATTATAAGCAGATACCAATATAACTAACCTGCATTTTTTTATCTTGAACCCCCTAAGTATTCCCAAAATGAATAATATCCTCAAGATCCTTCAGATATTTTGAAAATGCGTCTTTTCCCTTTTCAGTTATGGAACAAGTTGTCAGAGGCCTTTTTCCTTTAAAAGACTTTTTTAGTGAAATTAAACCTTTTTGTTCCAGCTTGGAAAGATGGGTGCTTAAATTTCCATCAGTAGTTCCTATTGTCTTTTTTAAATAATTAAAATCCGCCTTTTCAACTGAAATCAGGATTGATAAGACAGCAAGCCTTATTCGGGAATGAATAATCGGATCCAGACGACCAAATTTCTCAGGAGGCATTTTCAGCTCTTTCTTTTCGGTATTTTGAACGAAGAACAAGCCCAGGCACAAGGTAGCCAATAATAATAAGTGGAATAAAAAAAAGCGATCTGTATTGCCATTTAACAAAGATCATCCCTACTGCACCTAACCACCAAATAACACCGCACCACTTTAACAGATTCCATTCATAAATACCTCCCCCGCTAAAGACTAAGATTCCTGCGATTACTGACATAAAGACAGGAATAACTTTAAAAGAATAGAGCCCAAGAGCGGGAAAAATAAAACCCATCAATAAAAAAGCCATTCCACAGGCAAAACAAAGATAACCATAAGCGCTTTGAGCATAAGTTCTCATCCCTTGCAATTTTTCTTGCTTTATACCATAAAAAATCGAGTATATAACCCCAATTCCCACAAATACTATCCAGTTTAGCCAGATCCAACTGAATTTTTCTAAAAAAACCAGAATATACATTCCAACAACTGCCAGGATAATCAGAATTCCCCACACGAAAAAATAATTCCAAGCTTCAGATGTGGCCCTCTTTGTTTTTTCAATCATCTCTCTTATGAATCTAATTTCCTCTTTTGCCTGAAGATCGTTCATAGGTCCTCCTTTTATTAATTTTAATTACAAATTACTTTGTATTACAAAGTTATTTTATAAAATAATCTTTCTTCTGTCAAGTCTTTTTTAGAAAGAGTAAGCATCTTTTTTCCTGTGATTAGTGAAGGACAAGCGAGGGGTAGACGGTGAACAAGGTCGTATGAAGGCTGAGCGGGCACGGCTCCTCTGCGTGATAGAGAAAGGTTTTTTGGAATGGAAGAAGCGACCATTGAAGATTTAGCCTTCGTAGTAAGCTCAGCCCAGTGGTCTCAAAAACACGCTGTCTTTGCCCCAGCGAGCCAAAGCCAGCTCGGTTTCAGGCTTTGCTCTCCTCTCCATCCTGGAGAGGAACCATGCCCGCTTTGCCTTCAAACGGTTTTTTCAACCACTGCCCTTCGCCAAGCAACAAAGAATTAGGCAG
>Ga0209986_10000041_pt1 | contig 100958 bp, 78 predicted proteins | sample BlataG_FD_183168 | JGI IMG/M metagenome (GOLD analysis project Ga0209986, IMG submission 183168) | Deep subsurface microbial communities from Black Sea to uncover new lineages of life (NeLLi) - Black_00105 metaG (SPAdes) (version 2) | ecosystem: Environmental > Aquatic > Marine > Oceanic >...
GGACGGCTCGAACCCCCGGCTCCATTTACTGCCAGACACGCAGGAATAATGACTGAACCGTCATTCGCAAGCTTGACATAACCAATGCCAAAACCGATTGGTGACAGCTCACGCCAGATAATATGAATATTATCAGATTTATCAGCGGCAATTCTACAATAATGAGAATAACCGCTCACGGATACTTGTGTTTCGGGAATTATACAATTGCCCAGACTATCGCGTTTAGAATAATAAACATAACCAGTACCCCAACTTACACTGTCCCAAACCACCCAGACATTATTCTCGGTGTCAGTGCTGACATCAGGGTCGACTCGATAGCCAACAGAATCAGGACTTATAAGACTATCATCAGACCAGCCCGGAGGATAGGAATAAAGAAAAGATGTTAGATGTAAGATGGAAGATGTTAGATAAAAAACAAAAGAGGAAATCAGTAAGTACAGCAGAGTTTTTTTCATGGTATCACCGATTTATCTGAACCGGGATTATTTTGGATTCGTTCTTTACTTTGATTTCGATGAAGTATATGCCATTGGGCAGGAAAGCATAATTTTCATCTTTGCCAAACCAGACTGGATTATACGTACCTTGAGGTAAAGTTTGATTTACCAGAGTCTTAACCAGATTTGCTTCGGCATCAAAGATTTTTATTTTGGTATGGAGAGCCTTCTTAAGGGAAAATGAAAGGGTGGTGCCAGTAGAAAACGTCTTTGGATTGGCATCACCACCTCGCAGTCCGCCAACCCAGCCGTATAAGCCGGTTCTTTGATAATCGTGATGAAACTGAGGCCATTCAAGTGAATAAGGCAAAACCTTGCTGTCCATATTCTCCCAGACATGGAGATAGCCATTATCAGATGCTAAAATTATTTCGCTCTTTCTATCACCGTCAATATCGCCGATTATTGGTGATGACGGCTTACCAAAAAGAGGTAGAGGAAATGGTGAAATAGTAGTTTTATCATAGTTTAACGCATAGATATATTGGTTATTCGCACCAACTATAACATCCAGATACTTGTCACCATTGATATTGGCAATTGCCGGTGAAGTGTTAACTTTTGTACTTGTATCGATTACATATGGCCAGGGGTCGATAGAATGACCAAGAACTTTTTCTCTTAAATGGACTCTGCGTGCATCATTACCAAAGGTGATTTCAACGCCATATTCAACTGGATGAATATCTCCGACTGCCGGTGAAGAATTGATTTTACCTTCGGTTTCTCGCTCCCATAATATCTGTCCGGTCGTTGCCTTATATGCCCTGATCTTCTTATCACTGCCACCGGTAATCACCTCAGCATATCCATCATTATCCAAATCCACTAATGCCGAGGTCATTCTGCTGCTACCGTAATCAAAAACAGCAACCGAACCAGTATTATCAAATATCTCCGTGTAGAATTCAGAAGGCTCTTTGCCATAGGAGAATACAATCTCACCATTGCCACCGCTTATTACATCACAAATTGAAGCACCATTAAGAAGAATCGGTTCTATTTCATATGCTATTTGGAGTGACTGAGAACTGGTGAATTCATGCTGCAGAATACCGCCATGACTATAAACAAAAATCTTTATAAATATTTCAGGGCCTACTATAGATGGGGCAAGAATGACAATTTCAGGCAAATGCATATCGTCAATATAACCAACAGCAGGTAAATCAATAAAAATATAGTTATCTACCGGGACCTCTGCTTGCCACATAATAGTACCCTGATAATTATACACCTTTATTGAATCAGGCGAAACCGCAACAATCTCAATATAACCATTATCATCTATATCACCAAGCACTACACCATATACTCCTGGAAAATACTGAGGCCAATCAACAAAAATACTGCCATCATAATTAAAAACATAAATTGAATCATCACCGGGACAAACTATTTCTATAGAAACTGATGCATCAAGATTGGCAATTGCTGGCTGAGGTGTATGAACAGTATTGAATATCTTTTTTGGCCAACCCGATTCATATGGATACAGGACAACCTTCTTTGTTATCGAAGATGTGTTATTATATTCCCAGGATTCTGTAATTTCGCTATCCGGGTCTACTGTAACTATAAATTCACAATCACCAATCTCACCATAATAATCAGGATGGGTAAGTCCTGTATTCCAATAAACTGTTGTATCTACTGAACATCGGGGTTTAATTTCATCGAATGTAATTGTGTTGCTGTAGATAATACCGATAATACTATCAGTACCCAATGCAACCGTAAAATTCACATCTACATTATAAGCTGTTTCACCACCAATATTATAGACCTCTGCCTGAATCGGAATTTCATCACCACTGGAAAGATAAGGGTAAGGCGGTAACAGTAAAATATCATCAGATTTTACAGTCAAATCAGGTGATTCAGAAACCTGAAGAAATAGAAAAAAGATTATAATCACCTCAATAAAATTATAGGTATTGATTGTGTTAATGTAGAAGATGAAAGACGTATGAAATAAACACCAGCAGGAAGGTGGTTGCCGATATCATCAGTACCAGCCCAATACACAGAAACCACAGATTTATTTGGATTACACAGATTAATAATCGGAAAAGAACGAACCAATCTTCCGCTCGCATCAAAAATTTTCATACTGACTACTGACTTCTGTCTACTGTCTACTCCTTCTGGTATCTGGTATCTGATTTCTGTCATCTGTTTAAATGGATTCGGGAAGACAGAAATCTTTGACAGGTTTGCAGTTTTCAACCGTGCTATTTCTTCGATCGTATTTTCATTTTCACCACGCTTGTAAAAAATACGCAGCACTGTATCTATTCTTCCATCTGCCCAGACAAGATGTAGCCTGTTACTATAGTCAGCTGCTATGCAGGGATATATAGCCCAAAATGTATGCGGTGGATGTACTACTTCCATCGGCGATATTACTGTGTTACCCGATGTATCCATTTTTGTGTAAAGAAATCGATCAGCTTGCTGCGCTAGAATTGCCTCCCAGACAATATGCAAAAACTGCTGGGAATCGAGCGCCGCATGACACGCTACGTTACTCTCATAAAGAGGAATACTCACACACGTGGGTGGAATTAACACATTGCCGTCATTATCGAGTTTGATATAGTAAATATCATTTCTTCTGGTAGTGCTCCAGTGACGATAAAAAATATGAACATTATGATTTTCATCACAGATAACAAAGGGACTGCTTCCGGTTGAAATGGTTTTATTGGGCACTAAAACATTTCCGTATTTGTCAAGTTTGGTATAGATCAATCTTGCAATAGCAGAGCTGTCACTGCGATAGGCAATGTGATTATTACCGGCGCTGTCCACACCAATACCAGGATAATATGCCGAGGTGTCTGGTGTTGAAACCCGCACATTGCCCACCAGTGTATTGCCAAGACTGTCTAACAGGGTATAACTGATTTGCTCATAGCCAGAAGGGACCTCTTCCCAGGCAATATGAAGACTCTTTTCCTGATGATCAAATGCCATATTAAAAAAAGGACGGCTCGAACCCCCGGCTCCATTTACTGCCAGACACGCAGGAATAATGACTGAACCGTCATTCGCAAGCTTGACATAACCAATGCCAAAACCGATTGGTGACAGCTCACGCCAGATAATATGAACATTATCAGATTTATCAACGGCAAGTTCGCAGCGACGGGAATAACCACTCGTTGATACCTGGGTCTCGGGAATTATTGAGTTACCCAGACTATCGCATTTAGAATAGTAAACAACACCAGTACCCCACCCCAGGCTATCCCAGATCACCCAGACATTATTTTCAGTATCCGTACCCACGTCCGGATGGTCTCGGTAATAGCTTGCTGTAGCCGGGCTGATCAGTATATCATCTGACCAGCCCGGAGGATAAGAAAACAAGATGCAAGATGTAAGATGCAAGATGCAGGATAAAATCAATGATTTTTTGAGTAATTTATTCATTATTCTTAACGGTTTATCTGAACCGGGATTATTTTGGATTCGTTTTTTACCTTGATTTCGATGAAGTATATGCCATTGGGTAGAAAACTGTAGTTGTCGTTTTTTCCATACCAGACTGGATGATACGTACCTTGAGGCAAAGTTTGGTTTACCAGGGTTTTAACCGGATGTCCTTCAGCATCATAAATTTTTATTTTGGTATGAAGATTATCCTCAAGGGTAAATGATAACGTTGTGCCTGTAGAAAACGTCTTGGGATTGGCATCACCGCCGCGTAATCCGCCAACCCAACCATAAACACCAGTCCTCTGATAATCATGATGAAACTGTGGCCATTCCAAGGTATGTGGCAGACAATAACTATTGACATTTGTCCATACATGGAGATAGCCATCATCAGACGATAAAATGGTCTCGCTCTTCCTGTCGTTATCAATATTACCAATAACTACTGAATTCGGCTTACCAAAAAGAAGTAGAGGAAACGGGTAAATTGGTTCTTTATCAGAATTAACTCCATACAATACACAGTCACGAGCACCAAATATTATGTCAAGATACGGGTCAGAATGACCTTGGAGAAACGCAAGTGCCGGTGAACTCTTCCAAACCTGATCATCAATATCTAATGGCCAGTCCTCCAAATCATCACCATACAAGCGGTCAACCAACCGCAGTTTTGCATCGCTACCTTTTGTACAGATATAGGTTATTTCGACTTCATCAGGGTAACGCCAACTAATATACCCTACTGCAGGCGAGGAGTGATTATAATAACCCTGAATTGGATCAGTGTCCCAGATTGGATTGTCGTGATACGCATCATATGCATGGAGAATTCCTCCATTGCTTATATCAGGTGCCAAAATGTCTGGATGATTGTCATTGTTTACATCAGCTAAAGCGGGTGTTACTGTTATTGCACCATAATTGAATACTTTTTGCGGCAAAGCAGACTCTGCGTTGAAAATTTCAGTTCTATTAGGATAACCATATGATATTACAACTTCATCCGTGCCAGAACTGAGCACATTTTCAATAGATGGAGTTCCTGATGTCCAACCCGATTGTTGTTCTGATGATTGCCATTCGTGTATAAGTGAGCCATTACAATCATAGGCAAGAATTTTTAAATTACTACTTATTCCATATGATTTGCGGGCGGTCATTACTACATCAAGCACAGGAATTAGTGCTAACTGGATATAACCAATTGTAGGTAGACCGGTAAATTCATAGTCATCCGGAACTTCTGCACACCAGGCAAGGGTAATATTACCATGGTTGTTAAAATAAGCTTTTATTGAATCTTTCGAAACAGCAACAATATCAATATAACATTGTCATCAATATCAGCAAGGACAACACCATAGACTTTCCGGAAGTATTTAGGCCAATCTCTGTAGTTGTTACCACTAGCATCAAAAATATAAACTGAATCTAAACCAGGGTAGACTATTTCAATTGTACCTGCTGCATCAAGGTCTGCAAGCGCTGGGAGATGTTCCTGTTTGCTGGTAATGTAAGGACATTTTTTTGACCAGCCTGGCGGATAAAGAATCACTTTTTTAATCGTATCAGATTGATTATTATACTCCCATGATTCCTTAATTTCACCGTTAGGGTCTGCCTTAACCCAAAATTCACAATCACCAATCTCACCAAGATAATCAGGGTGGGTAAGTGCTGTGTTCCAATATACTGTTGTATCTACTGAACATCGGGGTTTAATTTCATCGAATGTAACCGTGGTGTTATAAACAAGGAACTCTTCGCAAACGATCTCAAATTTTACATCAACATTATAAGCCGGGGCACCTCCTATATTCCAGATTTTTGCCTCAATGGGAATGACATCATTGGTGGATGGATAGGGATAAGGTGCTAAGGGTGAAATATCAATACCCTGAGGCCTTACCACCAAATCAGGCAAATCAGGAAATGCAGTGTAATCACCAAGGTCGAGTGCTGGGTCGCCAAGAAGACACCACGTTTTATATGATCCCCATGCTCCTGGAGAACCTTGGATATAGGTAAATTCACCGAGAATCCAATGTTGATAACGAAGTAACATTTTTAACACTCTTTTATAATTTGACATCTCGGTATATGTCGTTGCTCCCCAAAAAGCAACTGCTCCCCCATTCGGATTAAAAAGAAAAAATTCCCCAAGACAGGTGCCACACGTATATGAATGAGTTTGATAAAATGGATGATCCCACTGAAACATTGCTGTTAAACAGGCATTGCTTAAAACTACTGGTAAATGATTGCTGTTTGTTAAGTCTTTTACCTGGGTCGTATCATAACCATTCATCCATGCTTCTGGACCACCATGACCAAAATACGAAGTTAGTATCTCACCTTGATTTAGATATTTATTTACACTATCAATAAATGGTTGGCCTTGTCCTATCTGGGAAGGACGAACTGTAATGGTATCATACCCGATATCAGAAAAATAAGATTTTGAGCTATCGATATCAGTCTCAAAACCAGTATCACCAGCAATAAGAAGCCCTCTTCTGCGAAAGCTATCAACCTGAACTGGGTATTTTTCGTAATTGATGGTCTTTTGGGCAATTGTAACCAAATCCTGCACAACAGTATCTTTTACCGGCCAGCGACCAAGCATAATATCAGCGAAATTATCTGAGTTAAGTTCGGCAAAATAAAATTCATTCGCCCCCAACCATTCAGAATTAAAATAAGTAAATAATAATGTAGGTACATAATCCCAATCACCAATAAACAAACAATAGGCAAAATGATTATCAGGCATTGAAGAGGCATACCAGTTATTATAGGCATAAATAAGAAAATCGCGCAATTGCGCTGCAGAATCCGGTGCCAAACTATCAAACTGCTCATAAATGTCTTGTATTTTCACAATCCCAACATCGAATTGATTATGATCAACCCGCCACTGGGCAAATTGATCAATCCAATATAGAGCAACACCGTCATTAATAAAATCTACATGGGTGACAATAATGTAATCCGCAACATTATTGGTATCTAATTTCGTATAGTAATGGACAGCGGGTTCTGGAACCGACTCGGGCTCCCAGTCAATGCCGGGATAATTCAAGAGTATCTCTCTGCCAATCTCCTCAAACGGACCTAAACCATTTTCATTTTCAACAACTTCACCAGAATACTCTATCCTTAAATCCAAACCAGTATAAAAATACATCAGTTTTTGCTGGGGATTGAATTGCACCGGATATAAAAATATCTCAAGTACGCGCTGGTCACGCCAATGACCATCACTAATTACTTCATAAAATTTATCTGGATACAGGGTATCCTTTTGATAAAATGTGGCATCATAAGTATACACCTCTTTTGAACCGAAACAACCAAAGGTATCTTCCTCAAAAACAATGCGCGGTATAGGATATATTAAATAATCTTCAAATAATGTATAATCAGATTCATAAACAGTTATGTCAAAATCACAAGAATCAGGCACTGCAATGAGTAATCTGATAAATGGAATCTGCGGCTTACCTGCCCTTATTGTATCTCGGTCAATCGGTTCTTCAGGAATTTCAATACGCTTAAAGTCTTTATTATCAACTGTGGTATCTTCCTCATTAAAACCGAAGACAGCGGTTCTAATGAAAACACCCAGGGTATCTGATTTCATTACCTCTTTTTCTGGTGGTAACGCTGTATCAGATGACCCCATGACTCTTTTCCAATCGGCACTCAAAATGCCGATCAGACACACACATAATACTAATACTTTCTTCATCTCAACCTCCTTTTTATATAAAATATTATAATCGAATACTATTATTTGTCAAAGACTATTGTAATGCCTCATAACTTTTGAAAGCTTTTGACATTAGTGAACTATTGTTATTCGAACTTGTCGAGAACTATTAATGTACTTCTCCCCTCCTCCCCCCTCTATGCTTTATAATAGAATGTACTGTAGAACTTTATATCACAAGCTAAGAGGACGGGGTTGCTCGAAGAGTAATTTTTTTCATTTAAAGCAATGCCCAATGAATCCCGCCCTTTTGCAAAGAGGCTGGATGAATTGGGCAACTACGTTAGTTTTTCTACGTCAGACCAGCCCGGCTACTACTTCGATTATTCCGCCGCCTAGAACAATATCGTCCCGGTAGAATACAACTGATTGTCCTGGTGTTAGTGCCCATTGGGGTTTTTCAAAGGTTACTTTTACTTTATTATTTTTAAATGGTTCAATAGTTGCCCGAGACAAGGGAGAAACATATCTTGGCTTTGCCATAATCTCTAATTTTTTGTCAAGTTTATCAAATGGGATAAAATTTAAATCTCCGGCAATAAGCTGGGATTTGTAGACATCTTTTTTTTCACCGACATAGACTACATTATTCTCCGCATTGATTTTTATCACATAGTAAGGCTGTTTATGACTGATGCCAATACCTCGACGCTGCCCATAGGTGTAAGAAAAAGTCCCTGTATGTTTACCAATTATCTTACCATTTTTATCGATAATTGGACCCGGGACCGAATGAAAAAATTTTTTAAAATAGGAAGCGTAGTTACCATCAAGAACAAAACAGATATCCTGGCTTTTCTTGCGCCGGGCAGTCGCCAGATTGATTTTTCTTGCCAATTTCCTCACCTTTTGTTTTGTGTATGAACCAAGGGGTAGAACAGTCTTTGATAATTGTTTCTGGTTAAGGCGATAAAGAAAATAGGATTGTTCATTTTTATCGATTCCTCTTTTCAGTAAATAATTTTCATTTTGTTTTTCAATACGAGCATAATGGCCAGTGGCGATTTTATTAATCCCCATGCCTTTAGCTTTTTTCATAAATAAATCAAATTTAATATGTTTATTACATAAAACACAAGGATTTGGTGTTCTCCCACACTTGTATTCTTTTATAAAATTATTTATTATCTTATTTTGAAATTCTTTTGTAAAATTAAACTGGTAGAAAGGAATATCTAATTGTTGTGCTGCTTCAGCTGCATAATCAATAGCCTCGGGATGTACACCTTCAAAGACCATTATTGCACCTTCAATATCATATCCTTTTTCTCTTAGAATTACCGCAGCAGTTGAGGAGTCAACTCCTCCGCTCATTGCGACAAGAATCTTTTCCATAAATTTATTCTACCAAAATTTAGGCATTTAGGTATTTAGGCATTTTAGGCATTTAGGTATTTAGGTATTTAGGCATTTTAGGCATTTAGGTATTTGTCAATTGCCTTTTCCTATGGGCGACATTCTACGCAAATCATCTACAATCTTTGGTAGATGTTCACCAACATAATCTATATCTTGCTCTGTAGTTAATCTACCAATAGTTAAACGGAGTGAGCCGTGAGCATCTTCAGGTGTTATGCCTATTGATAAAAGGACATGGGAGGGTTCAAGTGAACCTGAAGAGCAGGCTGAGCCAGTAGCGACCTCTATTCCTATTGCGTCGAGTTTTAAAAGCATTGATTCACCTTCAACATATTTTAGTATTAGATGACAGTTGTTAGGCAACCGTTTTTCAGGATGGCCATTCAGTTTGACGTCCTCGATTTTTTCAAAAATAAGTTTGATGAGCTTATCCCGTAAGTGCGAATAATGTTTTACGCGCTCATCCTTTTCCACAATTGCAAGCTGCGCTGCCTTAGCAAGACCGACAATACCAGGGACATTATGGGTTGATGCTCGTTTATTCCATTCCTGTGCACCGCCATGAATCAATGGTGAGATTCTTGTTCCTTGTTTGATATATAAAAGACCAACACCCTTTGGGCCATAAAATTTGTGAGCAGAAATTGAAAGAAGATCAACACCGAGTTTATCAACATTTGTATCGAGCGAACCGAACGATTGGACTGCATCGGTGTGTAGATAAACACCTTTGTCTCTACAAATTTTGCTGATTTCTTCGATCGGTTCAATAGTTCCTATCTCATTATTCGCATGCATTATTGAAACGAGTATAGTTTTATCGATAATCGCCTTTTTTACATCGTCAGGATCAACCACTCCATAGTTATCAACCGATAAAAACGTGACATCAAAACCATTTTTTTGTAGAAAGTGGTAGGGTTCGAGCACTGCGTGATGTTCGATCTTGGAAGTAATGATATGATTTCCTTTATCTTTCATTGCATGGGTGACACCCTTAATTGCAAAATTGTTAGATTCCGAGCCCCCAGAGGTGAAGATTATCTCTTTGGGTTTTGCGCCGAGGATATGCGCCACTTCATATCGTGCCTGTTCTACAGCATCTTTTGCCTTCTGGCCAATTGAATGCAAACTCGATGGGTTGCCAAAATCCTCAGAAAAATACCCCTGCATTGCCTTTGCAACCGCAGGATGCATTGGTGTTGTTGCTGCGTAATCCAGGTATATTTTTTTCATCTTCTATGCTCCTTCAAGCTTTATTATAAGGCAGAAATGATTTCAGTCAAGATGTTTTTAAAAGAGCTCACTGAGAAACTTATTAGTTTTACAAAAATCCTCTATAAATTTTTAGGTATTATTAAGGTATTGACTTTTTTGATATTTACAGTAATATAAATTGTGAAATTTCCAAAGGGGAAACCAATATTAGAGAGTACTCGGTTAGAATTTATCAACTTAGATAATGTTTTGAGTGCTTCTAAGAGAGAGCGGGCACATCGTATTTCCGGATATATATTAATAATCTATCCCGACGTGGTGGAGTTGATATTTTTAAAACAAGGAGAATCATTTAATGCCGCAAGAATAAGCCAAAAAGAACGTAAAATCATACCTATAAGTGAGGTTATTGAGAAGGCAAATAAAAATGCTACGTCTGGAATTATATCAGAATATGTTACTGATGAAATACTTCTCAGTTTAATGATTACTTCAATTACTACAGATCCGGTAAAGGCAAATGTTGATTTTTCCAGACTGCAACCAAAAATATTTATAGATAAATTGAAAACAACAGGATTCAACGGTTTTATCTGGGTAAAATCAGGGGTGGACGAATCTTTTGTTCATTTTCACGAAGGTAATATAACAGGCTGTTACGTTGCGGGCAGTGCTGAAAAATTGACAGGTGATGAAGTCATCAGCTTTATATCTAAGCCGCATCTTAACATTTCAATTTTCGACCATATCGAAGATACTATAATTACACAGGCGACGCCCGCACAAGTTAGTATGTTCTGTAAGATATTTTCTTTATTACTGAAAGGTTATGCTCAACCTATGGGTAATGTTCTGGTTTTGAGAGCATTTATGAGTTCAAAATCGATTGTTCAGGAAGAATTTCCTTTCATAGAACAATTCATAATTGAATCGGATTTAAGTATTAACGGAAAGATGGTTGTTGAACCAAAATTATTTGCTCAAGGTATGGCAAGATGGTTCGATCTTATTCATGAATCTTTTTCTACCTTTTTAGGAAAAGAGAGTACAGTGATTGCAAAGAAAGTATTGAATGATTATCGTTACGCTTTAAAATCAATATACTTTTTTGACTACACCAAAATAAAAATTTAATGCCCCTTTATATTGTGGCAACACCAATCGGGAACTTAGAAGACATCACGATAAGGGCTGTTAACACACTGCGCGAAATTGATTTAATCTGCTGCGAAGACACGCGGCGCGCCAGAACTTTGTTGAACAAGTATGATATAAGAAAAAAGCTGATTTCCTATCACGACCACAATGAAAAAAGGAGGTTACCCCAACTTATGATGCTTTTACAGAACGGAAAAAAGGTTGCGCTGATTTGCAATGCAGGTACGCCTTTAATCTCAGATCCGGGGTATGTTCTTGTTCGGGAAGCATTTGCTAAGGATATCCAGGTGTTAGTCATCCCTGGCCCTTCCGCGGTCACCGCTGCTGCAGCCTTGTCTGGCTTACCGGTTAGCACTTTCATCTTTGAGGGTTTTCTGCCTAAGAAAGCGGGACGCCGGAAGAAAAAGTTGGAGGCGCTGAAGACCGAGAAAAGGACTGTTGTGTTCTTTGAGTCTCCAGTACGCATCAAAAGGCTCTTGGGGGAATTACTGGATGCTGTCGGTGACCGACAGATTGCGCTATGTCGTGAGCTGACAAAATACCATGAGGAAGTACGGCGCGCCAGAATAAGGGAGGTGCTCGATAGAATGCCTATTCTAAAGGGCGAGTTCACTATTGTCCTGGAGGGTGCTGATGCATAAAATAAAGGTCTGGGGCAGAAAATATTTTGTAAAACCAATCGTATATATCCTCGTCAAAACGAAAATACATCCCAATATTGTTACGCTCATGAGTCTGCTTTTAGGTATGGTTGCATTCTTGTTTTACTGGCAAGGTGCTTTCTGGGCAGGTGCAATATTTCTTTTCCTTTGTGGTATCTTTGACACGTTTGACGGCGAAATCGCGCGCCAAACAAATCGGGTGACCAAAATCGGCGGTTTTCTGGACTCCACAGTCGACCGCATAAATGAGTTTTTGATATATCTCGGATTATTCCTGTATTACTACACACACGAAGTCTATACTCTTTTCTGGGTATTCTTTGCTATGTTTGGATCTATGATGGTTAGCTATACAAGGGCAAGGGGAGAGGGGCTTGGGATTTCTCCACAGGTGGGTGTTTTTGAACGATTTATCCGTTTTCTACTACTTATAATCGGTTCACTCTTGGGCCCAAATCTTATGATATACGTGCTCGTTATTCTGACCTTTGGAACCACTCAAACAATGATACAGCGCATTATCTATACTTATAAAAAATCTTTGAAAAATTGAAAAGTAAGAAGATTTTCTCTGAATCAACTAACGATAAAAGGGAAAAGGTTTTACTCGTCGGCGTATCAGATTCAAAGAAAGAACGTTGGCAGATTGTTCAATCACTTGAAGAGCTTGCCAGTTTGACCATAACTGCTGGCGGCGAGGTCGTTGAGAATTTTATTCAAATTAGAAAACGGTTTGATCCAGCGACTTTAATTGGCATCGGAAAATCAAATGAATTGGCGCAGATTAGCCGAAGTTTCAAAATAGATCTTATAATCTTTGATATTGAATTATCTGCAGCACAAATAAGAAATATTGAGAAGATAACCGGTGTTCGTATAATCGATAGAACAATATTGATTCTCGATATATTTTCAAAACACGCAAGAACAAAAGAAGCAAAAATACAGGTAGAATTAGCACAACTTGAATACCAGTTGCCAAGACTTGTTGGCGCACGTACAGAATTCTCAAGGTTAGGAGGAGGTATTGGCACAAGAGGACCTGGTGAAAAAAAATTAGAAGTAGACCGTCGAAGGATTAAGCAACGTATTTCAACATTGAAAAAGTCAATAAAGAGGCTTGAACAAACCAAAAGGACTCAGCGTAAGGGAAGAAAAAATATACCAAAAATTGCAGTCGTCGGCTATACAAATGCGGGGAAATCATCGCTGGTCAACGCTTTGACCAATGCAAAATTAATAACCTCAGACTATCTATTTTCGACCTTAGATTCAAACACCTCAATTCTTTTTGTGCCGCCAAAATATAAAATGTTGATAAGTGATACAATTGGATTCCTGAAGAATCTTCCTCATAATCTTATAGCATCTTTCCACGCTACATTAGCCGAGGTGTTGGAAGCCGATGTTTTAATCCATATAGTTGATTCAACTGCTGAGGATCTGGAGTCGAAAATCATTACCGTAGATAATGTATTAGAAGAGATTGAAGCATACGAAACACCTACAATTTTGGTTTTTAATAAGATTGACCGATTATTTAAAGAAGAAAAAAATAGGTTTAAAGGGAAATATCCAAAGGCAATTTTTATTTCTGCAAAAGATGGTTTAGGTCTTACCACATTGAAGGAACATCTGAAAAATTATTTTTTTAGCAACACTTGACCATTACCAATTTTATTGTATAATAAATAGTGCCCGATTATCTTGATGAAATTATTGGACAGGAGACAGCAAAGAGATTTATTCGTACTGCCGTAAAAAAGGAGAATTTATATAATTTCCTGCTTACAGGTCCCCGGGGAGTTGGAAAACGACTTTTGAGTTTTGCCCTTGCCAAAACATTAAATTGTTTGCCTAATTCACCGAATTTTATTCTCGTTGCGCCAATTCCATCAAAGATCAAGGATAAAGAAGATAAAATTTTTGAATATACAAAACATTATCTACCGGAGAATACTGTTGTCGAGTTGGAAGACCGAACAGCAATATTAATCGAACAGATAAGAAATGTGATTAAACGACTAATCCATATGCCGGATATAGGTTCAAAAAGAGTAGTATTGGTCCTTGAGGCTGATAGGATGACCGATGCGGCTGCAAATTGTTTTTTGAAAACATTAGAAGAACCTCCATTAGACACAGTTTTTATTTTAACCTCATCGCGGCCTAACTCTTTACTACCAACAATACGTTCGAGATGTCAAGCTGTGCCATTGAGTTACTTAAATAATCAGCAGATGAAAAATATCTTATTCGAGTGTAATGACGAGTTTCTGATCGGTAGTCCTGGAGAAATATTACTCTTGCAGGAACATGATTTAGTGAGTCAGGCTTCTGGTATTTTTGAAAACTGCCCTCTGGATACAGAAACTGCCGCTGCAACAGCTAAAGAGTACGAAAGGAAGAAAATCATTGATCTTCTTTATCCATTACTCCTCATGTACCGACTCGTCCTTTACAAAAAACTTAATATAGCACTAAAATCTACTATTGATGATGCAGTAAATAAAAAAGCAAACAATATCTCACTCGATAAAATTATAAGTACATTAGGTATGTTGAATAATAACATTAATATTCTCGAACAAAATCCTAACCGTCTTTTACTTTTATTCAATCTTTTAACAAAATTACCATAGTTTATGGCAACAAAATTTATTTGCGATGGTATGTTAGGTAAATTGTGTAAGCATTTGAGAATTTGTGGTATAGACACATTATATTCAAACCAGGGAATAGCAATACTGCTTGAGGCAAGGAGGCAGAATCGAATAATTCTTACCAGAAATACTCACCTGCGCGGTAAAGATAGTATTTTTTTTATCCAGGCATCAAATTCAGTAACACAGTTTAAGGAGGTCATTACCCAGTATAATTTACAAAATGAGATTCAACCATTTTCTCGCTGTATAGTATGTAATAATAAATTAAAATCTGTTAGCAAAGAATTTGTAAAAGATAAAGTCCCATATTTTACCTACAAAAATTTCAATGAGTTTGCATTATGCCCACAATGTCAGAAGGTGTATTGGAAGGGAAGTCATTATAAAAATATGATTAAAGACATAAAACATTTAATTGCAAATTGTAAATTTCAGATTTCAGATTGTGAATGAGAAATGAATTTTAAATTGCAAATTGTAAATTTCAGATTGCAGATTGTGAATGACAAATTACAAATTAATCCCGCTCCTCTTCGAGGGGCGTGGGTGAATTTTAAATTGCAAACACCAAATAAGAAAACATATAATTGGAATAGGGGGATATTTATATTATTCACTACTTTCATCGTTTTCGTAAATTGTGTTCCCTACGTTAAGAAAATGCGCAAGGATAATCTTGTCAGGGTTGCTGTGGTTTGTGGAGTGGACAGGGTGAATATCAGTGGTATTAAAGATAAAAAGCTCTACAAAAATTACCGGATTTCATTAGACAATGCATTTCCTATGTATTTCAGCTCTAATAAAGGTGTAGTGGTTGTTAATGGGAGAAAGTATCGTGGTAATCTTGAAATAAGAAAAACTGGAGAACGGCTCTGGGTAATAAATATTCTCAATATTGAGGATTACTTGAAGGGTGTTGTTCCCTGTGAAATAGGCAAAGTTTCGAAAAATTTAGTCGAGGTTGCAAAGGCACAAGCAGTTGCGGCACGGACCTATGCCTGTGCACATCTTAACCAATATCAAAAATTGGGATTTGATCTTTATGCCACAATTCAGGATCAGGTTTACAAAGGTATAGGTTGTGAAAACGAATTGACAAATCGTGCCATAGAAAAAACAAAAGGACTGATTTTAACGTATAAAAACAGACCGATTGAAGCAAAATATCACTCTACGTGCGGTGGCAAGACTGCGGATTTTAATGATGCCTGGTCTGGAAATCCTCCACCATATTTAAAGAGTGTAAACTGCTCTTACTGCCAAAATAGCCCTCACTATAAATGGCAAAAGGTTTTATCAAAAAGTGAGTTTTTTCCAGAATTTCGGTCTCGTCTTAAAAAAATCGGTGTTAAGATTCCAGATGATGAATTGATCAGGAGCCTGAAATTGATAAAAAATAGAAGAAGTAAGCGCGTAATCAAACTGATTATTACCACGGGAAATAATGAATATACAGTTTCGGGTTATAACATCAGAACAGTATTTGGCGATAATAAAGACCCTGGTGGTTTATTAAAGTCAAATTTTATAAGTATTAAGGCAAAAGGTGATAAAATAATAATTAATGGTAAAGGCTGGGGACATGGTGTAGGCATGTGTCAATTCGGTGCGATTGAGATGGCAAGAAAAGGGAAGAATTATAAACGGATTTTATATCACTACTATTCAGGGACAAGAATTGAGAAGATAAGGTAGTGATAAAAATGTAGTTGTTTGATTTATCAAACAATGCCCGATGAATCGGGCGACTACTACATAGGAACAAGAATTAAGAAGATAAGGTAGTGATAAAAATGTAGTTGTTTGATTTATCAAACAATGCCCGATGAATCGGGCGACTACTACATAGGAACAAGAATTAAGAAGATAAGGTAGTGATAAAAATGTAGTTGTTTGATTTATCAAACAATGCCCGATGAATCGGGCGACTACTACATAGGGACAAGAATTAAGAAGATGAGGTAGTGATAAAAATGTAGTTGTTTGATTTATCAAACAATGCCCGATGAATCGGGCGACTACTCGCAATGACAAGAATCATGATGCTATAGAAAAACAATATTGACAATGCTTTACAAAAAGTGGAGAGGACTCAGCAAAATTGCCTCTTGACAAATTGAAAATATTGAATAAAATTGAGAGAATGTGATAAAGGAGGAATAATGAAGAAATTTCTGGTGCTTTTGGTAGTAGCCGTTTTGTTTATAGCTTGTGATTATGCAAGTGAATCACTTGAATTAAAACCGGATGTTGAGGTTGTGTGGATGAATCCTATGGGATGGGTAACCTGTGTGGGTGATACAACCCCTTTTGCAGAAATTGAAGAAATCCATTTTGTGGCAGAAAATTCTGTAGATTGTTATCTCCAAAAAATGGTATATGAATATTATGATGCAGATAGTAATCTGTTTTATGGACCTACTAGTATGGCATTATATGCAAAAGTCCAAGGAAGAACTGATCCGTATTGTGTTGATACGTGCATAATACTGGGTGTGCCTATTCCGCTTGTACCGATTCGAGATACTATACCAAGTGGTCAGGCTGCTCAAGTATTGCTTAATTTTATTTTTGTCGATGAATATTATGGTGAAAATTACGATACTGTTACTGTCTGGTTTGGTGTCTTAATGTATCCGCTATAATAAATATAGAATTAGCAAAAAGGGGCTGCTTAAGCAGCCCCTTTTTTGTTACACTATATGGCACGAAAAACTTTTTTCAATGCCTTCTCAATTATATCAATACCGATCTGTAATTCATTTTCATTAATTACGAGTGGTGCTATCAGTCTAATTGCTGATTTACCTGCGCCCAATAATAATAATCCCTGTTTAAATGCTTCGTAAACAACTGCATCGCGTTTATCATTAACCGGCTCTTTGGTTTTTTTATCAGCAACAAGTTCTACGCCAATCATCAGTCCTTTACCGCGAACATCACCTATAAAATCATATTGTTTTTCCATTTCCTGAAATCTCTTCATTGCGATCTTACCCATTTTTGCGGTATTCTCAATAAGCCCGTGCTCTAAAAGTTCAATCGTTTTTAAAGCCGCAGCACAAGATACAGGATTGCCACCAAATGTTGAGGCATGGGCACCCGGCTGCCAGTCCATAATACTGGATCCTGACACACATGCACCCAGAGGCAAACCTGAAGCAATCCCCTTAGCAATGCAGTATATATCAGCCTTTGTATTAAAATGTTCGATAGCAAACATTCTTCCAGTTCTACCCATGCCTGCCTGGACTTCATCGTCAGTGAGCAGAATATCATATTTATTACATAGTTTTCTAAGTGCCGGGATAAATCTCTTGGGAGGAACAATGTAACCGCCTTCTCCCTGTATTGGTTCGACAAATATTGCGGCGACTTCTTCAGGAGGTACTACTTTCTTAAAGATTATTTCGTCAATATATTTCACACATTCAAGGTCGCAGGATGGATAATCAAGATGAAATTGACACCGATAACAATAGGCATAAGGAACATGTGTAACACCAGATAATAATGGCGCAAAGTATTTTTTCTGAACAGCTTTAGAAGCGGTTAATGATAAAGCACCAAATGTCCTGCCATGAAATGCACCGGTAAAAGCAATGTATCTTGGTCTTTTTGTATGATAGCGGGCAAGTTTCATTGCACACTCTACTGCCTCAGCTCCAGAATTGCAAAAGAAGACTTTCTTGTTTTTTGCTCCAGGAACAATTTCCGCAAGCTTTTCTGCGAGTTCTGCTTGCACAGTATAATAAAAATCAGTACCCGACATGTGGATAAATTTAGCTGCCTGTTTCTTGATCGCGTCGACAACTTCCGGGTGGCTGTGTCCAGTCGCAACAACACCAATGCCAGATGAAAAATCCAGAAAAGTATTTCCGTCAATGTCAGTCACCCATACACCACTGCCTTTTTCGATTACCAATGGGTAAGAACGTGTATATGAAGGAGAAACATATTTACTCTCCAGCCTTAAAACCTCTTTCGCTTTTTGCCCGGGTAATGCAGTTTTTATTTCAGGTTTCTTTATAATTCTTTTCGCCACATTTCCTCTCCATTTTTAACGTGTTTACTGTTCCCACGTATCAATCTGTGCTTTTTGTAAAGAACCCGAGTAGTCAATGTAAATTGATTTTATCTCAGTAAATATTTCGTATGCAGTCCAGCCGCCTTCCCGATGCCCGTTTCCCGTATTCTTCATACCACCAAAAGGCATATGACATTCAGCACCTATTGTAGGTGCATTAATATATACAATGCCCGTTTCAGCAAGATCGATTGCCTTATGTGCGTTGTTCAAATCATTGGTATAAATGCTTGAAGATAAACCATAGACCGTGTTGTTGAGTATTTCAATCGCCTCTTTAAAATCCTTTGCCTTGATTACTGAAAGAACCGGTCCGAATATCTCTTCCTGGGCAATCCTCATTGTTGGTAAAACATCAATAAATATCGTTGGTTTATAAAACCATCCTTTAACACATTCACCTTCTTTGTAAGATTCTCCGCCGGTAATTAATTTAGCGCCTTCTTTTTTCCCGATTTCAACATACGAATGCACACTTTCACGCTGCGATTCGCTGACCAGAGGACCGACATCGATATCTTCATTCAAGCCATTACCAAGTTTCAGACTCTCTGTTTTTTGTTTGAGCATTTCAATAAATTTGTTATAGATAGGTTCTTCTAAAATCAATCTGGAGGTTGCAGTGCAGCGTTGACCCGTAGTTCCAAATGCGCCCCATAACACGCCCTCGAGTGCAAGTTCCAAATCAGCATCCTTTAGAACAACCTGGCCATTTTTACCACCCAATTCCAAAGAGCATCTTTTTAAGGTATTTCCGCAGACCTCACCAATTCTTCTTCCAATTTCTGACGAGCCTGTAAACGATACTCCGACAATATCTGGATGACTCAAGATTGCCTCACCGATTTCGCCACCGCCACCATAAACAACATTCAGAACTCCATCGGGCAAACCAGCTTCCTGTAAAATCTGTGCGAATTCACCAACACATGCTGGAGTATATGTTGCTGGTTTTATAACCGCAGTATTTCCACTTAAAATACAAGGAAATACTTTCCATGTAGGTATTGCGATTGGGAAGTTCCAGGGAGTAATAAGTCCCCAAACACCAAGGGGTTCCTTTCTTGTCATACATGACTTATTTTGTAATTCAGAGGGTAAGGTATAGCCAAAAAATTTTCTTCCTTCAATTGATGCATAAAGTGCTGTATCAACACCTTCCTGAAAATCTCCGCGCGTCTCTTTAATAACCTTGCCCATTTCTCTGGTCATCAGTTGAGCAATTTCTTCTTTCTTTTCTATCATAATTTCGGCTGCTTTGCGCATGATTTCAGACCGCTTGGGCCAGGGTACAGTACGCCACTTTTTATATGCCTTTTTTGCTGCCTCTATTGCCATATTAATATCCTCGGCATTCGATTTTGGGAATATACCTACAACCTCATTCCAATCTGCTGGATTTCTATTTTCAAAGGTCCTGCCAGATTTTGAATCCATTAACTTTCCAGCAATAAAATTCTTGTATGTTTTCATATTGCCTCCTTTATCTAAGATAACTTCGTTATGCTCAGGGGTTTTCACCACTGCGGATACAAGATTTTAGTCTAATAAAAAAATCTCTTGTTTTTTATTATAGCCAGATTTTGCACTAAGTCAATATGCTGAAACTTGAACACATCTATTTCTTGATTTTGGAATATCTTAAATGAACTCCTCATCCCTGAAACAAGCCTGCCCCGAAGAGATTCTGAACCAAGTTCAGAATGACACTTTCGGGGTTCAGGGCAGGCTTTTATCCTCTCCTCAGAGAGGAGAGGATAGTTAAAAATAATGACACCCTCTCCCTTAGAAAGGGAGAGGGTAAGGGTGAGGGTTTCCAAGTTTCTGAATTAGGTCTTGACAATTACTAAAAAATCAGTATTCTCTAACACGAAAGGAGAGTTTATGAAAAAACTATTGTTATTAATACCGCTCGTGGTTCTCATTGTCGGCTGCGGCGACGAAGAGGGAACTGTGTTTTATCCTCTCAGTGTAGGCAATGAATGGAATTTCGATATGACAATGACAGAAACTACACCAAGTGACACCACTGTGGTAACAGGAACGCAAAAACAGGAAATTACTGCAGAAACAACCCTTGATAATGGTACTGCGGTCTTTGAACAAACAATGATAATGACAATAACCACTATTCCGGATACGAGTATTGACTATATCGAGGAGACTGAGGATTATCTCTTAGCGTATGACACTAAAGCCGATACTATGCCTGACACAGTAGCAGCACTTCCTCCTGAGGTCGGTAAAACATGGAACGTAGATGATAATACCACAGCCGAATATATAGGTCAAGAATCAGTAACTGTTCCTGCAGGTACATTTAGTAACTGCTGGAAAATGGTTCAAATTGACAGTGGGTCAACTGATACGACATGGATCTATGTTGCCGAGAATGTTGGTCCTGTAAAAATCAATTGGATTGAGGTAGAGGCCGATACAACCCATGAAATGCTTATGGAATTAGACAACTACGACGTTGAATAGAAAAATGATATTTTTTGGAAAAGGGCTGCATTTTGCAGCCCTTTTTTATTTTTGAATAATGGTTTGTTTTAAATTTCTTATTTCTTCTTTAGAAAATCCTTTAATTAAATAGAATACAACAGAATAAATAATAATACCTAAAATTACGAGTATAATAATAGACAAATGTTTTAATACACACAAAATAATTACCATAATGATTGAAGCAATAAAAGGTTTAATTATATGTTTTAAGCTTTTAAATTTCACGAATTTTTTGAGCTCCCTATTCATCAATATAATAGCAATTATTTCGCTGATAAACAATGCAATTGCAGCTCCCTGCCCTTTGAAATTAATGCCTAAAATTATAATAAGAATCAGATTTATCAATGCTGTATAGGTTATAATTTTAAAGAATCTGCGCTCTTGATTTATTGAGACAAGTCCATAACCGAAAATAGTATTAACAGGCGCAACCAGGAAGTACAATAAAAGTATACGGAAAATCATAATTGCACCCTCAAATCCTGCTCCATAGATAAAACTAATTAAATTATCAGCAAGAATAATGCCGCCAAAGGTTAAAGGGATTGTAATCGCAAAAAGCAACCGTGTCAAAAAAGTAAAACTACTCCTCAGTTTTTCTGGCGCATGAATGAACTGTTTTGATATAACTGGGAAGAATACATAATGGAACACCCTTTCAATTATCAATAACATAATAATAATTTTAAAACCAGCACTGAATACACCAACCTCTACTTTTGAATGGAATACACCAAGAATTATGGGCGGCAGGTTTAATGAAGCTTGATTAAAGATTACTGCCAAACCGACCGGGAATGAAACAATGAGCAGATTACGCCAGGAGCGCAAGGAAAATCTGATTCTTACCGATTTATATTTATTAAGAAAAACAAAAATTAGAATTCCTGTGGCAGCACAATATCCGATAAAGAATGAAATAGGGACCATTAAAATATCGTGGCTGATTTTCAATAAGATAAAGAGCAGAATTACATAAATACTATATTGTACCAGACGCGAAATACCGATACATCCCATTTCTTCTCGACCTTGAAAAACGAATTCTAAAAGTATTGCAAATGGAAATAATGAAAGCAAATAGAAAAAAATAATATTTTTTGTTATGGGCTTACCAGGGATTACAATGAGTCCGATAATGAACAAAAGAAAAATGAGACTGGCAAGGGTAAGCCTTAAGCCGAGAATTTCCTCAATTATTCTACGATTGTTATGGTCTTTTGCAATCTCGCGGGCACCAATCGTGGTTAAACCGGGATTTGCAAATAATAATGCATATGTAAAAAACGCCATGCCATAACTTATTATCCCGAGTCCTTCTGCTGACAGCATCCTGGCAATATATACTATGGCAAAAAAACCAAGAATACGGCTAACTGCGTCGCTAATAAATAGGGAAGCAAAATTCTTTGTAATCCTTTTCATATGGCTAACCAGTATAGCTTAAAAATGACAGAGGTCAAGTTGTGTTTCATATGTCTGATGAATCACTTGTCTGCCTCAGGCAGAGGCAACTACAAATATTATAATCTACTATCATTGTAGTCGTCCAATTCATTGGACAACGCCTGATAAATCACTTATCTGCCTCAGGCAGAGGCAACTACAGAATTAAAGGTTATCATATTATTAAATGCACATTCCCCACATGTGTGTTTTCTATACCATAGTCCTTGGCAATCTGCAGTGCCATATCTACTTGTTTTCTTGAGGTACAAGATAAATCATTAAAGTAAAAATGTGGATAAAAACCCAGAAAAGACCAGGGAATTTTTTTATTTATAGAACTTATAAATTTGGCTATTTGTGTCAGCTCATATTCATCAATATATTCGGGAATTAAAAGTGTGCTGACAATTAAAATTGGCAATTTTTCTCTTTTCTCAATATATTGGGCAACAAGTTTTATATTTTCTTTTGTATTATTATTTGAACTACCGCACAATGCAATATTCAACTCTTCTGAAAAGGTCTTAAAATCGATTTTAATACATCCATTGCTCCTCAATGCATACTCAACCCAGAGCCTCATTAATCTGGGTGAAATTGAACCGTTTGTTTCCCAGCAGATTCTGATCTTTCTTCTCTTTTCTGAAATCTGTTTTGCTACTTCTAAACTGTGAAGGGCAAATGGTGTTGGGTCACCTCCAAAAAAACAGACGCAACCTGTTACAGAATCTGCTGCACGAAAAAGTTCTTGAGCTGCAGTTTTGGTTTTCTTATCGCGATAATGCCAGTTCTGGCAGAATAGACAATTGAATGTACATCCTTCATAAAATACAGCGAGATTTTTAAATCCATAGTCTTGACTACCTGCACAGACCCAATCTGCCACACAATTTGTTGGTAATAAATCATGATACCACTCAAGATAAGCCCAATTTCTATCGGGCCCAACGATTTTGCCGCCTGCATTCTTCCTTATTCCACAGTATCCAAATTGCCCTCCGTTAATACGGCATTTATTTACACATAATTTGCAGATTTTACCGGAGTTATGATTCGGTATTGTTTCTGGTAATTTAAATTTTTTTCTTACTCGGGCATGAACTTCTTTTATCTGTGGATATAATTTGTCAAATTTCTCACGTATACAGGTTGGACAATAAGGTAATGACTTAGAGAATAATCCTTCAGTATTACATTCCTGGCATTTCATAAAGGATTATATATTTGCACTTGGCTAAGTCAACCCTTCGTTTGAACGAAGAGCATAGGCGTGATGCGTAGAGCGAAAATACACTGAAAACACTATTCCAGCATCTAACCCCGCACCTTGTTCGGCATAAGTATGCAGATAAACCACTATTTATTTCTGGGTTCTACAGAATGCGTAATTAGTGCGTACACATTAAGCAAAACAAGGTGCGGGGTTGACTTTTGTTTATAGTTGAGTAGTATAAGCCTGATTTTGTTTTAATTATTCAAAGATAAAAAGGAGTATTTATGGCAATATCTCTTGATGGTGAACATTTAACAATTGAAAAGATCGTCGACATTGCACGGCATAATGAGCAAGTAGAAATTTCAGGTCAAGCAATTGAACGAGTCAAAAAGTGTCGGGCAATGCTGGAACAAAAAATGCAGGCACGGGAAATCATGTACGGTGTCAATACTGGAATCGGCGAATTCTCCGAAGTGATACTCACTGATGAACAAACAAAACAGTTTCAACGATATCTGATATACAATCACGCTGCTGGTATCGGGGACCCAGCACCTATTGAATACATTAGAGGAGCAATGGCAAGTCGAATAAATGTTTTATCCAAAGGCAAATCAGCTTGCCGACCTGAGATTCCTCTGACCTTAGCACAGATGCTGAACAAAGGCGTCACGCCGGTGGTCTGTCAAAAGGGTTCAGTCGGCGCTTCCGGCGATCTTGCACCGATGTCACAGATCGCGCTCTTGCTTATGGGCGAAGGTGAAGCTTATTTCAAAGGCGAACGCCTGCCTGGAAAAACTGCAATGGAACGCGCTGGCATATCCATCCCCGGCTTAAAGGCAAGGGATGGCTTAGCAACGATTAACGGTTCCAATCTCATTACTGCGATGAGTGCGCTCCAGCTCTTTGATATCGATCGCTTCCTAAAACAGGCAGAAATCGCCTGTGCCATGACCTTAGAAGCGTTGTATGCAAATACAAAACCCTATGATGTTAGGCTCCACCAGGCACGAGGTTTCCCAGGTGCTATAAGATCAGCCCAGGCAATAATGAAGTGCATAGATGGCAGTGATTTATTGTCCAAAGAATTCAAGATAAAAGTCCAGGACGCATATTCTATGCGCTCTTCACCCCAGGTTATTGGCGCAGCTCATGATGCCGTCTGCTATGCCAGGAAACAGGTGGAGATTGAATTGAACGGAGTTGGGGACAACCCTGTTTTTTTCCCTGAATTAAACCTGACAATAACCGGCGCCAATTTCCAGGGCACCCCGGTTTCTTTACCCATGGACATGATAGGCGCTGCAGTGACTATGGTCTGTGTGCTTTCAGAGCGCAGGTTCAATCGCTTGAATAACCCGGCGCTCAGTATTGGTTTACCAGCCTTTCTCACTAAAGGCGCAGGCATGATGTCCGGCTTGATGCTCAGCCAGTACACTGCTTGCACCCTGATTACCGAGCAGAGAATGCTATCTGCACCAGCTTCGGTGATGTCCATACCTGCTGCTGCTGACCAAGAAGATTTTGTCTCTATGGCAATGAATACAGCGATAAAAAATGGACAGATAATCGACAATGCCTATGGCGTTTTAGGCATTGAATTCATGGGTGCATCACAAGCCCTGGATTTTCGCGATTTCACACCGGGTAAAGGCGTGAGTGTCGCTAAAAAAGTCATACGCAAATACGTAGCGCATCTCGATGAAGACCGACCTTTATATAATGATCACAACAGAATGAAAGAATTGGTCAAATCATGTGAAATTCTGCAGGAAGTAGAAAAGGTTGTGGGAAAACTAGGTTGAAAGTCTTGTTCGACTCTCTTGCAGAGTAAACTCTGCCACTACAGATGTGATGGTTATACAAAAATAAGATATGAAACATATGTAATGGCACAGCCGTAAAGTAAAACAGGAGGTTTAGAATAAAAATCTGAATTTTACGAAAAACAGTTTTATATCTAATATTATCTGATCAATAATTGAACCATGTAGAGGAGTGTCAAACCTCTGCACATTTTTACCATCAGTTAATATATACAATAAATTCTCTTCGTTTCCATAATGTTTAAAATCACTATTGTCCAATGTTATTTTCTTTTCTCTGAAGATTATGTTGATGTTATCGCTTACATTGATCGTCATCTTTCCAAATTTTATTCGTTTAACATGCAACTTATCAGGTAGTTCAAAAAATTTTTTCTTTGCAGAATAGTGATTTTCTGTTGCGATTAAATAGTCTAAGTTCTCAATATTTTGATTGGCTAAGAAGACGGCAGTCTGTACTTTCGAACGCCTTGAAGTAATAAATATATTTTCACCATAAGGTGTCGAAATCAATATGCCTGCTGCTCCAGTTTTGATTATTACACAGTCTGAAAGTGAAGAGATTGAAAGAAAGATTGATATTATAATTATCGAATAGATTGCAAGCTTTCTTAATCTTCGGGAATAGATAAAATATAACAAAAGCAAAATTATTGGTGAAATATACAACGTGATCGTAGAAAACGGAATACCTGCAAAGAGTTTTGATATTATAATTAAAATACTAAGTAATATAGATATTAAAACGGCAATCATTTTGGCAAGCATAAATGAGAAAGTGCCAATAATCAAACAGAAAAATAACAGGAAGATGGTAATAGAAGCAATAGGAACAATTATAAGATTAGAAATGACAGCAAGCGTTGGCAGGCGATGGAAGTAGTATATGAGTAGAGGTGAAACAGAAAGTTGCGCTGAAAATGATACTGCCATTGACGCCATGATGAGTTTGTATAGTTTTACATGTATCCTTTTTATTATGCTGTTTTCAATTATTGGATATAAAAAGAGGATACCATAGACTGCAGAAAAAGATAATTGTGCCCCTATGTCAAAAACAAGTAGTGGATTAATAAGCAGAAAAATGATTGCCGTGATATTTATGATGTGTACACCATCTACATTCCTCTGGAGAATTAAACTTAATCCGAACAGAAATGCCATCAATGTAGCACGACACACACCAGGACGGAAACCTGTAATACCGGTATAGAGACAGAGAACCAGCATAATAATAAAAAATTTTATTCTCGCCGAAATAGGAATAAAGATGAGAATAAATCCAACAAACATACAAACAAACCCAACATGTAGTCCTGAAACCGCTAAAATATGGAGAACACCAGCGCGGACAAAGACATTTTTTAAATCCTTTTTTAAACGTCCACTTCCTCCAAGAATAAGTCCTGTACCCAAATCATAATGTTCATTCATTAAGAGACTTTTGAGCATACTATCTATATAACCCCTTACAGAAAAAAGAACTGCGCCCAAAAAAGTATCTCTAGGATCTGTTTCTATGATGTTGCCAGTAAGCAAATTCGGACGGTTAGCGAACTTTGAATTTTTAATCCTGCCTTTTATTAAAAGTTTTCTACCGAGATAGGTTTTGTGTTCTCTTGTGTAAAATTCGACTGGAATTTTATAGTTTATTATTCTATTGTTGATAATCGCTTCGTCGATATTAATCAATAATTTTACATAAAATTCACGGTGTTCTTCACGGATTACTGTTCCAGAAAAGGTTGAATCCCGACCCTGGTAAGTTAATCTGACTGGAGTATTTAACGATGTGTTTATCATGGAAAGTATTGCAATGAGAATATATAGAAACCATCTTTTCCACAAAGAAAGAACCATTGTCAAAATGCAGATATAAAAACTAAACACAATTGAGAAATTGAGAATCGTTTGGATTATTATGCCAAATACAATTGCAAAAAGTACTGTAATACCTACCCTTTTAATATTGCCCTCCAGATTCTTGTGGAGATTTTAAGATAAAGGAATTTCAATAATTCCTTTAAACATAACGTAGTTATCTTTAAAAATTACTGGCCGGAGTATATAATTTTGCTAATTACCTCTTTTGCTTTATTCAATTCAATCCTTGCTACACCTGGATTTGAACCGGTTGATTTAAGGCAGCAATAGATAAAGTAATCCTCACCTATTGGGTGGATTATAAAAAAAGAGTTTTGAGTAAGCCAGATGAGTTCCTTTTCAGTACCTAAATTAAGACTGCCTTTTACCTCTCTTGAAGTTAGCATAATTGAAGAAACTTCAGCATCATATAGAGTAACATCGAAATTTGCTTCTATAATATGCTGGACTACGGGAATACCATCATAGCCAACAAGACTGACATATTGACAACCAGGAACTTTCTCTGCTATTTTTCTAATTTTTTCTTGTAAATCTTCAGGCATAAGACCTCCTTATCCGCCTCAGGCGGATAAATACCTAAAATCCTAAACACCTAAATGCCTAAATCAAAAATCATAAATTTCATATCTAAATCTAAAATCTACCATTTGATATTGTTCTTTTATCTTCTATCTTCCATCTGTTATCTATCATCTTTTATGTTCTTTCAACATATTCACCCGTTTCAGTATTAACCTTAATTAGGTCACCTGTTTCAACAAAGGGTGGGATCTGACAGGTGTGGCCGCCTTCAAGTTTAGCTGGTTTTGACTGAGCTTGGGCAGTTGCAGTTTTGATATAAGCCTGAGTTTCAATAACTTTAAGGACTACAGTTTTTGGTAGAACAATACCGAATGGTTTATTTTCAAAAAACTCAATCTTTACTTTTATATTAGGTTGAAGAAATTTTGCCGAATCGCCAATAATCTCAGCATCTATAGCGATCTGTTCGTAATTCTCTAAATTCATAAAGTAATATTTATCATTAGCAAAGTAGATATACTCCATTTCTACTAGTTCAATCTCAGTTTCTTCGACCCGGTCATTGGAGCGAAACCTCACCTCCCTGGAAAGCCTGCTTTGAAGGCCTCTCAAGACGCACTGCACAAATGCCCTGCCCTTACCTGGTGTGACATGGGAAACCTTCAAGACAATATAGGGCATATCATCCATTTTAATAAGCATTGATTTTCTGATTTTTGTTGCTTGAATCATTTGTCCTCCAGTCGATGGAGGCTTACACCTTTTGTATCAGCAAGCTTTATACCCAAATTTTCGAGATCGGTTCTGATTTCATCTGCAAGGTCATATTTTTTTTCATTTCTAAGTTTGTTTCTAATATGCAAAATTATATCTATTAACTGACATGAAAGTTCGCCAGAATTCTCTAGCTCTTCTCTAAAACCCAAAACAGCTAAATAGTATTTTATACTCGCTGCAATTTCTACACTTTTCTTTTCATGACCTTTTTTTACAAGGTCATATATTTTACCCAGTGCCTTTGGTGTGTTTAGGTCATCATTCATTGCCTCGGTAAATTCACCGAGCATTAGGGGTTCGCTTTTTTCTGGCAGTTCTTTAAATTCTTCAACAGATATCTTTATTCTCGAATAAGCTGCTTTTGCCTCGTCTAATCTATCTTTGGAAAATTCAATCTGATTGCGGTATTGGGTTTTTAATAGGTACAATCTAATAACATTTGGACTGTAGTTTTTTAATACGTCCTCGATAAGAAAATAGTGGCCGGTCGATTTAGCCATTTTCTCACCGCCTAAGGTAACCCAACCATTGTGCAGCCAGTAGCGTACATATTCTTTACCGGTAGCTGCAACCGATTGGGCAATTTCATTTTCATGATGGGGAAAGATCAAATCCTCGCCACCAGTGTGAATATCAAAAGACTCGCCGAGATAATGCATGGACATTGCGGAACATTCAATATGCCAGCCCGGTCTTCCTTTACCCCAGGGGCTGAGCCAGGATGGTTCATCTGGCTTTGCTGCTTTCCATAGTGCAAAATCTAATGGATCCTCTTTAGACTCTGCAGGCGCGATTCGTGCACCAGATATTAGTTCGTCAATGCTCTTCTTTGATAATCTACCGTAATTCGGAAATTTACGGACACGGAAATAAACGTCACCCTTCTTTTCATAGGCAAAACTTTTATCAATAAGTTTCTTTACTAAGACTATTATTTCTTCCATATGCTGTGATGCCCATGGATAGAAAGTAGCTCTTTTTATATTGAGTATATCACATGCCCGGAGATACTTTTCAATATGCCTATGCGCAATTATACGCCAGTCTTCTTTGTTTTTCCTTTGCTTTTCTATGATTTTATCGTCAATATCTGTAAAATTTTCTATACTTTTAACTGTATAGCCTGAATATTCCAGCCATCTTATTAAAATATCGCGGGTTATAGCAGAACGAATGTGACCTACGTGTGGAGGTCCTTGAACAGTAAGTCCGCAGGTATAGATGCCTACTGTATCTCCCCTCGGCTTAAATTCTTCTGTTTTCCGGGTCAAGGTATTATATAATCTTAACCCCATTATTCACTCTGTAAATAGGCTGTTGCCGCGGCAATTTTTACAAGAGGATTTGGCGCATCCATCATTTCGGCAAATAATGTCAGGTGCTCCTTTGCCTTATATTTAGCAAGTGCCTCAATCGCTACAATGGAAACATTAATATATTCGTCTTTTACTGCTTCTTTTAACAATTGGGAACCTTCAGGTAAATTAAATTTTTTAAGAATCTGCACGACCTTAACGCGTGTAAAAGGATTATTTGATTGTAAACCCTGCTTCAACACATCAACACCGTCTTGATTATTCAATATCAATAAAGCCTCAGCTGCGGCAAGCCTCAACTCCCACGGTGCATCGACGAGCGATTCTTTAATAAAAGGTATTGCTGATGTATCGCCCATTTTAGCAAGGCTAATAATTCCCTGTTCCCAGATGTCAATAGTTTGGGTTCCCATTTCTTTTATAATAAAATTCTCCATACCTTGTTGACCAATGTTACCGAGTGCCTGCGCAGCAACAATTCTTGTCAGGGGATCAATATCCCTTAAACCCTTCATTATGATAGGTTTTTTTCGAAATTTTCTAAGTCCGAGATAAGAAATCCTTCTTATTTTCGCAACCTTATCATTTATTCCTTTAATAAAAATCTCGAGACATCTTTCATCATCTATTAAAGAAATAACTTTATATACCTCACTTCGAATCAAGGGATCATTATGATCAACAAGTTTGACAAGGACTGGTGAAAATGTATTCTCTTCTAAATCATAGAGAACTGCGAGTGCTGCAGCAATACCATTTTTGTCTTCACCTTTAAGTATTTCATAAAGAGTTTTAATGCCCTGGGCATCACCGATTTGTCTGAAACCCTTGGCTGCATTAACCTGGATAATAATCGATTCATCTTTTATCCCTTGTTGCAGAATGCTGATCGCTTTTTGCTTCGGAGGCAAACTGCAGAAGATTAATAGAATCATTATGAAAATTAATCTATTTTTCATCTGGAATTATAACTAATTTTCAAAAGAAGTCAATGAACGAACAGAGGATTATTCTGTGCAACACGGTATATTTTCCATTCTTGTTGACAAAACGAGTTTTTAACGTAGAATAAGGGACTGAAAACGAACGTGATTTGTGTAGTTGCCCAATTCATCCAACCCTTTTGTAAAAGAGCGGGATTCATTGGGCCTGGGATGTAAGGAGGAATAATGAAAGATTTTGTCTACAAACCAATCTCGGCACCGAGAGGTACAAAAATTTCTTGCAAGGGTTGGCAACAGGAAGCAGCTCTAAGGATGCTACAAAATAATTTAGACCCTGATGTTGCTGAAAATCCTGAAGAGTTGATTGTATATGGTGGTAGTGGCAGGGCAGCAAGAAATTGGGAATGTTATAATGCTATAGTTGAATCATTAAAAAATCTGGCGGATGACGAAACACTTCTTATCCAATCAGGAAAACCAGTAGGAGTTTTTAAAACATTCAGTTATGCACCACGAGTTCTGATTGCCAATTCACTCCTGGTGCCTGCTTGGGCAAACTGGGATTATTTTAGAAAACTTGAAGCCCTTGGTTTAATAATGTATGGACAGATGACTGCTGGTTCCTGGATCTACATTGGCACACAGGGGATAATTCAAGGAACCTATGAAACATTTGCAGCCTGTGCACAAAAGCATTTTGGCGGTTCATTAAAGGGCAAATGGATTCTTACAGGCGGCATGGGAGGAATGAGCAGTGCCCAACCTCTTTCTGTCACAATGAATGAAGGAGTAATTCTCGATATTGAGATTGATCCAAAGCGTATAGAAAAAAGAGTTAAGCAAGGATTCTGTGATATTATGGTAAACAACTTAGATGAGGCGTTAAAATTAGTATTCGATGCAGTTAAACAACAGAAACCGCTGTCAGTTGGTCTTGTTGGTAACACGTCGGACATTGAACCAGATTTGGTCAAGAGGGGAATAGTTCCTGATATTTTAACTGATCAAACCTCAGCCCATGATGAATTGAATGGCTATATTCCAGGACGAATGAGTTTAAATGAAGCGATTGCATTACGAGGGAGGGATCCTGAAGAATACAAGAAAAGGGCATTAGAATCAATCGCCCGACAGATGGCGGCAATGCTGGAGATGCAAAAAAAAGGTGCGATCGTATTCGATTATGGAAATAATATTAGAGGTCAGGCAAAAAAAGCCGGTGTAGAAAATCCGTTTGCAATACCAGGCTTTGTGCCTGAATATATTAGACCTTTATTCTGTAAAGGTAGAGGACCATTCCGCTGGGCAGCACTTTCTGGTGACAAGGATGATATTTATGCTCTCGATAAAAAAGTTCTGGAACTCTTTGGTGACGATACATCTATACGCAGGTGGATTGAACTCGCCCAGAAGAAGATTCCTTTCCAGGGGTTGCCGGCAAGGATTTTGTGGCTCGGCTATGGTGAAAGGGATAAATTCGGTTTAGAGATAAATCGGATGGTCAGGGAAAACCTAATTAAAGCACCGATAGTTGTTGGACGGGACCATTTAGATACTGGTTCAGTAGCGTCGCCCTATAGAGAGACCGAGGCTATGCTTGATGGCTCAGACGCTATTGCAGATTGGCCCATACTGAATGGGTTGCTCAATACAGCATGTGGTGCTTCATGGGTATCAGTCCACCATGGCGGTGGTGTTGGTATTGGTTATTCAATACATGCGGGGCAGGTTTTGGTATGTGACGGTACAAAGGATATGGATAAACGTATTGAGAGAGTTTTGACCAATGACCCGGGAATTGGTATTGCTCGGCACTCTGATGCGGGATATGAAGAGGCAACTAAATTTGCTAAGGAAAAAGGGATTAAGATACCAATGGCAAAAGATCAGTAGTCATTATAGGGTGTGGCGGCCCGCGCTTGGTCATTGACATTTTCTGAATACTTCGTATAATACAATAGGAGATATGCATTGGATATTATTTTAATTTCAGGCAAAGATAATAGAAGAATAAATTTGCACCTAAAATTTGTGTTTCTACTTATAGGTGCGGCGATTTTTATTGGTCTTTTGGCTTTTTTTATATATAATATTACTGTTTTTACATCCCACAAGGTTGATCAAAATAGATTAAAACAATTAAATGCAGAAAATAAAATTGTGCGTCAAGAAATTGATAGAATCGAACTGGAGATTTCAGATTTAAATAATCTCATAGATAGCTTGGAAATATACGATAAGAAACTTCGTACCTTTGCTTCATTAGAGCCAATCGATGACGACATACGAAATATGGGTGTTGGCGGTCATGCCAATTATTATGATAGTAGTGGATTGTTGACTGAGGTGCGCAATGATCTCGTTGATCTATCACAAACATTAGATAATTTATTGGCACGATCGAAATTACAAAAAGAAAGTTTTAATGAGCTTCTAATTTATCTTGAAGAAAAAAGATATTTGAGGAATCATACGCCATCTATTATTCCTGTTCAAGGCTGGTTTATCAGCGGTTTCGGGTATCGAATAGATCCTTTTACCGGTCAAGTAAAGATGCATGAAGGTTTGGACATCGCGGCACCACCAGGGACCCCTATTATTGCGCCAGCTGATGGTATTGTAAAGTTTGTTGGTAAAAATGGGGGTTTTGGTTTAACCTTAAAGATTGATCATGGGTTTGGCTTTAGCACATTATATGCTCATTGTCAAAGAATCAAAGTAACAGTGGGCACAAGAGTAAAAAGAGGAGATTTTATTGCTTATGTTGGAAATACTGGTAAATCTACGGGACCCCATTTACACTATGAAGTACATATATCACAGGTGCCGGTAGATCCAATCAACTACATACTTACCTCATCGTCCGTTATTGATTAAGTTAAATAATGCAGACTAATCTTATTAAGAAAATAGATTTATTAAAGAAAAAAAGAGGGGCAATAATATTGGTGCATAATTACCAACCACCGGAAATTCAGGATATTGCTGATTATGTTGGAGATTCATTAGAGCTTGCAAAAATTTCCCATAGAATAGATTGTGCGATAATTGTTTTTTGCGGTGTTCATTTTATGGCGGAAACTGCAAAAATCTTCAATCCCGATAAAATGATTTTAATACCTGATGAGCACGCAGGATGCCCAATGGCTGATATGATTACTGCTGAGCAATTACTGGGAGAGAAAGAATCACACCCTGGTGCAGTTGTGGTTACTTATATAAATTCAACTGCTGATGTAAAAGCACTCTCGGACATTTGCTGTACTTCAGCAAATGGTGTTAAGGTTGCTAATTCAGTCAAAAATGAAGAGATTATATTTACCCCTGATAAGTACCTCGGTTCATATGTGGCAAATCGGGTTAAAAATAAAAAATTCTACCTATGGTCTGGTTATTGCCCAACCCACATGGTTTTTTCAAAGGAAGGTATATTGAAACTAAAAGATGAATATCCTGATGCAGAAATCCTGGTTCATCCGGAATGCCGACTTGAAGTTCAGAAGATCGCAGATGCAATCTGCTCGACATCACAGATGATTACCTATGCTGGAAAAAGTGAGGCAGAGAAATTTATTATATGTACTGAAGTAGGTATGCTTTATCGGTTAAAAAAGAAAAATCCAACAAAGGAGTTTATTGCTGGTAGCCTTAATGCTGTTTGTCCGAATATGAAACTTATTAGTTTAGAAAAAGTACTTTGGACATTAGAGGATTTAAAATACGAGATAAAAGTGGAAGAATCTGTTCGACAAGCAGCACTAAAGGCAATCGAGAGAATGGTCGCAACCTAGTTCTGTCGAATTTCTTGTTTCTGTAAGCTATGTTCCTTCGCCGTAATCAGGCATTGCTGACGAAGTCCAGAAATGCCCAAAATTAGGTATTGACAAATAAAGAATTTTAATTATAATAAACTATCCTTATTTATCCAATAAATGAAAGGGAATTTACGCAAGTTTTTCAGGGAGATGCATTGGTTGGAGTAGAGTGGTTTAGCTTTGTGCATGAGATGTAGGACAGGGTATGTACTGCAGTAAATAATACTTAGTTTCTAACCAAGATATATAATGGTATGTGAAAAATAAACCCTACATTTCTAACTGAAACAACGAAAGTAAGTTGATCCATTATATGATATAGGGAATTGATTGCAGGTTAAAAAAAGGAGAAATAAAATTTTTATAAAATGGAAGGTGTTATATGGAAATAATTGAACTCAAAAAAAAGAAGGTAGATGAGCTTCATGATATTGCGAAGGGATTGGGTATCTCTAACTATACTGATCTAAAGAAACAAGACCTGGTTCATATAATTGTTGAAGCTGAAAACCAGAGGTCTGAACTTGTGCCTGTAGAAGGTGTTTTGCAGATTCATGCGGATGGCTATGGTTTTCTCAGATCACCTAATTACAATTATTTACAGAGCCAGGATGATATTTATTTATCGATTTCGCAGATCCGTAAATTCAATCTGAGAATCGGTGATCATATACAGGGACTCGCACGACCACCTCGTGAAGGCGAAAGATATTTTGCCATGATAAAGATCGAATACATTAACAGTATTCCTCTTGCTGAATTTGGATCGCGCGTTTCCTTTGAGAGTCTCACACCACTATATCCCGACGAGCGAATTCACCTCGAAATTGAATCCAAAGATGATCTTTCAATGAGAACTATTGATTTATTTACACCGATTGGTAAAGGACAGCGCGCGCTGATTGTTTCACCACCACGCGCTGGTAAGACAATAATTCTCCAAAAAATTGCCAGCTCAATAATTGCCAATCATCCTGAGATAACTCTTATTGTACTTTTGATTGATGAAAGACCTGAGGAAGTAACTGATTTCGAACGTTCAGTGGATGCTGAAGTAGTCTCATCGACATTCGATGAGACACCAAATCGACACACTGAGGTTGGTGAGATAATCCTGGAACGGGCAAAAAGGATGGTCGAGGCAAAAAAGGATGTAGTAATATTGCTCGATAGTTTAACACGACTTGCGCGCGCCCACAATGCAGTCATACCACATTCGGGGAAAACGTTATCTGGTGGGTTAGATTCAGCTGCTCTTCAGAAGCCGAAGAAATTTTTTGGTGCCGCACGTAAGGTTGAAGAAGGTGGAAGCTTAACAATAATAGCAACTGCCTTGATTGATACGGGTTCCAGAATGGATGAGGTCATCTTTGAAGAATTTAAAGGAACTGGCAACCTTGAACTTATTCTTGACCGAAGACTTTCTGACCGTAGAATTTATCCTGCTCTTGATTTATATAAATCAGGTACGAGAAAAGAGGAATTGATCCTCACCGAGTTCGAGCTCAACCGATTATGGATTCTGCGTAAGTTTTTATCAGAAATGAACGTCATTGAACAGATGGAATTCCTCACCGGAAAAATGAGGCGAACGAAAACAAATAAGGAGTTCCTTGATTCAATGAGTGGAGAAGGATAAGGAGGTTAGTTATGAAGAAAAAAATTCATCCAAAATATGCTCATTGTGTTATTACCTGTGCCTGTGGTAATAAAATTGAAACAAGATCTACTGTAGAAAAGATTTCAGTTGATCTTTGTTCGAAATGCCATCCATTCTTTACTGGAAAACAGAAAATTGTGGATTCAGCAGGCAGGGTAGAAAAATTTATAAGGAAATATTCTAAGAAAAAAACAACCAAACCGAAGAAGAAAAAGAGCGATTAATTTATGAAAGAAATGGTAAACATAAATAGTGTCAATCTCGAGGAAATTAAAAAATTAAAAACAAAATTTCTGGATCTAAAGGAGCATCTTTGACTTTGAGAAAATTCAACAGGATGTAGAAAAACTCCAGAAAAAAACCGCTGCTTCAGATTTTTGGAGCGACAAATCCAAAGCCCAGAAGATTATGTCAGAAATCAGTCAGAAACAATTCTGGCTTGATGAGATCAAAAGCATAGAGGAAGATATCGAGTTGTTGTTAGGTTTAGTTTCCTTGCCCGAATTAGATGAAAAAATCATAAGTGAAGCTTCAAATGAGGTCAAAGGGATTTATAGAAAAATAAAAGACCTGAACGTAAAACTTCTTTTAGGGAAAGAGAACGATATGAAGAACTGCATATTAACCATCCATCCTGGTGCTGGTGGAACCGAATCTTGTGACTGGGCAGAAATGTTGTTTAGAATGTATTTGCGGTGGCTCCAAATGAAAAAATTTTCTTATCGTGTTCTCAATCTTCTGCCGGGTGATGTTGCGGGTATCAAGGATGCCACTATCGAAGTAGTAGGAAACTATGCATATGGTCTATTAAAAGCTGAAGTTGGAATACACCGATTGGTTCGTATATCTCCATTCGATACTAATGCCCGCCGCCATACTTCATTTGCGTCAGTCTTTGTCTATCCAGAGATAGAAGAAATTAATTTTGAAATAAATGGGGACGATTTAAGAATTGATACATTCAGAGCTGGGGGGCATGGAGGACAGAGTGTCAATAAGGTTTCTTCAGCAGTACGAATTATTCATATACCCACAGGCATTACAGTTCAATGCCAGAATGAACGTTCACAGTTTCAGAATAAAGTTAATGCAATGAAAATCCTTCGTTCAAGATTATATGACCATTATAAAAAGAAGGAAGAAGAAAAATTGAATAAACTTGAGGCGCAAAAAACAAATATTGCCTGGGGCCATCAAATTCGTTCCTATGTATTTCATCCTTACAAACTTGTTAAGGATCATCGAACAAATCATGAAACATCTCAGATTGATAATGTAATGGATGGTGAAATTGATGACTTCATCCATGCTTTTCTCAGCAAGGAAGTCAAACAAAATACCCTATAAGCCTCGTTCGGCTAAATCACGCTCTTTTTATAAAAAGCGGGGTAAATCACCATCATAGTCTATGTTTTTCGTCAATCGTAACTCGATGCACGGTTGCGAAATGCGAAAAACTTATCGAGGTTTGGAAACCTCTCCCACAAATATTTTCTTTTTATGTGGGAGCGATTTTCCAGTCGCGATGAAATATAACGAATCACCTTTCTGTCTCATTTCGAAATTCGACATTGAGAAAGTAACCGACAAACGTAAACGGGGTTTACTTCAGGATCGAAAAGACAAATAAACCACATATTGCAGCGATAATGCTGATAATAATGATGGCATAATATTTTAGTTTTTTCGCCTTCTCCTCTTCTCCTAACATAAATTTAATTGCTAAATTATTGATTTTTTGTAAAATGCTTTTCATTTCTACAGAAGTCGTCAAAAGTGACACATTACAATCTTTATTTTCTTCAAGTCTACGGCAAATGTCATCAGTTCCTTTACGATGTTCAGACAATGCGCTTTTGATTTCCTTTAAAGCGATTGTAGTAGTGGAATTGAAACTGACGCTCAGATTTTTAAAATTATTATCAATTTGCTGGGCAAAAGAAAGTTGATTTTTATCTAAACTTCCTAATGCCTTATTTAAATTGTTGAGTAATGTTTCCGAAGTTTTGATGTTTTGCTCTGAGCTCTGGCGTAATTCCTTAATCGATTTTTGCAGCGTGTCGAGATTAAGACTCACTGATTTTTGCAGCAGCGCGATTGCCTTTTTATGTTCATTAGATAGTGTTGTAAGAGATTTATCCAATGCGATAATGACTTCATCAAGTCGAATTGCCTTACGCAGTTGGGCGATTGTAGATTCAATGTCTTTCGCAACAGCATCGAGATGTGATATACTATCCGTCAACCTTTTTTCTTCTTTATCAACTCTTGCTGTGTTTTTTTTGGAGCTCAGATTTTTTTCTATTATTGGCTCTTTTTTTAATTTTTGAGTTGACAGGGGTGTTCTGAAAACTTTAGTCTCTTCTTGACTTACTTCATCTTTTATGATCTGTTTTGCAAATTTCTTAACTAAATCGTCTCTGCCTATTGCTTTATACGTTTCAGTTATCTTTTTAATCATTTTTCCATCAAGACCGCCAAGTTTTTCCACATACTCGAGTGTTTTTAATGCTTCATCTATATTATTTTGGGTTAGTTGTTTTTCAATGTATTCAAAAAAATATATTAATGCGTCGCTTTTTTCATCAAGGTCAACGAGAAGCTCTGCGGTGACTAAATAAGTTTCTAAATTGCCCGGGTCATATCTCAGTATTTTCTTACAAAGACCAAGAGCATTTCTGTAAAAAGTATCATTCCTGAAAGCCGCGACGCTCTTTTTGTAGGCATCGATCGATTCCTTTGCTTGATTACTCTTAATGTAAAGGTCACCAAGTCGATTATAGAGATTTCCGTCTTTTACATTATCCTTAATTGCTTTCTGAAGTTCTTCAATTGCTTTATTTATTTTACCGTTTGCTTCCAATTCACTGGCGCGCGCTAAAATTTTATTTATACTGCTACTCTTTTTTTCAATAATCATTCGAAAACTCCTTTTACATCATACTCAAATTACGTCCAATGTCAATTAAAAAATGGGACAAGTCATTGCACAGCGTAATTGTTCCAAACTCGGTGAAAAAATGTAGTCACACGATTTATCCCGCCCTTTTACAAAAGAGCTGGATTTATCGTGCAAAATGCAGGGGTTCATTAGCTTGCTAATGTGTTGTCCTATGCGCCCCTTCAATAAATTCCCCTCGATATACTCGGGACAGGCATAAATGTCGCAACTACGCTTCTTTACTGAAAATTGAAAGGGGGTTTGGACTTTTTCAAGTCCAAACCCCCTAAATGGTTATTGTTTATTATTATCTTATGAGAATGAGTTTATTCGTTACAGCGTTTTTCCCAACCTCTATTCTGCCAAAGTATATACCAGCAGCAAGCTTGCGCCCTTTTTCATCATAGCCTGTCCACGTGACTGAGAATTGGCCGGGTTCCTGGTATCCATCAACAAGTGTTTTTACTTTCTTACCACAAACGTCGTAGATTGTGAAATTCACGTCCTGGGCGCAGGATATGGCATAGTCAATTTTAACAGAAGTCCTGAATGGATTAGGTAGCATTGATAACAAATTAGCATTTTCTCCTGGTGTCAATTCTTCATCCTCTTCAATACCAACTGTTGCCATAATCAAAATCACCGGCACTCTCTCAGGATTATCATCAACCACAGTATTAGACCAAATAAGCAGAGTATCGTAATGGTATGAGCCCTGTGAGTAACCTAATCCTGTCGTATCGACACTGACAATTACGGCAACCGAATCATCAATTGGTACATTAAATTGGGTTGGAGTAATACCGATTATCCACGGCTCGTTTTCATCCTGTGTAATACCCGTAACCTCAAGCATGCCGGTGGCGCTCTCTTGATTTATTACCCACACGTTTTGGGCTCTATACCCTTCGGATACTGCATTTACTGCCAAAAGCGCATCAATCCTCCCTGCACCAGACAGATTATCTCGACCAGTTTGTTCAATATCAATCACTGCATAATTTTGGATTATACTATCGATTTGCCTTGGTAATAAATCTGGCTCTTTCTCTAACATTAAAGCGATCGTACCAGCAAGGTGAGGCTGTGCAAAAGAAGTGCCATTAATACCACTGTCATAGAGATTATTGGTTGAATGATCGAGTGACTTGCAGTTTACCCCAGGTGCAGCAACATCTGGCTTTATTAAACCGGGAGGATAAGGATAATCACTATAAGTTCCTGTACTCCAATGGGTTGGACCATAACTCGACCAGGATGCAACATTATCTCCTGAATTAGTGGCACCAACTGCCATAACCGCGCTTTGACCACCATTTGGTGCGTACCAGGGCGCAGGACAATCAGCCGGTGCTACAATATCTTGGGGAACAGTATAATGTCCACCCATATTGTCGCCATTGCCTGCTGCAACTGTCCACACAAGACCTGCAGCATAGATTGTGATGGACTGACCCCGACCCCAATTTTTTATAGAACTACCAGGATTACCGAATCCAAGCGAAGTACTGAATAAATCGGCACCATGGGTAAGACCAAATGCAATTGCATTTCCCATATCGATATTAGTGCCACATTTTAGTGCCATTATTTGAGCATCAGGTGCAACACCCGTATTTGAACCATTTGTACCATCACCCGCAACTATTCCAGCAGTCTGTGTACCATGTCCGTTCTCATCCATGGGATTATCATCACCATCTTCAAAATCATAACCGTGATTTGGATACCCAGCACCACTGCCATCCCACATATGATCTTGTAGATCACCATGGTTATAATTAACACCTGTATCCATATGGCCAACAACGATTCCAGCACCAGTATAATCACTCCATACATCATCTGCATTGATTTTGGCAACGCCCCAGCAGATTTCACGTCCGTCTTCAGCGATAAATCCAACATGTTCATATACAGGTTCAGGGTTATCCACAACGCCGATTATCTGTGCTTTTTCCTCATACCCAATACACCAAACATCAGAACGTTGCGCAATTTCTTGTATGATCTCAGGGCATGCTTTGAATGCAACTGTATTTGTAACCCATAAGGACTGCACATCAGTTACTTTACCAATCTTTTCCATCGACTCTAAATAAGCGAGCAATCGCTGTTGATCACTCTGCGCCAGTGCCTTACATTCTTGAATGACAAACTGTCTTCTGTCAGATTTGGACATCTGTTCAGCGCGTGGAATCAACCAGTCATAGTTCATTTGTTTCGCAAGCATCACAAAAACCGGGATCTGCTCATCTGGTGACGATCCTGTCATTACCTCAGTAAGTTTTTCATCTATTGGATTTTCACTGTGGTGTAACACATACTTTTCCGAGGAAATATCACCCAAGAAAGACCAATCATAATTAAAGAAAATGATTTCCGGTCGATGTGTGATATCACCCTGACCGGCATTTTTTCCTGAAGTATAGATTTCAATACCGTCGGTTCCTGAATTACGAGTATCCTCCCACGCGGCAAGCCAGTATCCAGAAGCATAAAGCAGAGCAACCGAGTGGTAGTCTCCAGATACCGTACCATTTTCATCGACTAATTCAGGATCATTCAACCAGGTAATACCATTATCAGGTGAATAATTGAATTGCACGCGCGAATTATCGTATATATAATCAACCCCGATTGTCTGTCCATCGCCATATAATCTGGGGAATATTTCATTCGCAGTATTATTGGTTAAATCAACTATGCTTGCCCAGTTTTCGCCATAGTCAGTGGAGTAATTAAACATTATATCATTATCACCACCACCAACATCTGCCTGGTAAGCAATATAGGCATAACCTTGTGAAGCGAATACTGATGGATATCGATCATCATTGGTATTGGTCGTACCCCATCCAGAAAGACCAGTTCCTGTATCCAGTGTATCAATCATGCACATGACATTCCAGTCACCACTCGCATTCTCTTCCCAACCATGCACTGCAATATAGTTTGTACCATCATAATTAACTCCAATCGATGTCATCCCATCAGGTTCACCATCATCCAGTAATGACATGATACTCCATGATCCACCCGCGCCGCCATCGGTTGCATAAATCCAGGACACGACAGTCTCTGTTCCATTATCGTATGTCCACGTCGAGATTACCAACTGTGTGGTATCGCCATAAGTAACCACCTCTGGGTAGGTTCGATTGTTAACAATACCCGCCCCGAACCAGAAAAAACCATCCATATCATCTGGATCATTGACTGTGCCACTGGTGGATCTGAGCCAAATTACGTCATCATTATATGAACCTCCCTGGAGAGATCCCCATATCCAGATTCTACCCTCATCTGAAATCGCAATTTCAGGGTAGCGTATGCTCAGATTGGCTGCATAGTATACGCGATTATCCCATGTTGCTCCATCATCAAGGCTCGTTGCAATACCCCAACCCCAATACACACTAGGTCCTGGTGGATCATCGTAGATTGTCTCGTAGCATACATAAATACGACCTAATGCATCCTCAGCCATTGATGTGAGCACATCATCTACATCATAGACATCATCAATACGCACATCTGTGCTCCAGGGAGCATCACGACCATAATCTAACCACGGTGGGTAATTTGTAATGCCGGTGTAAACGCATTCAGCCTTGATTTCCATTGTCGCTGGTAAAACTTCTCTGTGTATTGCTGATCCAGAAATGTAAGCTGGTATCATCTCAGCAGCATAAGCGATTGCCACCAGGCAAACCATCGACATAGATAATTTCTTCATACCTTCCTTCTTCTTGCACACAAATATTCACGAATAAAATACAAATTTACACGAATATTATTTTAACCTATTCAACCTCTGGCTGAATCACCTTCTCTAATATCCTTTTAATGATTATAATAAACATTTCTGCCTTGTCAAGATCTTTAAAAAAGAGCTCTGAAAAACTATTTTTTGAGCTCTCTTGATTACGGAGATTATATAAAGATTACAGAGATTTCTGGACTTTTCCAGAAATTTCATGTGGATGGCTTGACATAAATGCTTTTTAGCATATAATCTTTTATGAAACACTCGCCCTCAGGTGTAAATAATGATATTGAAGCGTTGAAAATCATCTTTGATAACATGCCGGATTTTGATGATCAAGACACAATTATGTCGGATTTTATTCACTGGCAACCACTCTATGATCTTTACGTTGCTAATGATAAAGTTGTTGTTACGATTGAAATAGCTGGAGTTGATATAAAAAATATCTCAGTCTATGCTGAAAAAAGATATCTGATCATTGATGGAATCAGAAAATCGCCAGATATATTCACAAATGAAAGTCTTACATTTCATAATATAGAAATTCCCTATGGCAGATTTTACAGAAGGATAGATTTCCCAATATTAGTTGAGCCTCGGCAATGTCAATACAAGGTCAATAATGGTATACTAACATTCAGGTTGCCGATACTACAGGAGAGAGTTATTCCTGTTGAGGATGGGTAGGAGGTTTAATATGATGGAACAGTCAATTAAAATTCCCAAAGAATTAGGCATAATTCCAATCAAGGGTGGTGTTGTATTTCCTGATCAACCTGTGCCTCTTATTATACACACTCAGAAACTTGCCAAATTAATTGACGAGATTCTGACCACAAATAAACTCGCTGGTGCCCTGACCCAGCGTAATCCGGAAATTGAAGAGCCGAATCCGGAACAAGTTTATAATATTGGTTGTGTTATTCAAATAAATAAAATGCTCCGTTTTCCGGATGGTTCAATAAGACTTTTAATAAAGGGGCTAAAACGATTTAAGGTTAAAAAATTTATTCAAACAGATCCTTATCTGAAAGCCAAAATAGATATAGTATCTGTTGAGTATAAGAAGACCATGGCATTAGAGGCGCAGATGCGTAATGTTGTAACAATGTTTCAGCATCTTGTTTCATTGGCACCATATATCCCTGATGAACTCGGGGCGTTTATTTTAAATATTGACGACCCCAATCGGCTCGCTGATTTTGTTATAAGCTATACAAATTTTGATTTTTATGAAAAACAGATTCTGCTTGAGCTTATTGATCCAAAAGCACGTTTCATAAAACTTATACCTATGCTACAAAAAGAGATTAGTATATTAGAACTTGGTGTTAAGATTCGTTCACAGGTAAAAAATGAACTCGATAAAGGGCAGCGTGAGTTTTATTTGAGAGAACAATTAAAGGCAATCCAGAAGGAGTTAGGCGAAGGCGACGAACATACCCATGAAATCGAAGAATTAAAAAAGAAAATTCTGGAAGCGAAAATGCCTGAGCAAATCAATAAAACAACCCTTAAAGAACTGGACCGACTTTCAAAAATACCGCCCCAGGCTGCAGAATATACAGTCGTGAGGACATACATTGACTGGCTCATCTCTATTCCTTGGTCAAAATCCACAAAAGACAATCTTGATATTAAGAGAGCACAGAAAATCCTTGATGAAGATCATTATGATCTTGAAAAAGTGAAAGAAAGACTTCTTGAATATCTTGCCGTGAAAAAGTTAAAGCCTGATTCAAAAGGAACAATACTTGGTTTTATTGGGCCACCGGGTGTTGGTAAAACATCGCTTGGTAAGTCAATTGCCCGAGCACTAGGGAGGAAGTTTGTTAGAGTTTCCCTTGGTGGTATCAGGGATGAGGCGGAAATAAGAGGTCATCGAAGAACCTATGTTGGAGCATTACCCGGAAGGATTATTCAATTAATTAAAGCCTGCGGCACAAATAACCCTGTCTTTATGCTCGATGAAATTGATAAAGTTGGTGCTGATTTTAGAGGCGATCCATCTTCTGCACTATTAGAGGCGTTGGACCCGGAACAGAATAATGCTTTCTCAGATCATTACTTAGAAGTACCGTTTGACCTGTCAAAGGTGATGTTTATTGCCACCGGTAATATTGTGGATCCAATAATCCCAGCACTTAAGGACCGTATGGAAATCATTGAATTACCCGGCTATATTTTGGAGGAAAAAATCGAAATCGCTAATAGATACCTGATACCAAGACGAATTTCTGAAAATGGCCTCAAGCCCCGTAATATATCGTTTAATAATAATGCCCTAAAGATTATTATCGCAAGTTATACTAGGGAAGCAGGAGTAAGAAATCTGGAGCGTGCAATTGGATCAATATGTCGTAAGGTTGCAAAGCGCATTGCTGAAGGAAAACGGCGGGCAGTAAAAATTACCAACAGAAATATCTCATTTTTTTTGGGTCCACCCAAAACATACTCGGAAGTAGCCGCGAGAAAAGGGGAAATTGGCGTGGCAACAGGACTTGCCTGGACCCCTTTTGGTGGCGAGATTCTTTTCATCGAGTCGATAAGAATGAAAGGAAAACGAGGATTGATCCTTACCGGTCTTCTGGGCGAAGTTATGAAAGAATCTTGCCAGGCAGCTTTATCTTATTTAAAAACAAAGTTGGTTTCCTGGAACTTTAGTGAGGAATTGCTCAAGGATAATGATATACATATTCATATACCTTCAGGAGCGATTCCAAAAGATGGGCCTTCTGCTGGATTGGCTGTAGTTATGTCACTGGCATCACTATTGCGAAATGAACCGATAAATCCAAAGATTGCTTTTTCTGGTGAAATAACCCTTACGGGTAGAGTCCTGCCGGTTGGTGGTGTAAAAGAAAAAGTGATCGCAGCAAAGCGTGCTGGTATTGACAAAATAATTCTTCCTAAAGATAATGAAAAAGGCCTGGTTGAAATTCCCAAACATGTTCGAGCCGGATTATCATTTGATTTTGTTTCAACTGTTGAACAGGCATTGAATATAATTTTTACCCGACCTAACAAAAAAGCAAGGGAGAGAAAGAAGAAGGAAAGATGATATTTTTCCTTCTTTTACAGATAGAATGGCAGACTATAAATAGACCTTATAGTGATATTGAGCAGGAACTTGTTATCTATTTTTCAATCCCGAGAGAAAAATTAAAACATGTTGTCAAAGATTCCCTATTTTATGTTGAATACGAAAGTCAATTGAAAGTTTATGATGAGCAAAATAATCAATTAATAGGAGATTTTTGGGAAGTAAAACGTTTGAGTGATACACTTGATATTCATGATTCAGTAAAAATTCTTATTCCTAAAAAGAGTAGTTATTTTCATCTGAAAATAGTAGACCTCCATGCCAGTCAAGTCTTCAATATAACCGAAAAAATTCTGAAAATAAACTACATAGGAAACATCAAATGGGACATAATAAATGACACACTACGTTTAACATTCATTATCATTAATCCAGAAGGTAGTATTGATAGTATGCTTTTTTCAATGAATGGCATCGAACAAGCTATCCCCACCAAAACAGACACATATGATGATTCATTATCTCTAATGGTTGGCGGGCTACTAAATGATAACTATACATTAAAAGTTGTGGTATTCTCTAAATCTGAAAAGATTGATGAAATACAGATTCCAATAATAATTTCGAGACCATTTTATCTTGATGAATTCACCTGGTTACTAAAAGTGAATCAACTTAAATATATTGCCACTTCATCTGAAATAAAAGACCTGAAAGGGACAGCGAGAGTATATCGGGACTCATTATGGCGTGCGTTTTGGAAACAACATGATCCCACACCTAATACTGAATACAACGAGAAGGAAGTAGAATATTTTGAGCGAATTAAATATTGTGAGGATCGCTTTTCTCACGGAGATAAAGGGTGGCACAGTGATCGGGCTAGAATCTACGTCAGGTATGGGGAACCTGATGAAATTATATCTCAGCCATATTATAGTCCTCCTGTAGATCCTTTTAAACCTTATGCTCATCTTTATGATTCTTACGAAGTCTGGCATTATTATAGGTTTAATCGAATGTTTGTCTTTGGGGATCGGTATGGACTTGGAGAATATATTCTTTTAAATCCAACAGGATCGGATTTATGATTATATTGTTATCATTTTTATTATCTGCTGATACAATTAATTTCTATGTTGACCCGTTTATCTGTCGGACAACTATAGAGATAATTGATACAGTAACGCAGATAACTAAGGAAGAAGATATCTTTTATATAGAATTTAATTGTGGAATTCCATACCACGAACTTTCTTATGCAACAGTTGATAGTAAAATTATCACAAAGGCAATTATAGCATTTAAGCTTATAAACCTTGATTACCTTGACTCCTTGAGCGATACACTTTATCGTCAATTCACCATACCGTCATTTTCTCAAGCGGCAAGACAAGAGATGTCTTTCATCATTCAGTTTGGTCTACATGTTCCTGAAGGTAATTTTAGATATAAGATTGATATTTCTTCAGGAGCTAAAAGCGGTAGTGTAGAAAGAGAGATAGCTATCAGAAAAGAGGATTATAAAATAAGTGATATCCTTGTCGCAAGCGATATAGTAACCGATACTATTGGAAATTACCTAAGGAAAGGTAATTTAAGGATAGTTCCACATCCCTCATCTCAATTTAGTGAACACCATATCAATCTTTATATTTATTATGAAATCTATGACATAACTCCTGATTCAGATAAGCTGAGTGTAATATACAAAATAGAGAATGAAAATGGAAGAATCATTCGTCAGGTTTCACGGCAAATTGATAAAAATTTTAAATCCCAGGCTGTCAATTTAGGATTTAATATACAGGGCTTTGATCCCGGTGAATACATTCTTCGCATTGAAGTACGTGACCCACGTACACAGATAACAGCAAAAAAGGAGGTTCCTTTTAAAATCACAAAAAAAATAAAGGAAGAAATCAGTTATGAAGGTTTACCCTATTACGATGAAATCGAATATTTTCTCAATCCCGGTGATTATAAATATTATCAAGGCTTGCCCGAGGAAGGAAAAAGGGTGTTTCTTGATAGATTCTGGCGGGCACGCGATTATTACAAAATTTCAGCAAGATTTGAATATACCAATAAACACTATAGCCAAGGGGATAACCCAGGTTATAAAACTGATCGTGGTAGAATATATATAAAATATGGGGAACCTGATGAGAGGGAATGCAGCATTATTGAAACAGGGGAGTCGAGGCCTTGTGAGTTCTGGCAATATTACAATGGCTTTCGATTTATTTTTATTGATGTACGAGGCACCAATGAGTATACATTGGTCTGGACAAATACAAGAGATGAAAGGTCACAGCCATCATTGTATAAATATATTCCAGAATCACTATTAGAAGAGATTGAATAAATCATCTTAGTATATAAACAATAAATTGGAGGCAAATTATGGAAGCTAATGAAAATTTCAAATCAGGATTAAATAGTGTTAGAAAAGAAAGTATTACAAAAGAACTGCAACAATATTTTAACACTCTGAAAGACGATATTAAACTTTATATTGAAAAAAATAACGATGGATACAATAAAATTTATAATGAAATTCGTTCATTAAGAGAACTTATTGAATCATCAACAATATTTAAGAAAGAAAGAATTGCTTTATTTGTTGATGCGCAAAATTTATATTATTCAGCCCGTATGGGTTTTGCTGCAAAGGTCAATTATGAAAAACTTCTCAAATTAATTGTTGAAAACCGTACATTGATAAGGGCCTATGCTTACATTGTTCAACCGCCCGACGGTGATGTTAAACCTTTTGCTATGAGTCTCGAACATATAGGTTATATTGTGAAAATCAAGGATGTCAGAACCCGTTCCGACGGCTCTGCAAAGGCTAACTGGGATATGGGTATGGCTCTCGACATTCTCGGAATACTGGACCGCGTTGATACGATTGTTCTCGCATCAGGAGATGGTGATTTTGTTCCACTCGTTGATTTTATCAAAACAAAGAGCAAACGTGTAGAAATCTTTGCTTTTGCTGAGAATACTGCCTATGACTTAAAAGAGAAAGCAGATAAATTCGAACCGTTGGGCGAGAACATCATCCTCACGTAAACGTGATTGATTCAAACAGATTAGTGTAGATGCAAACGGATGTATATCTGTCTGAATTCGCTTTAATCCGTCTCCATCAATTGCGCAGCAATGGTTGACTACCACGTCCATACACATCACTCGATAGATGCTGAAGGTACTGTAAGGGAATACTGTAAGCAGGCAATAAAAACTGGGCTGAAAGAGATATGTTTTACAAATCATTGCGAATTAGATCCCTTTAGGAATGATTCTCTCATAAGATTTACTGACCACAAACAGCCGTTAACTCGTGAGGCTCTATTAAAACTGCAGGATGAGATATTTAGGGAAAGAGAATTTTTTAGAAGATCCAACCTCAAGGTAAAATTTGGACTCGAAATAGGATATTATGACGGTATTGAGCCTCACTTGAAAAAGCTCTTAAAAGACATCGATTTCGATTTTTTGCTTGGTAGCATCCATTGTCTTGACCATATCTGTATTGATAGTTCTAAGGAGTCTTCTGGATATTTTATAAAACACTCAGCTTCAGAGTTATTGCATAACTATTTTCTGGCAATCGAGAAGCTAATCAACAGCCAACTTTTTGACTCAATAGGACACTTAGATGTTTACAAGAAATATGGATTTGGGTTTTATGAAGAAGAAATAAATACTGTGCCTGAAGAGATTATAAGAAAAATTTTCAGAATGATGAAAGAAAAAAAGATTGCCTTTGAGATTAACACTGCGGGATTGCGGCGCATAAATCAATTCTACCCCTCACCATCTATAATGGAATACGCACAAGAAGAAGGTCTTGAACTGATTACAGTTGGCTCTGATGCTCATCGAGTAGAAGACCTTGGTAAAGGAATTAAACAAAGTTTTGAATACGCAAAATCCTTTGGATTTGATGCAGTCTATGGATTTGGAAAAAGGAAAGCGACGAAGATAAAGATATAGATAATACGCAGTAAACGCAGTATCGTCCTCCAACCAGAATGGCGGACTTGCCCCGTTAAATAAAAAGAGGACTTATGATTTACAAAGGAGAAAAGTTTAACAACTAAATTAATTTGGGCAAGGATACCAGAATTCTTGTATTTAACAGGGCTTGCAGTATCACCCCGCCTTTTTTTCAAAAGGGCGGGGTTCGCAGTATCGTCCCGCCAAAAAAAAGACGGGACTCGCATTATTAATAATAGCAATCGTTTGCTGTATATCTATCATGACATTACCGAAGATTGGTATATGTTGACTTTGCTGAAAATATGAATATAATACTACTATGGAAGAACGTATAAGCACAGTATACATCGAAGATGAAATAAAATCTTCATATTTAGATTATGCAATGAGTGTAATTGTTGGCCGTGCATTACCAGATGCACGTGATGGACTCAAGCCAGTGCAGCGGCGCATTCTTTACGCCATGAATGAAGCACATTTGCTATCGAACCGGCCTTTTAAGAAATCAGCGACTGTGGTCGGCGATGTGCTCGGTAAATACCATCCTCATGGTGATATGTCAATCTACGATACCCTTGTCCGAATGGCTCAAAATTTTTCAATGCGTTATGTTTTGATAGACGGCCAGGGTAATTTTGGTTCGGTTGATGGTGATGCAGCAGCAGCATACCGTTATACTGAGGCAAGGCTTACATCACTTGCTGAAGAAATTCTAAGAGATTTAAATAAGAATACTGTAGATTTTGTCCCTAATTTTGATGGTAGGCTAAAAGAGCCAACTGTTTTACCGGCAAGTTACCCAAACTTATTATGCAATGGTTCATCAGGTATTGCAGTGGGTATGGCGACAAATATTCCACCCCACTGTTTGAATGAATTAATTGCTGCCCTGACAGCGATGATTGATAACCCTAAAATTAAAGATGAAAAACTATTCTCTATTATACCAGGACCAGATTTTCCAACAGGTGGTATTATTGTCGGTACAAGCGGTATAAAGCAGGCGTATAAAACAGGTAAAGGAAGGGTTGTAATAAGAGGTAAGGCAAGGGTTGAAGATATAAAATCTGGTAAACAGGCAATCGTCATAACAGAAATACCATATCAGGTAAACAAAAGTTCACTTTTAGAAAAAATAGCCTTGCTGGCTCGGACAAAAAAAATTGAAGGTATTTCAGATCTTAGAGATGAATCAGATAAAGATGGTATACGAATTGTAGTTGAATTGAAAAGGGATGCAAATCCCCAAATAATATTAAATAACCTTTATAAACATACTTCTTTGCAAACAACCTTTAGTATTCAACTTCTTGCCCTTGTTGCAGAGACGCCAAAGGTTCTTACTTTAAAAGAGGCATTACAGAATTTCCTTGATTTCCGTTTTGAAGTAATAACCCGTAGAACTAAATTTGAATTATCTGAGGCAGAAAAGCGAGCCCATATTCTTGAAGGATTAAAAATTGCCATTGAAAATATTGATGAGGTTGTCAAAATTATTAAAAAATCGAAAGACGTCAAAATGGCGAGGAAGCGGTTAATTGAAAGGTTTTCACTTACTGAAATTCAGGCTCAGGCAATACTCGATATGAGATTGGCGAGATTGACCAACCTTGAAAAAGAGACCCTGGAAAAGGAATACCTTGGCTTAATTAAAGAGATTGCTCGATTAAAATCGATTCTTGAATCACCAAAAGGTATTTATCAGATAATAAAGAAAGAATTAAAGGAGTTGGATGTAAGATATCAGGAACCACGTAGAACCCTGATTATTGATGCTGAACCTGAAGAACTCACTATTGAAGATCTTATTGGTGAAGAGGACATGGTCATTACTCTTACTCAAAGGGGTTATATAAAGCGACAACCAATTACGACCTATCGAAATCAAAACCGTGGTGGTCAAGGGAGAAAAATTGTTGAGATTGGCGAGGAAGATTTTGCCAACCAATTACTTATTTCGGTAACTACTGATACTTTATTATTTTTCTCGGATAAAGGTAAGGTCTTTGCCCGTAAGGTTTATGAAATTCCTGAAGCAGGTCCGTTTTCTAAGGGACGGTCTATTGCCAATTTTATTGAAATGAGTGAAGGAGAAAAAGTTACTGCCTGTCTATCTATAAAGGATTTTTCACCAGACCACTTCATTTTCATGGCGACCAAAATGGGTAAAGTAAAGAAAACCAATCTTACTGACTTTGCAAATATTAGAAGAAAGGGGATAATTGCCATTAATCTCGTTTCTGGAGACCGACTTATTGCCGCTGGGCTTACCAATGGCAAGGATTCGATACTTCTCACAACCAGAGATGGTTTAACAATAAGATTTTCAGAAAAATTGATAAGAGCAATGGGCAGAAGCGCAGCTGGTGTAAGGGGAATCAGATTGACTAAAGGTAATGAGATGCTTGGCTTTAATATCGCATGTGAAGACGAGGATATGTTAATCATTGGTCAAAAGGGAATTGGAAAAAGGATTAAGTTTGCTTCAATCGGTGAAAAAGGCAGAGCTGGTAAAGGAATGAAGGCAATGACGATTGACGCAAAAACCGGTAAGATTGCGGGTGTAACCAGTGTTAATGACGATGATGATTTAATTGTAATGACCAAAGCCGGTAAGGTAATAAGAACTCCCGTACATAAAATTAAAGTCCTGCGTCGACAGGCAAAGGGTGTCAAGATTATATCATTGGCTAAGAATGATACAGTATGCTCTATTGCCCGGATAAAGGCACAAGTATAAAGTGACTCGTTATTCGTTAAATGGCATAGAAACCCGTATGGTTCTACGGCATCGTTGTACGATTAATATTCGAAAAAACGATAAACGATTAACTACACGGGCAGCGCCGCCCAATAACCATTAACGATTTGTTATGCGTAAGTCCTGGGATGAATATTTTATGTCGATTGCCGAACTGGTGGCTAAACGCTCAACATGTCTGCGCCGTCATGTAGGTGCTGTAATTGTTAAAGACAAAAGAATCTTAGCTACTGGATACAATGGTGCACCAAGCGGCATCATACACTGTGAAGATATTGGTTGTTTAAGAGAAAAACTAAATATCCCGGCTGGTGAAAGACATGAGATATGTCGAGGAATCCACGCTGAACAAAATGCGATTATTCAGGCATCGACATGCGGTGTAAATATCAGTGGCGCGATCATCTATACTACACATCAGCCTTGTTTCATTTGTACAAAAATGTTGATAAACGCCCACATTTCTAAAATCATCTATCGAGAAGAATATCCTGATGAATTAGCAATCGATATGCTTAAAGAAACAAAAATACCATTTGTAAAACTTGCAACCGCGGAACCGCAAAGGACGCAGAGTGAAACCGCAAAGGACGCGGAGAAATTGTAATCATGCAACCGCAAAGGGCGTCTTTGAAAAGACTGGAAGACCAGGGGATAAGGAGACACGGAGAGAAAGGAAGTTTTGAAAATAGGAAGTTGGGAAGAAGATTTCTGGAGAATCCAGTAATCTCAAATTAACCAATGCTCAGCGTAGAATAACCAAGGATCTTGAACTTTTACAATCAGGAGTCTCGAGCACAAGAAAGTATGTTCCCTGGGCAAGTCCTTCTGTGCTCAGATCAATATTATAATTACCTGCTGACGTATATTCGTTAATAACTTCCCTTACTAATTGACCTGCAGTATTGTATAATTTCAATGAAACCATGTCTGATGTAGTGAGGGATAAAGAGATCTTTGCATATCGAGAAATCGGGTTAGGTAAAATTGTCAATTCTGTATTAGGTCTCTCTATACATGTATTTTCTTGTATACCTGTATATAAAAACCAGTACATGTCATAGTAGAGCTGTGCCCATTTATCAACGGGAGCCAGGGCAGTATCTGGTGGGTCGTACCAATCTTCCCGGGCTGCACACATCACACCAACGAGCAGTGTTACTATCTCATCTGGGGCAAGGTCAAATGGTCCACTGGACATTAAGAATTTCTGATCATCAGGGCTAGAAATTATTGTATCATAGGGTTCATATTGACCGGTTTGATAATTGTAGCCTGCGAGGGCCATGTAGCGTTGAGGGTCTGTCCCGGGGACAAAGATGAATCTCTTGAATGCAGTCATACCTACCTGAGGGTTCTCAGAGGCATCGCGCCAGTCTGGCACACCATCTTCATCCACATCCCACATATATTGTGGTAGATTGATTACGTAATAGGCACTGTCTCTTTCATACTGGTCAGGAATTCCATCATTATCTTTATCAGCTCCCCATTCTAAATCAAATGGAGTCTGAAGCAGATCAAAACCTATTACTCCTGGAAAAGAGTTCCAGCCTGGTTCCTCCATATTCTGCCACTGGTATGCAACATCATCAATAATAATTGTATCTCCATTAATAACATATGTGCGTTCAATGATACATGTGCATATGTCATTACCGCTGCTTGCCTCATTACCAATATCACAATCCGTCGCAATGCCCAGATAACAATTATGAAGATTGTTTCCTGAAACATTTTTTATATCATAGGTCAAGAAAATCATGTCTTCTATTTCAATTATGTCCCAGGCATAAACAGTTTGATAAATCTCAATACCAATTGGTCTTGTATCGCCTGGCATATGATAATTAGAATCGCAATCATTATAACAGCACCAGGAATCCTGATGCGAAACAGTGTCCTGTGGTGCCATAGGAAAGGTATCTGGAGGCGCAGGCCAGGGATCAGGATACATATATATGATGGCATTGGGATGGTTTATTGGCATATCCTTTAGACCAGGGACACACTCAGACTGTCCACCAGATGGATTATAGCCAGTTGTAACCAGTGTATCACCAGTTAATGAATCGATTGTGCTAAACCATATGCCAGCACCATAAATGTAATTTTGACCGCTGCCTATGGGCCACCAGCACCCAGCAGCATTACCGGTCTCATCCTGGCCAAATTTGCCAAAGTTTGATACACACATCTCTACCTGGTTTATATTATGCCTTTTTATCTGAAATTCACGGCAAGATTGTGCTCCAGTTTTGGTGTTTGCACCAAGGCAAACTGCCATACCTAATACAAGAAAATACTTTTTCATAATTCCTCCTCTTCTATGTTTATTATAATTAATTATATTATAATTGTCAAGTGTGAAAAATTTGTGAAAAATTGCAACCGCAAAGACCGCAGAATAATCGCGGAGACCGCAGAGAAATTGGAACCGCCTTTTAAGACACGGAGAGAAAGGAAGTTTTGAAAATAGGAAGTTGGGAAGATGGGGAGGTCAGAGGATCAGGATATCAGGGAATCAGGAGATCAGGGAAAATGCAAAATTGCAAATGGTAAATTTCAGATTGCAGATTGTAAATAACAAAAGTCAAATTATTAATGTAGTGGTTTGATTTACCCACGCCCATCGCAGATGAGCGGGGTTTATCAAACTAAAGATAAGATTGCTTGGCGGATTAGTGTTTAGAATTTAGGACTTTTTTGAACAAAGGGATTTATACAGACGCACCGTCTCTTCCTGCGGTTCACTGCTAAGGTCTTTCTTTAATATTTTTTTGAGTTGTTCAAAATCTTTTATTATCTCTTTATACCTCCCTATCCTTGAATATGCTCTCATCAATTTGCGATGATACTCTTCATTATAGAAATCAAATGATATTAATCTCTTACACCAGATAATTGCCTCCTTGAATTTATTTTTCCCAAAATAGAAATCAGCCATCATAAACAAACAATCCTCATATAACCCTTGATAAAAAAGCCGCAAATCCTCTACCCATGGATCATACCAGCCAACAGCAAAACCCTCCCTGTATGTCGATATTGCCTTTTTTAGGTAATCTTCATATTTTTCATTCTCATGTTTCAGGTTTTTAACTTGTTTAACCAGGTTTTGAAATTCTTCTATGTCGAGCCTCACAGAAATTTCTGGCGATATTTGATATAGACCTTTGCCTGAGATAATTAAATCAAGTTTTTTCTTTTTACCTGATTTTAAAATTTGTCTTATATACTGTATTGCCTTACGAAGACTATCAGTTCCACTTTTGTAAGAGGCTTTTTTCCACAATGCGCTAATCAGGCAATCCTGGGTGACTTTCTTTTCCCGATGCAACAACAGATAAAAGAAAAGCTTCTTTGACTTAATTGTTTTCCATGTTTCATCGTGTACTTCACAATCATTAATAACTACCTTTGGCACACCAAATAAAAAGGCATCAATCCAATGAAAATCCAACTTGGATTTCTTAATAATGGACATTATATATCTTTTTTCGATATTTTCCCTTTTTATTGCCTGCAACATCCACTTTTCTTGGTGTAACTCTTTCAGCAGCAAATAATCGTAACCTTTAGAATGACTTATTAATATTGCTTTCTCTAATGCAGATAAAGCCTTCTCATTTTTACCCTGTACATGATACACTTTACTCAATTCAATATTAATTAAAAACGATTTGAAAATATGTTTATAGCCCTGTGATAGTTTTAATGTATTTAATAGAATGTCTTCAGCATTCGTAGATTTACCTTGGGTAATTCTAAGTTTTGCTTCGGTTAAAAGTATTGGAATTGCCTCGGGATCATTCCTGTTACCCTTTAGCTCCCAAATTGTCGAAAGATTTCTCTCTGCATCAGTAAGTTCTCCAGATTTAATATTTATTTTACACATTTCAGTGAGGATAGAAACAATTAGTCTTACAATGCCAAGCTTTTCGTAAATTTCTAAAGCTTTGGCTATTAACTGTTTTGCCTTTATGAAATCACCAAGCTCATGGTAAACGAGTGTATATCCTTCCCAGATTCTTGCCATTGACCACAGATCATTGTAGGTACTACAGGTTTTAATCCCTGAATCGAGTATTGTTCGTGCTTCTTTTTTATATCCCAGGAGTAAACTTATTTTTGCCGCATTATAAAACCCAGCACCACAGCCAGGAGAAAAATACTTTTTTAAAAGATCAACCATTTTAACTAATTTTAAGTATGCTCCGTTTAAATTTCCTGTTTTGAATTCATTCATCGCCCAATTGTTGAGGATGCTTGCCTCAAGACCCTTAAATTTATTATGCTGTGCTATATTTAATGCCTTCTCCAAATATTTCGTTGCTTCATTTAAATTCCTGCCACCAATTGCTGTATATATAGAACTAATCGAGTTAAGGATTGATGCCCTGGTTAGACTCGAGTTTTTTGGACAAACACTCAATGCCATCTTAAACCATCTTTTTGCTGCATTGAACTTACCCTGATTAAGATTAATACCACCCAATTCATAAAGGGCATCTGCGTATTTCTTACCTTCTCTCGCTTTTTTCTTTAATTTTTTTACTGCCCGCAGGCAATTATCCTTAGCTTCATCAGAACGCCCTGCATAGATCAAAGATTGGGCGTAATTCATTAAAAGCAATGGGCGTTGTATCCGAATCGATTTCGGTATCTTCTCAATATAGGAACATAAAATGCTGCTCCTGCCCTGCGCTATCAAGTTGAATCCAATTTTCTCAATGATTGATCCTGCCTTTATATAATCCTCTGCCTGCAGATAAAATTTAACTGCTTGTTCGGTCCTGTTTTCCTTTGAATAAAAATTTCCTGCACGACGATATATTCTTTTTTCCCTCTCCACATCGTTAAGTTTGCTATTCAAAAAATCACGAAAAAGTTTGTGAAACCGGTAACCCGTATCTGGAATCCTGAGCAAAAACGCATTTCTCATAAAGAGGTCGGCTAAGATGCTTGCCGAATTTTTGCGTCCTGTAACGGCATTGCATAAACCTGGAGTGAGCCACTCCAATACTGAACAATCCACCAAAAATCGCTGGCTATCCTTTGATTCCTTATTGTAAATCTCCTGTGCAAAATAATTGAATAAATTAGACTGGGATTGGTAATAGCTGTCCAATATTCTTCTGACATAACCTGAAGATTTAATACCCTCAAGATAATTGGATGATTGTAGCATTAATCTCAAGCTTGTAGGCCAGCCCTCTGAATGTTCTTCAATCCACTCAAGTTCTGATGCCTTTAAAGAAATAGAATAGACCGTGCCAAAAAGGTTTTTTATTTCCTCTTTTGTAAACCTTAGGACCTGACTATTCAATTCAAAAATCTCATCCCGAGCCCGTAATTGAGACATGGAAATCTGCGGTACTACTCTTGAAGTAATAAAAAAATGTAAATGCGAAGGGAGGTGCTTCAGTAAATAAGCCAAAATTCTATCTATTTGTTCAGAAGGATAAAGCGCATGATAATCCTCTAAGATAATGTATATATCATGCTTAATATGTTCAATAATTTCATTTACAAATGTGCCGACTATTATTTCTAAATACCGTTGTGGATAATTAAAAAAATGGCTCAGCTGTTCAGTCTTCCTGCCAAATTCAGAATTTATTTGCCTTATACCAGCAATCAAATACGAGAAAAACACCACAGGTTCAGCATCACCTTTTTCAAGATGATAATAAACATAAGAAATCTTTCTTCTCGAAATGAATTGAGATAACAGAGTTGTTTTTCCATAACCTGCACCAGCACATAAAAGTATAATTTTTTTATTCATGTTTTTGGATAATAGATTTATTAGACGCTTGCGGTACAATGTTTTTGTTTTTATTTGCGGCGTTTGAAGTTTACTGAGAAGTATTATATTCTCCTTCCCCTCGGTCATAAATAATATTAATCAAATAAAAATGCCTGTCAAGCGACAGAACAAATGCCTAAACCCAGCCCATTTGCAATGGGCTTGGGTAAATACCTAAAATACCTAAATACCTAAAGAAAAACATAGAACACCTTTAAAGAAACAAGGAGAAGCGGAGAGAAAGGAAGTTTTGAAAATAGGAAGTTGGGAAGATGAGATTGCTATGTTTTACGGAAATTATTATCTGTGTAATCTATGTTCCATCACCGTAATCGAAGATTTCTGGAGAATCCAGAAATCTCAAATTAACTAATACATTCAGTGCGCTCAGTGATTTTTCTGTGGTTTCAGCGGTTTCAGCGTAATATAACCAAGGATCTTGAACTTTTACAATCAGGAGTCTCGAGCACAAGAAAGTATGTTCCCTGGGTAAGTCCACTCGTATTCAGATCAATATTATAATTACCTGCACTTTTATGTTCCTGCATAATCTCTTTAACCAGTTGACCAACAGTATTATATAATTTAAGAGAAACATGACCTGATTTAGATAGAGAAAAAGAGACTTTTGTATTCCTGCACATCGGATTGGGGCTAATTGCAAAATTTGTGTTTAACATTTCAAAAGAAGTTTCTTCTTCAATCGATAAGAACCAGCTCATATCATACTGCCACTGTGCCCAGTGATCAGTTATGACTAAACAGGTCTCTGCAGGTGGTGTAGCATCAATTCCATAATCAGCCAGGACAACTGCTAATGTCATGGTAATTATTGAATCAACATCAAGATCAAAGGAGCCACTCGAAATCAGAAATCTCGAACCTTCACCAGGAGGTGGAATTATTGTGTCATAGGGTTCGTATTGGCCGGTAATGTAATTGTAACCAGCGAGGGTCATATAGCGCTCACTATCTCTACCTGGTTCAAGAGCTAAAGTAAATCTCTTAAATGCAGTCATTTCTAATTGCGGATTTTCAGAAGCATCGCGCCAGTCTGGGACACCATCATTATCAACATCCCACTTGTTTAATGGTACATTATTCCAGTAATATGCACTGTCTCTTTCATACTGGTCAGGAATTCCATCATTATCTTTATCAGCTCCCCACTGTAGATCAAAGGGTGTTTGAACTAGATCAAAACCAATAGCGCCTATGCCAGGATTCGAGTCATTATAAGTCCATTGATAAGCTAAGTTGTCAATTACATATAGTGCACCATTGATAAAATAAACTCTTTTAATTATTGCCGTATTTTGACTTTCACTTTGAAATTCATCACTATCTGAATCTACAGATACCCCAATATAACAATCTTTAAGATTATGTCCTGAAACATTCTTTACTTTATAAGTCATAAAAATGACATCCTCAATTGCTGGCTCATCCCAGGCATAAACCGTTTGATAAATCTCAATTCCAATTGGTCTTGTATCACCTGGCATATGATACATAGAATCACAATCATTATAGCAGCACCAGGAATCCTGATGCGAAACAGTCTCCTGGGGTGCCATGGGAAAGGTATCTTGTGGTGCAGGCCAGGGATCAGGGTACATATATATGATAGCATTGGGATGGCTAATCGGCATATCTTTAAGACCAGGGACAAACTCAGATTGTCCACCACTAGGACCATAGCCAATTGTTACCAAGGTATCACCAGTAATTGAATCTACTGTACCAAACCATATACCCGCACCCCAGATGTAACTTTGGCCGCTGCCTATGGGCCACCAGCAGCCAGGGCCATTACCAGTTTCATCCTTGCCAAAATTACCGAAGTTTGATATGCACATCTCTACCTGGTTTATATTATGTCTTATTATCTGAAACGCACGGCAAGACTGTGCTCCAGTTTTGGTGTCTGCGATAAGGCAAACCACCATACCTAATATTAGAGCATACTTTTTCATAAATCCTCCTTGAATATATCAAATACCTAAATGCCTAAACACCTAAAATACCTAAAAAATTATCACTCATCTATTAGCTTCTTGTTTCCTCTCTAACTTTAACCATCTCAATCCTTTTTTGCATTATCATAAGTTTTTTTCTCTTCTATTATATTAATCAACTGTGAAAAATTTGTGAAAAATTGGAACCGTTTTCTAAGAAAAGGAGACCTGGAGAAAAGGAACTTGGAGAGGGGGAGATTATTTTATCTTTGTTCACTGTCTACTGTCTACTACCTACTGTCTACTTTTGTATGTACTAGACTTTAAATTTTGTGGTTATTGCCCGGGTTGGGCAGACCTCGATACAGCAATAGCATTTTATACATTTTTTATAATCTATTTTCAGTTTTTTTATTGCTCTTTTTGGACAAACATTTTCACAGGATAGGCATCCTGAGCAGATCGAATAATCGATAACCGGCACCCTGCTCAGCCAAATTCTGTAAAGTAACCAACCAATTGACTCGGCAATTGAGTTCCTGAGCGGGAATCTGAAAGGTACTGAATATTCCTTTAATTGCTCGATCTCGCCAATAAATTCAATCTTTTCTGGGTCAAAGAGCCCGTTATCCCTTGCAATTTTGAGTGTTGGAATGAGATACGGGTTAATACCAGCCATCAGTGCACAGGTATAATCGATTGCATGGCCATTATCTCCAGCTATAATCTTTCCTGGTGTGAACCTTTTACCCTTGGCATCGATAATATTGAGGCAATCAACAATGATTATATCTGGTGGTCTAAGCCGGTAGATTTCCAGCAGTACTTTGCTGAAATCCTTTATCTTAGGAAAAAGCGAGTGGATATAGGCTTTTAAACCACCCGGGATAATACCAAAATGATTCTTTATTGCAATACTCATTGTCGTTAAATTATGAAGCTTGAATTTAGGGAGCGATACAAGAATATCACAATCAAGTATCTCCCTTGACACATAAACTTCTTTTAATAAATTTTTTTGCCGTTTAATCTTTTTCGGATATCTGCCAATATTTCTGAACTGACCGTGTGATACATCTAAAAAACCGCACTCTTTAGCAATCTCAATTTGATTACACGTTTTGTTGGGCAATGGATTATCGCCAACAAGAACATTTGCTCCCTTATCTAAAAGAAAGGATACAGTTTCAAATATTAATTGTGGATGGGTCACAACCCCTTCGTCGGGTTTTGCTGGTCTTAGCATATTTGGTTTTACAAACACCTTTTTACCTTTTATATTTGTAATACCCAAATTCTGAAAGAGTTCGGTAATCGATTCTTTTAATTGCTTACCCTCTTTTATGTACACTTTGCTTTTTTTCATGCTAATACCAAGTTTTTATATATTCGATAAAAATCGTTCAGGGTTAAATTTTGCGGCCTTTTCCCTAAAAGTTTCTTATCAATATGTTCAGGCAATTCATGCAAATGACTTATTAAGGCATTCTTTAAAGATTTTCGACGATAGCAGAAAATACCCTTGATAAATTCAAAAAATGCTTTGTCGTCTTTTAATGCAAATCGTGGTTTCTTTCTTAATAAAGAAATAACAACTGAACTTACTTTTGGCTGAGGCGAAAAGTATCGTGCTGGAATAACAAACGCCTTGTTTATCTGATAGTAGTAGTTTACATAAAGAGTAATCATTCCATATTGACGGGAATTAACCTTGGCAAGTATGCGTTGACCATACTCTTTCTGAATGGTCAAAACTGCTTTTTTAAAACAATCTCTTTGTTCAATTAATTTCTTAAAGATATGTGTTGTTATCGAATAAGGAATATTACCAACAATTACTGGGTTTTGATAATTTTTTAAATCCAATTTCAGAAAATCATTATTTATGATTATGATATTTGGAAGATTCATTCTCTTTAGTACTTGTGCAAGCTTTTTATCGATTTCAATAGCAAAAACTTTTTTTGCTCCTTGTGCAATCTGCCTGGTTAATATACCTTTGCCCGAACCAATCTCGAGCACGATCTCATTTTCGATTTCAGCAAAATCAACAATTTTCTTTGCCAGACCTTTGCTAATTAAGAAATGCTGGCCTAATCTTTTCTTATAACGAGAAGAGTGCTTTCGCATTTCTGTCAAAAATTTCCTCTAAACGATCAGGTTGCACGTCTAATATATTAGCAGCAGTGTTCAGTGTTTCAATAATATAATAAGGTTCATTTCGCTTGCCTCTGTGCCCGGCAGGCGCTAAAAACGGTGCATCAGTTTCTAATAAAATTTTATCAATCGGCAATCTCTTGAATATATCTCGGATTCGTTTTGAAAAAGTGAGGATACCGCCAAAGCCAAGATAAAAACCCATGTCAAGTATGATATTTGCCTGGTCTAAGGTTCCGCTGTAGCAGTGGAAAACACCACAGTGGTAGTCTTCTTCTTTAAGTATTCCAATTGTGTCATCAATGGAATTTCTTGTATGAATGAGCAGAGGAAGATTATAGATCCTTGCACTCTGAATGTGTTTACGAAAAAGTTCTTGCTGTGCATCCCGCGGTGATCGATCACGATAATAATCGAGTCCAGTCTCGCCGATTGCAATAACTTTTTCTTGTTTTAAAATTTTTTCAATATCGCTCATTTCTTTTATTGATTGTTCTGCAGTTTCATTAGGATGAATACCAACTGCTGGTAATAACCAGTTTATCTCTTTACCCATTTCCACTGCTGCCTGGCTTGTTTTAACGTCATACCCCGCATTAATAATTTTATTTATACCATTTTTCAGAGCTCTTTTTAAAACTTCATCGAGGTCTTTTCTAAACTGTGGGTCTATTAAATGGCAATGGGTGTCGATCATGTCAGGACATCGGGGAATCAGGACATCAGGGGATCAGGAAACCAGGGTAGACTATTTTTACCTGATAATCTGATTATCTGGTATCCTGATACCCTAAATCTCTTCATTTAACAATTGCGCCTGATGAAACGGGTTTATCTGGGGTTAAAAGAATAATACCTTCTTTTGTATCAGCCGCCAATAGCATACCTCGAGACAATACCCCCCTGATTTTTGCTGGCTGCAGATTCTCAATAATAACAATTGTTTTACCAGTTAATTCATCGGGTTTATAGTCTTTACCTATGCCAGCCACTATTTGACGTTTTTCATCACCTATTTCAACTATACACTTTATAAGATTTTTGCTTCCTTGCACAACTTCAGCCTTTAAAATTTTGGCGGTTTTCAAGACTATTTTTCGGAATTCTTCAATGGTAATCTCGGTTTTTTTCAGTTTTTTAATTTGGATATCAATAGTATCATTATCAATTTTCTGAAAGAGAATTTCAGGTTTGCCGATTGTTGAAGCGAGTTTTGGCTCACTGATTCCATCCCAATCCTGCGGTATGAAGTTTATCATTTTCTTTACTTTATCTGCGGTGAATGGTAAAAAAGGCTCGATTAATACTGAGAGGGATGTTACAATTCTCATACAGACATTCAATGTTTTTTCACAGGTTGACGGATCGGTCTTACGGGTTGCCCACGGCTTTTCCTTATCAAAATAGCGATTTGCTTCCTGCACAATTTTCATAACTTCCTGTAATCCGTTTTTAAATTCAAAATGCTCAATCTTTTCACCGATTGTAGCAGGAGCTTTTGATAATATATCGAGCATACGTTTATCATTGTCAGCAAAACTGGACGCCTTTGGCACTGATGAATTGTAGTATTTATTAATAAAGGTAAGCGTGCGATTAATGAAATTGCCAAGTATGTCAGCCAGCTCATTATTATGCCATGCCTGGAAATCACGCCATGTGAAATCAGTATCGCGTGCCTCTGGAGCATTGCGCGTGAGGGTATATCTCAAGGAATCTGCCTGGAAATCTTTCAAATAATCAGGCAGCCATATTGCATAATTTTTTGATGTTGAAAATTTATCACCCTCGAGATTAAGAAATTGATTAGCTGGTATATCCGATGGTAAGACATAATCTCCATAAGCCATGAGCATTGCGGGCCAGATAAGGGCGTGAAATACAATATTGTCCTTGCCTATGAAATGAACAAGCTTGGTTTCTTTGTTTAACCAATAATCTTTCCATAAATCAGGTTTACCTTTTTTCTCTGACCACTCAATTGTCGAAGAAATGTATCCAATCGGAGCGTCAAACCAGACATACAAAACCTTACCTTTTGCTTGTTCAAGTGGGACCGGAACACCCCAGGACATATCCCTTGTTATTGGACGATCCCGGAGCCCTTCTTTTAACCAACCTTTTACAAAACCCAATACATGTTCTTTCCAGTCTGTTTTCTTTTCTATCCAATCGCTCAATTTATCCTGAAATGCTGAAAGTTTAAAATACCAATGTTTTGTCTTTTTTCTCTGTGGTGTGCCTTCGCAGATCAAACATTTTGGTTCAACGAGTTCAAAAGGTTCAAGCCACCGTCCACAACTTTCACACTGATCTCCTTTTGCACCATCTGCTGCACACCGCGGGCACTTTCCAATAATATAGCGGTCTGGTAGGAATCGCTTACATCTTGGACAATAGAATTGTTCTATCTCTTTCGGATATATGTAGCCTTTATTATATATCTTCAGAAAAAAATCCTGAGCCATACAATGATGAATAGGTAGTGTTGTACGTGAGAAATTATCAAATGTCATACCAAAGTCCCCGAATGATTTTTTTATTGATTTATAATAATGGTCAACAATTTCCTTGGGTGTCTTATTTTGCTTTTCAGCACTTATTGTTACTGGAACGCCATGCTCATCAGTACCACACATATATATAACATCCCGGTTCTTTAATCGTTGATAACGTACATAAATATCCGCAGGTAGATATGCCCCGGCAAGATGGCCAAGATGAATGTTACCATTAGCATATGGTAAAGCACTCGTTACTAAAATTTTCATAACGTATTATAAATAAAAGTGATTATAAGTCAACCCCGCACCTTGTTCGGCATAAGCATACGGATGATTCTTTTGGACTTTTGTGGGTTCCACAGAAAGCCTACGCACTACATGCACAATGAGTTAAACAAGGTGCGGGGTTGACACCACGGAATTTTTCGATTAAAATAATATGTGATTTATCTATTTCTCATTCTCACTATCTATCCACCAACACATCTTGAGGCAAGGGATAAACCAAATGATGCGGGGTCTGGTATTTATCTAAGTTGGAGCCCTTGTAAAATTGATTCCTTGATCGATGGTTATATAGTTTTGCGAATGGCTTTGCCTGATACTGTATACGAAAAAATCGGGTCTACGGGACGAGATGTTTCTCATTTTGAAGACGATGGAACTGAAGATAGCAAGAAATACAAATATATTGTAGCGGCAATAAAAAATGGCAAGTTGTTTTATTCTGAACCAAGCAATGTTGTTCAATCATATCCCCAGGTTTTTCATGTTGGTAGATTGAATGTTTTGATTTGTCTATTAATTTTTGCTTTACTTTTGGCATATTTCGTTGCGCAGGCAAGAGCCGGCAAGAAACTTTTTATTAGAAAAATCCCGGGTTTGGATGCAGTTGAAGAGGCAGTTGGTAGAGCAACTGAAATGGGCAAGCCTATTCTGTACGTCCCGGGTCTTGGTGATATTGATTGGACAGCAACGATTGCCTCGATGAATATCCTCGGCGAGGTGGCAAAAAAGATCGCGCTTTATGATACGCCGTTAATAGTGCCCAATTGCTGGTCCGTAGTATATACTGTGGGAAAAGAGGTTGTTAAAGAGGCATTTATTTCACAGGGCAGACCAGATAAATTTAATGAAGACTATGTGCGTTATTTAACTGAAGCGCAATTTGGTTTTGCTGCTGCAGTCAATGGTATTATGCTGCGCGAAAAGCCAGCAACCAATTTTTTCATTGGCAAATTCTGGGCAGAGTCATTGATTATGGCGGAAACCGGTGCCCAGACCGGTGCTTTTCAGATTGCGGGCACTGATTCAGTGCTCCAGTTGCCGTTTTTTGTTACTGCTTGTGATTATACTCTTATTGGCGAAGAGCTTTATGCTGCCTCAGCATATCTATCGCACGAACCATTACTACTTGGTTCTTTAAAGGCACAGGACTATGGTAAGTTAATCGTGCTCATTATATTATTCGGATTCACGATTCTTTCATTTCTTGGCTTAAATCTACTCTCGCTGTTAAAAGTACAGTAACCCCGCACCTTGTTCGGCATAAGTATACAGATAAACCAATATGTATTCCTGGGTTTCTACAGAATGCGTAGGCAATGCGTACACATTAAGCAAAACAAGGTGCGGGGTTGACATAATCGACTTTTTATATACAATAAAAGGTGATTTGTTTACTCCTTGTTCTTGCAATATCTCCTCCGATCCAGGTAAAAGCAGTAGACAAACCTAATGACGCAGGTTCTGCCATTTTTATAAACTGGCAGATTTCAAAAGACGATTTACTCGTTGAGAAATATGTAATATTAAGACGGACATTACCTGATACAACCTTTGGAAAAATGGGATTTACAAAACATGGTAATACCTTTTTTGAAGATGATAAAACAGAAGATAGTAAAGAATATATTTATGTTATTGCAGCAGTAAAAAATGGCGAATCATTCTATTCAGAGCCGAGTAATATAGTTAAATCTTATCCACAAATTTTTCATGTTGGTAGATTGAATGTTTTGATTTGTATATTAATTTTTGCTTTACTTTTGGCGTATTTTGTTGCACAGGCAAAGGCCGGTAAGAAACTTTTTATAAGAAAGATTCCAGGTTTGGATGCAGTGGAAGAAGCAGTTGGCAGGGCAACTGAAATGGGCAAGCCAATTCTGTACGTCCCGGGTCTTGGTGATATTGATTGGACTGCAACGATTGCCTCGATGAATATTCTCGGCGAGGTGGCAAAAAAGATTGCGCTTTATGATACACCGCTAATAGTGCCTAATCGCTGGTCCGTAGTATATACTGTGGGAAAAGAGGTTGTTAAAGAGGCATTTATTTCGCAGGGCAGGCCGGATAAATTCAAGGAAGACTATGTGCGTTATTTGACTGAAGCGCAGTTTGGTTTTGCTGCGGCAGTCAATGGTATAATGCTGCGGGAAAAACCGGCAACCAATTTTTTCATTGGCAGGTTCTGGGCAGAGTCATTGATTATGGCGGAAACTGGTGCCCAGAGTGGAGCATTTCAGATTGCGGGCTCTGATTCAGTGCTTCAGTTACCATTTTTTGTTACTGCTTGTGATTATACTCTTATTGGTGAAGAGCTTTATGCTGCCTCAGCATATCTATCGCATGAACCATTACTGCTTGGCGCTTTAAAGGCGCAGGACTATGGAAAATTAATCGTGCTCATTATATTGTTCGGATTCACCATCGTTGCATTTTTTAAATTAAATTTACTTACATTATTAAAAGTACAATGAAACGCAGCATTCCTCTTGCAATCTGTCTTATAATGGGAATATTGATGATTATCCAATTCTTTATTCCGCATCCTGTATCCCAGAATTTTAATAGTGTGATTCTTAAATGGGTTATTATTCTTAGTGCCTTTGCAATGGTTCTGGCAATCGGTAATTTAATCCGGCATCACGGTGGTAAAATTCAAAGGAAAAAAGACAATTGGCCCTATAGTATTGTGACACTAACAGGTATGACTGCGATGGCGATAATCGGTCTATTCTGGGGAGTAGATGCTGGCTCACTCTTTCAAAAGATTTATTTAAATATATTCGCACCATTGAGCGCAACAATGTTTGCCCTTCTTGCTTATTATATGGCATCAGCGGCATACCGGGCATTCAGAGCAAGAAGCCTCGAGGCAACCTTGCTATTGATTGCAGCATTCATTGTTATGATAGGGTTTATGCCCTTTGGCCAGTATATACATCCAAGATTTCCTGCTTTTGCAGAATGGATTATGCGGGTTCCTAATATGGCATCGCAGCGTGGTATTTTACTCGGTGTTGCCTTTGGTTCAATTGCCACGGCTTTAAAAATCATTCTCGGGATTGAACGTTCCTGGCTTGGAGGCAAAGAATGAAGTGGTATGAAGTCATATCAAAAATCGATCGGAGAATAATCTATGTTCTACTCACTCTGTTTATCATCTTACCATTTTTCGTAAAAATCACGATTCCCCAGAACATAATGCCCCAAACCCAAAAATTATTTGATTTTGTTGATTCCATACCACCTAATGATAAAGTAATTATGATAGCATTTGAGTATAGTCCACAAACCATGCCTGAATGCCGTCCCATGGCAATAGCATTACTAAAACATAGTTTTATGCGGAATATACCGATTGTTGGTGTCTCTTTTGACCCGCAGGGACCAGGACTTGCAGTTGAAGCCTTTGCTACTGTGGTTGATGAACTCAATAGTATTGCGTTGAGCAGAGAAGATTCAATAATCTATGGTGAAGATTATGTTTATCTCGGGTGGAAATCTGGCAGGTTAGCAGCACTATTGGAAATGGGTGAAAGTATTAAAAGTGTTTTTCCCCGGGATCATTTCAGGAACTCGGTAGATTCTTTTCCTCTGATGCAAAGAGTAAGAAATTATAAGGACGTTGCGATTGCAATAGTCTTGGCTGCTGCAGATTATCCTATTGATTGGATACGATATGCACAAACAAGATATGGTGTGAAAGTCGGTGCTGGTTTAACAGCAGTAATGGCACCTAAATACTATCCATTTTTGCAAACAGGTCAGGTTTCTGGTATGATGTCTGGTATGAAAGGTGCAGCAGAATATGAAAAACTGGTTCTTGAACACGGATATGCGACTGAATTAGGAACGGCTGAAACAGGCATGAACTCGCAGTCAATGATTCATATACTCATTATTGTCTTTATTCTTCTTGGAAATATCGGCTATTTCTTCTCACGGAGGAAAAAATGAGTCCTGACCCCTGGATTTGGATTGGAGCAATTTTAACCCTGATGATATTTTCGTTTTTGTTTAAAGATAATCCGTTTTATAAATTTGGTGAACACCTTTTTGTGGGCGTAGCAAATGGTTACTTTATTGCCTTATACTGGCATAACTCCTTAAAACCCAATCTTTTTGATGAACTTGCTGCGGGTAATTTTATTTATATTATCCCATTGCTTTTAGGACTTATGTATTTCGCGAGATTCATTCCAAAAATTTCCTGGCTCGTGCGTATTCCAATTGGTTTTATAATTGGTTGGGGTGCTGGTATATCAATCCCAGCCTATTTTCAGGCTGAGATTCTCAGGCAGGTTGAGGGAACTATTGTGACGCCGGAAAGTTTTATCAATCCACTTAATGGCATATGGGCATTGATTATTTTTATTGGTGTTGTTTGTACACTCATATACTTTTTCTTTTCCAAAGAACATAAAGGTATTCTCGGTCATACATCACGGCTCGGCATTATATTTATAATGATAGGATTTGGTGCATCATTTGGCTATACAGTTATGGCTCGTGTCAGTCTATTGATCGGTAGAATTCAATTCTTACTTGGTCCGTGGCTAGGGCTAATCAAGTAAAAAGTAAAAATGGAATTGTGAATTGGGGTCAGCCCTCGAAATTAGAAACTAATTGACAACACTGTAGGAATCGATATAATTACTTGATGGCACGACCATACCGTTTACAGGGTGAGAATTGCTTATATCATATCATGAGCCACGGTGATGATCGCAAGAAAATATACACAAGACTGAGCGATTACGGAAAGTTTATGGATTATGTGGTAAAGGCCAAGGAACGGTATCAGTTTTATTTGTATGCGTATTGTTTAATGTCCAATCATTTTCATCTGCTTCTGGAGACGAAATTAGCAAATATATCCAAGATAATGCATTATATAAAGGGGTCGTACACGATGTACTATAACATCCGGCATCGTCGGTACGGACACCTATTTCAAGGAAGGTTCAAATCGATTGTCGTAGACAAGGACAGCTACTTACTTGAGTTGAGCCAGTATATTCATTTGAATCCAGTACGTGCGGGGATCGTAAAGGATCCTCAGGAGTACCTCTGGTCAAGTTACTATGGCTATTTGGGAAAAAAGGATGCGTATATTGATAGTGATCAGGTGAAGCGGTATATAGATATGGGTCGTGGTGAGTATCGGCGTTTTGTACTGGATGGTATGAGGAAACCGAAAGATCCATTGAGCAAGGTGTATGCTGGTTTTTTATTAGGATCTGTGGGATTCATTAAAGAGAAACTAAAGGATTTGGATATGCAAATCACGAGCGAGGATGTCGCCCACAAGAGAGTATTGCAGGATGATGCTGCACGAAGCGAGGTCATCATTACAGCAGTAACCAGGCACTATCGGATCACCCTGGAGGAACTAAGACGAAGCAAAGCTCGTCCAATGAGAACCAGACAGGTGTTGATTTATTTGTTACGTAGATATACTGGATTGACCAACCGCGAGATTGGCAAGACGGTCGGTATGCGGCATTCAGCAGTGAGCAAGGCTGGCTTAACCATTGAACAACTCCTTGAGACAGATATAAATATGAAACGTGAGATCAAAAAAATAGTTTCTAATTTCGAGGGCTGACCCCCATATGAGTCCTAATTTCGAGGGCTGACCCCCATATGAGTCCAAATCGCTATATAATAAAGTATTGAGGAGGAAAAATGAAAATCAGCAAACGTGAGACCTATTATGTCGTGCGGCTTCAAAAAGGTGAAGAGATCATTACTTCACTACAGAAAGCGGCTAAAACCAAAAAAATCAAAGGTGCATTTTTCATTGGCCTTGGAGTTGGTAAGGATTTAGTTCTAGGTTATTTTAATGCCCATAAGAAAACTTATATTAAAAAAGTATTTGAAGGTGAGTATGAATTTACTAACCTTACTGGCAATATTTCAAAATTCAAAGATGAAATAGTAGTTCATTGTCATGTAACCATTACTAACTGTGATTTCAATGCATTTGGAGGACATTTATTTCAAGCAATTGTTCCAGCAACCTTAGAGATTATAATACTACCTTTCAGCAAAGTTTTAAAAAGGAAAAGGGATAAAGATACGGGATTGAATTTAATCGACTTATAGAGTTTAAGAGGTTAAACCAAAATAGCGATTTATGAGTCTAAAATTATAGGGTTATATGGTTGACAATTGTTTGATAATCGTTTATAATAAATTATGAATCTTTTTTTTGAAAAGGTTGTCTCCAGGCGTAGTTTCTTGAAAAAGTGTGGATTGGTGACGCTGGGTGGGGCGATTTTACCAAAACTCGTAAAATTCGGGAATGCCCAGGAAGCCAAAATCGGCTTAATTAAACCTCAAAAAGCCTTATATTATGAAAAACTACAAAAAAAGAAGATTAAGTGTTTGTTGTGCCCGAGGAAGTGTATTGTTACAAAAGGTAATAGAGGATTTTGTCGGGTCAGAGAAAATCGTGATGGTGAATACTATACTCTTGTTCATTCTAATCCTTGTGCTGTCCACATTGATCCCATTGAGAAAAAACCATTGTTCCATTTTCTCCCGGGTACTACAGCTTTATCTTTAGCTACTGCTGGCTGCAATTTTACTTGTAAAAATTGTCAGAACTGGGATATCTCCCAGGCAAATCCTGACCATACTGTTAATTTTGAAGTATCTCCTGAGAGGATGGTTAATCTTGCATTAGAATATAATGCGCCCACTATTGCCTACACGTATACAGAACCTACTGTATTCTTTGAGTATATGCTCGATACTGCAAAAGCTGCGAAGAAAAAAGGTATACTTAATATGTATCACTCAAATGGTTTTATAAACCAGAAGCCGTTACTCGAATTAACCCCTTATCTTGATGGCGCAAACATTGATCTAAAAGGTTATAGTAATAAATTCTATCAAGATATTACAGGGGGAACTCTTTATCCTGTCCTCGAAACCTTAAAAACCCTTAAAAAACAAGGTGTTTGGCTCGAGATCACCAATCTTCTTATTCCTTTCAGGAACGATTCAACGAGTATGATAAAGAATCTATGCCAATGGGTTAAAGATGAACTGGGTAATGATACGCCGATTCATTTCTCGAGGTTTTCCCCACAGTACAAATTACAGAACTTACCACCAACACCAATTGAAACATTGAAGAAGGCTTCAGAGATTGCACATAATACCGGACTTCACTACGTATATATTGGTAATGTTCCCGGTATTCCGGAAGAGAATACCTATTGCCCAAATTGTGGTAAGATAATAGTTGGCCGAAAAGGGTATAATATTACGGTAATCAATTTGAAAAAGAATAGGTGTAAATTCTGCAAAACAGAAATTGCCGGTAGATGGATGTAATAAACAATGATGTAGTGCATGGGGCTGAGGGAAATTGGTGTAGTTATTACTACTTGACAGAATATTTAATTTATGTAAAATAGTAATATGAATGAACGCGAAGTGCGTGAATTACTAAAAAAGGGTGAAGTCTACAACCAATATATTTTAATTGGTGATGAACAACTGCTTATTGACAATACTGTAAGAACCATCAAGGATGCATCGAAAGTAAATGAATCATTTGACCTTGATACATTCTTCATATCCGAAACGCCAATTGAAGACATTATGTCAAAATTCTATCTAACACCATTTGCATCAACACGGCGATTTATAATTGTGAAAAATCTGGAGGAATTGGATTATAGGGCGTTGACAAATTTCGCAAAATTCATGAACAGTACGTCATCTAAAAATTGTTTGGTTATGACTTACCGAGTTAAAAAAAGTGAGAAGAAATTTGATAAGGTTTATAAAAAAATAGCTGGTCTATTTAAAAATGCTAAAGGTGTTGCCTCCTGTCCTAATAAAGCACTTATTCATAAATGGATTATATCAAAAGTCAAGCGTGATAATCTGAATCTTTCGCCATCTACAATCCGTTATTTAGAGGATGAATTTAGCAATGACATTACTGGATTAAAAAACGAATTTGAAAAAATTGAAAACTATCTCTATGAAGCAAAAACATTAGATACAGATGGCATAAAAGATCTTGCAAAAGGGTTGTGTGATTTTAATAAATATCAGATAGTTGATGCATTTCTGAAAGGAGAGGGAGATAGCATTAAACTCCTTGAAGAACTGAGACCGTATTTACGTTCTTACGCAGAGATAGTAGATGCCCTTACAAGGGGATTGGTTTTCTATACTCAGAGAAACAGGGATGCTTTTAGATTTAGCAAAAAATCGATCACGAGCATTCTTGACGAAATTATTAAGATCGATCGGCGAGTCAAAAAAAGTTCATATTTTGCAAATTTGATGTTAGAACTTTTTTTTCTAAAAAATGCCAACCTGTTCAAGAAAGGAGCCATGTATGCAAGATAAATGGCAGGAATTACGAGAGCTCGAGACAGAACGCAGTGATATAATTACTAAATTAGAGAAAATCGAAGAAAAAAAGGAAAGCGTTAGCCTTGGGGTATACAAGAAGGTCAAAAACGAGTATGAAGGAAAATTGAGAAAGATTGATGAAAAAGTGGCGGAAAATGTTGATCTTGTTAAAGAGGAGTTAATAAATCTAAACCAGGAGGAAGAAAGGGTCGTCCAGGAGGAAAAAGAGATTAATTTCAAGATAGAGGAACTTGAATTGCGTTATTCTATTGGAGAATATGACGAAGAATCTTTCGAAAAATTGAGCGATGAAAACAAAGAAAAGTTGGCTACAGCTAAAACAAATTTACAGAAATTACAGGAACGAAAACAGTGGCTTGAGGATTTCGTTGAAATAAAGAGTGTTGAAGAAACCATTGAGTCAAAAACACCCGTGACAACACCCGAAGCAACACCCGAGGTAATACCTCAGGCTGATATTAAAATTGATGAGCATATCTTAGAGGAAAAACTTCCTGGAGAAGAAAAAAAACTCGATGAACTACTAGTTGAAGAAGAGGCGGTGATACCAAGGGTTCCAGAAGAACAACAAGCCGCCGCTCCAGAGGTTTCACCGGAATCTGACGGAGAACAAGAGAAAAGTACTCCCTGCCCAAAATGTGGATATATGAATGCTCCGGATTCATGGTACTGTGAAAAGTGTGGTGCCGAGATACTCGATTCTCAAGCATCCAACTAGTCTAGAGAAATAACTAGATATACCGAGAATTTATGAAATACATTCATAACGAAGTCGAAAAAAAATGGCAAAACTACTGGCAGAAAAAGAAGGTATTTACTACAAGTAAAAATCCAAAGAATAAATTTTATAACCTTGAGATGTTTGCCTATCCATCAGGCGATATTCATATGGGGCATTGCAAGAACTATGTTATCGGTGATGTATATGCACGATTTAAGATGCGACAGGGGTATGATGTACTACACCCGTTTGGCTGGGATGCCTTTGGATTACCCGCAGAGAATCAGGCAATTAAAGCTGGTATCCATCCTGAAAAATCGACTATAGATAATATCCGAATTTCTGACGAGTCGCTAAAATCACTCGGTATCAGTTATGACTGGGATAGAGAAATAATCTCCTGTCTGCCCGATTATTATAAATGGACGCAATGGATGTTCCTCCTGTTATATAAGAGAGGACTGGCATATAAGAAAGAGGCATATGTAAACTGGTGTTCTGGTTGCCAGACCGTTCTGGCAAATGAGCAAGTTATTGACGACAAATGCTACCGTTGTGAAGCTGCAGTCGAAAAAAGAAAATTGAATCAATGGTTTTTTAAAATTACTGAGTATGCGGAAAGATTACTTGATGGTTTAAATCGACTTAAGGGCTGGCAAGAAAATGTGAAAATAATACAGAGGAATTGGATCGGCAAAAGCGACGGATGTGATATTCTCTTCAAGGTAGCGGAAAAAGACATCACCTTTAAGGTTTTTACAACCAGACCTGATACAATTTATGGAGTAACATTTATGTCTATTGCTCCTGAACATTCTGCTATTGAAGATTTGATAAGTGGAAGTTCGCATGGAGCTACAGTGCGAGCTTATATTAAAGAAGCAACAAAAAAAACAGAAATGGAACGTATGGAAAAGGAGAAGGATGGTATCTTTACCGGGTGTCACGTTATTAATCCTGTTAACGGCGAGCAGGTTCCGATTTTTGTTGCTGATTATGTTCTGTTAGAATATGGAAGCGGCATGCTTATGGGTGTTCCGGCACATGACGCACGTGATTTCCAGTTTGCCCGAAAGTATGATTTGCCTATTAAAGTCGTTATAAACCCTCCCGATAATAAGCTGGAACCATCATCAATGACCGATGCTTATGAAGAGCCTGGTATTATGGTGAATTCAGGACAATTTTCCGGGTTGGAATCAAAGAAAGGTATTACAGCAGTTACTAATTACTTCGCTGAGAAAAAATTGGGTGGAACCAGTGTTAATTACCGATTAAAAGATTGGCTTATATCCCGCCAACGCTACTGGGGTGCGCCGATTCCGATTGTCTACTGTGATAAATGTGGCATAGTTCCTGTGTCTGAAAACGAACTTCCTGTTCTCTTACCCAGAAAAATAGATAACTATGTGCCAAAAGGTAAATCACCACTTGGCGGAGTAGCTAGTTTTATAAATATAAAATGTCCAACGTGTGGCAGTACTGCAAAACGTGACCCTGATACAATGGATACCTTTGTCTGCTCTTCCTGGTACTTCCTTCGATATCTGGATTCAAAGAATGACAGGGAATTCTGTTCGAAACAAAATGCCGATACCTGGCTTCCCATTGATCAGTATATCGGCGGTACGAGCGAGCATGCTACAGGGCACTTAATATATTTTCGATTTTTTGCCAAGGTACTTTATGATGCAGGATATATCTCTGTTGACGAACCGGCAACAAATCTTTTCAATCTGGGAATGATTTTGAAAGACGGCAAGAAGATGTCGTCGTCAAAAGGGAATGTTGTTTCTGTAGGTAAATTTGTGGAAGAACATGGTGCTGATGTGGCGCGGCTCGTCATTGTATTTGCTGCACCCCCGGAACGGGAAATGGAATGGAGTGACGATGGAGTCATTGGTGCTGAAAGATTTATTAATCGAATCTACCGTCTGGTCACAGAAAATAAATCATCTATTGTAAAAAACAAACCACTGTCAATCTCAAAAGACGAAGAGACTATCTTTATTAAAATCAATCAAACTATAGCAAAAGTTACAAATGATTTAGAATCATTCAAATTTAATACAGCAATAGCAGCACTCTGGGAACTTTTGAATGAATTGTATACTTGCAACAAACGAGGCACTGTATTTGGCTACGGCATATATGCATTCATTCATCTCTTATCGCCATTTGCACCCCATTTTGCGGATGAATTATGGTCAATAATTGGAGAAAAAGATAGTTTGGAAGAACAAGACTGGCTTGGCTATGATAAGAATTATCTGAAGAATATAATTACAACTATTGTAATACAGATTAATAGTAAAGTCCGTTCTCATATTGAGATCGAAGGTAGTATAACCGAAGGCATAGTAAAGGAGTTAGCATTTAAGGACGAAAAGATACAACGTCATCTGCAGGATAAAAAGGTTAAGAAAATAATTTATGTGCCAGGAAAAATATTAAATATTGTGGTCTGATGTTTTACCGTAATATTTGCAAGAAAAGGAGGAAAAGATGAAGAGAAAGAAGAAAATAAAGAGCATAAAGAAAAGAACAACACCGAAGAAGAAAAAGAAGAAGCTTTCAATCAGAGAACATACAATCGATATCCTAAAAAGAAGCAAAAACCCAGTACATTATCGAGAGATCACCAAAAGAATCAAACAACGCGGTTATAGGTTCCATAGAAAAGATCCCGAGCGTTCGGTCTATATTACAATTAACCGTTATCCAAAGATATTCAAGAAGGTTAAACCGGCAACTTACAAACTGAGGAAGAAATAGGAAAGGGGGCGAACGCCCCCTTTCCTACTAAAAAGGCTTTGTTAATTGTTGATTGGCGTCGCAACTCGTATCGTCGTAAGGCATCGTTGTATGGTAAAAATGACGATAACGTTAAACGAATAACCATACGGGCCCTGTGAAATAATAGAAAAGGACTTATGATATCAATAGAGACAAGTTTAGTAAGAAGATTAACGCACTCATACATATAATTTCTTGTATTTCACGAGGCGGGTGGCGATGCCGTATACCATATAACGAAAAAATACTATTTCCCTTTTGCAAAATCTTTCATCTTTGCGGCGTATTCTTTCAATTTTTTATCAACTAAGTAGTTGATACTGTTTTTTTCAAACCCTGATTTTGTTTTTTTACCTGCCTTAACACCAGTTAATATTTCAATACCCTGATCAATTGTCTTTATAGAATATATATGAAATTTCTTCTTTTTTACTATATCAACAATTTCTTGTCTAAGCATCAAATCATCAACATTACTATCTGGAATAATGATACCCTGCCTGCCGGTAAGTCCTTTTGCCTTACAGACTTTATAAAACCCTTCTATTTTTTCATTAACACCACCAATGGGTTGTATCTCTCCATTCTGGTTGACTGAGCCAGTAACTGCAATCTCTTGGGTTAATGGAATATCTGAAAGTGAGGAAAGTATTGCATAGACCTCGGCACTTGATGCTGAATCGCCGTCGATTTCACTATATGACTGTTCAAACCCCAAAGTTGCATTGATCGACATTGGTTGATTTTGTGCATACCGGGATGTTAAAAAACCATTCAGAATTAAAACCCCTTTATTATAGGTTTTGCCACCTAAATTTGCCTCGCGTTCAATATTGATAATACCAGTTCTGCCTAAGGAAGTTTTGGCGGTTATCTTTATTGGTCTGCCAAAGCTGTAGCCGCCTGTTTGATATACTGAGAGACCATTAATTTGACCAATTACTTTTCCTTTAGTACTGATCATAAGAATATTTTTTTCAATCATTTCCTGAATCTTATCCTCGTACATATTCACCCGTCTACGCCAGCCCTGAATTGCTTTTTCAACATCATCCGCACCAACACTTTTCTTGTGTGCCTGTTTTGTCCAGTAATCAGCTTCCCTGACCATATCGGCAATAATATGAAATCTCGTAGAAAGTTTGTCTTTATGCCCTGCAATCCGGACACCGTATTCAATAACATCTGCAATCGCCTGTTTGGTGAACGGTAAAAGATTCTCTTCATGACAAATAGATTTGATGAATGAGGCGTACTCATTAATGTTTCCTGCATTCTTTTCCATTACCGTATCAAAATCTGCCTTAACCTTGAAAATCTTTTTAAAATCTTCATCCTGGTAATAAAGGAGATAATATAACCATTGTGTACCAATCATAATAATTTTAACATCAATACTTATTGGCTCAGGTTTAAGAGCCGATGTTGAATAAATATAAAAAGGATCAAATACCTGAATATCAATTACGCCATTACGCAAAGTTCTTTTTAATGCCTGCCATACCCCTGGTTCAATAAGGGCATCAAAGGCATTGATGACCAAATAGCCACCGTTTGCTCGTAAGAGCGAACCTGCTTTAATATTAAGAAAGTCACTTATGACTATGCCTGGCCCAGCAGGGTGTCTCTCAATTGTGCCAAAAAGATTTTTATAAGAAGGTGTTGTTTCAAAAATTATTGGAATTACCTCGGTTTCTGAATTATCAACCAGAACGTTAACCTGATATTCCCTGAACATATCTTCCTTTGTATCCTTTTTTAAGAACCGATCAAGATCTTTCATAATCGATTTCAAAACATCCCGCAAGTACTTTTCAATCTTTTTTGCTTTAAACTTTTTCTTGATATTATCAATCAAATCTGCCACAACCGGTTTAACCATCCATTCATTTAACTTCTGCATTTCTGCATTAACTGTATCCTGGATTTCTCTTACCCGACTATAAATAGTTGCCATATCAGTTTCAAGTTCATGTATTTTTTTCTGCATCTTTTTGTATTCCTCCTCACTTAGCTTCCCCTGTTTAAGCATAGTCTCAACATTTTCTATTTTAGTAGGTTTACCATCAATTATCGGGATTATTGCTGGTCGAACAAAGGGTCCCATCTTGACCTGTACAACTTTAAAACCTTGTTTTTCAACACTTTTTTCAAAATCTCTTAATAATGTGCGATGTTTTTCTTCGTATTTACTCACTATATTCTGCCTTCTTTTCTGGTACTCTTCACTACTGAAGACCTGAGGGATATTTGTTTTTAGTTTCTTAATTAAATTAAACATGACATTTTTAAATTTATTACCATCGCCAGACGACATATCAATAAGATTAGGCATATCGGGATTTTTGAAATTGTTTATATATACAAGGTCATCAAGAACTCCCTTTTTAACCTCTATTTTTTCTAAAAGCTTTGTAATCGCGGTTGTCCTGCCAGTTCCAACAGGGCCGGTTATAAATATATTATAGCCGGGATATTTAACATTAAGACCTAATTTAATCGCATCGATTGCCCTGGGTTGACCAATAATACCCTCGCATGTTCTAATATCGTTAAGGGTCTTGAACTTAAGAATTTTAGGATTACATTGCCAGCGAAGCTCTGATGGTTTTAATTCCCGAAATTTTTTCATATTGCCTCCTTAGTAGGTAAAACATAATTCTGATATGATCACAAAATCACTTATTTTAAGAATTTAATTATACCCGAAATGATAATGATGTCAATAAGATGGACGTATTCGTTGTATGTTTTTCGGCAGGGCGGCTCGTATGGTCTTACGGCGTCGTTATACGGCTTAAAATAGAACGACGAACGATAAACGAATAACGATACGGGCCCTGTGAAATAATAGAAAAGGACTTATGATATCAATTGAAACAAGTTTAGTAAAAAGATTAATGCACTCATACATATAATTTCTTGTATTTCACGGGGCGGGCGGCGATGCCCAACAACTAATAACGAATTTACATTATCATGATTGACATTATATAATTTTTAACTATAATATTGAGTGGTTTACTTCAAAAGGAGGAAATAATGGATAAAATTACAATTAGTGTAATTAAAGCTGATATTGGAGGTTATGTTGGTCATTCCAGCATGCACCCCAATATCTTAACCAAGGCAATGCAATCTCTTGATAAACATAAAGATAAAGGCACAATTGTGGATTTTCATGTATCCCATTGTGGTGACGATCTTGAACTCATCATGACCCACAGGCTTAGTAATGAAGCAGGTGAAATTCATAAAATGGCGTGGGATATATTTGTTGAGTGTACCGAACTCGCCAAAAAATTGAAATTGTATGGTGCTGGTCAGGATTTACTTTCTGATGCATTTTCTGGTAATATTAAGGGTATGGGACCAGGCTGTGCAGAAATGACATTTGAAGAAAGGAAGAGCGAACCGGTGATTATCTTTGCAGCGGACAAGACTTCACCAGGCGCATGGAATATGCCTTTGTACAAGATGTTTGCTGATCCTTTTAATACGATTGGTCTGGTGATTGATCCGTCAATGCACGGAGGATTCACCTTTGACGTGCTGGATATATTTGAAAATAAGACTGTAAAACTGAATTCACCAGAGGATATATATGACCTTCTCTGTTTGATTGGAGCATCAGAGCACTATATTTTAAAAGGAATTTACAAAAAAAGCGGTGACATAGCTGCAGCCACTTCTACCCAGAAGCTGAATCTGATGGCTGGAAGGTATGTAGGCAAGGATGATCCAGTAATGATTATCAGATGCCAGAGTGGATTCCCAGCTGTAGGCGAGGTATTAGAACCTTTTGCCCTGGCCTACATGGTGGCTGGTTGGATGCGCGGTTCACACTGGGGACCATTTATGCCAGTTTCTGTAGATGATGCTAATCCTACACGATTTGATGGGCCTCCGCGAGTAATTGCTCTTGGTTTCCAGATAACAAATGGCACGCTTATTGGTCCCAGGGATATGTTTGCCGATGTGAGTTATGATTTAGCAAGAAAACAGGCGAATGAGATCGCCAATTATATACGCAGACATGGACCATTCGAACCACATCGTCTACCTCTATCTGATATGGAGTATACCACACTTCCTCAGGTGCTTGAAAAATTAAAGGATAGATTTAAATAATGAATCCAAAATTGAGGTTTGCCCCGGATATTTTTTAGAAAAACAGACGTAGTCAAATCACGGGGTTTGTTGGGCAAAGGACTACAGTTGTTTGTTGGGGCGGGCGGGCAACTGCAATTTTGGGAAGCTAACTATTACCTGAATTTTCGTGAGGTGTAATGCTTAACCTTTGTCTATTACCGATTGTACTCTTCAGCCAGATCTTTGATCCTGGTGCGACTGGATATACATTCGTTAAACTCGGTATTGGTGTTAGGCCCGTAGCAATGGGTAATGCCTTTACTGCATTAAGCGATGATGCTAATGCCGTATTCTGGAATCCTTCAGGATTAGGAATTGTTGAAACTTATTATGTTTCAGGAATGGCGATGAAGCACCTTGTCTATTTCAACTATTATAACCTGACCTCGGCAATCCCTCTGGGAAAACATGGTGGCTTAGGTTTCGGACTATCGTATCTTACTGGAACTGACATCGAGTATTCGGAAAGAGGTGAGAGAGGCGATGAATTTAAGAATTCTGATATGTTATTGAATATTGGTTATGGAAGATCTATTGGAAAACAGAAGATTATTTCATTCGGTGGTGCAATTAAAATAGTACGTAGTCAATTATATACCTATAGTGCCTATGGTTTACTATCAGATTTTGGTGTAATACTAAATCCTTATAAATATATATATGTTGGTTCAGTAATAAAAAATTTTGGTACACCCAGAAAGTTCATTGAAAAATGGGAATATCCACCGCTTAATTTCAGACAGGGACTTGCTTTCAAATTTCCTCTTTGGGAGAATCAATTTATTCTGGGTTTCGATTACTCGGTTTATCCGGACGTTAAGCCGACGTTTTCAATCGGTAGTGAAATCCGTATTCGGGCACCCAGGTTCATGGAATCATTGGGTCAGGATAAATTTTCCGGGTTTTCAGTAATGGCAGGCTATCAATCAGGCTATGAGTCTGGGGCATGGTCAGGTTTTTCTTTTGGATTTTCTCTTGAGCTAATAATTGCTCGAGAACTTTATTTTGATATCGCCGTCCTTCTTCTTTCATACGGGTATTTAGGCTCATCTGAACGGATCGCCTTAGGATTGAATTACGTACCCACAAAAGCGCGTTCCAGGAAGTAGAGTAGTTACAGCTGGCATTCCAGATAACAAAACCATCAGCCATACCTGAAAGTGTACCATTAATTTGAGAAAATATATATTCGCCACCAAAACTTTCTGCCCGTAGATCAAACCCCTGAATAAAAGGAGTGATTTTGACACTTGAAGGTGATTTTTTTATAGCTTCTTTTACTGAGTCAAAATATATCCAGTAATTACGCCAGTATTCATTCACTTCTTTCTTAAAATTCCGATGAAAATGGGAGGGATAAAGCATGGGATATAGTATATCAATATGTTCACCCATTTTTTCAATATCCTGTCCTTCTGTCCTGAGATTATACCAAACCGCAAAACCGAAGACACAGACTCCGATCTCAACTTCATTACCCAATTCGTTTCTTATTTTTTTAAGGAATTGTATTATTGGAATAGAACGCGGACCTTTAACATTAGTCAACCGAATTCTTTTTACATCACCATCAGTCGGAAAACGAATATAGTCAAAGGCAATAGATTTAATACCAAGGTCAACTATCTCCTTTGTGATTTCAAGTAAATAATCTCTAACTTCATTCTTATAGGGGTTTGTCCAGGCAAGCCCCTTTTTATCGATCCAGATTTTTCCGCTATCATCGAAAATAGCATAATTTTTATATTGAGAAAGATAATCATCTCGAAAACACACAATACGAGCAATAAGTTTTAAATTGTGCAATGCGGCATTTTTTATCAAGTAATCAACATCTATATAACGTTTTATTGCACCGATTTTCTGTGCCAGCTCAATGTTTGATGCATAAGATAAGAATCCATAATCGCTCTTAAAATCGACAACAATAGCATTAATCAAACCTGAATCAGCTTTGACAAATATCTTTTCAAGGTAGTTTTTATTATTAGCCTGATAGGGGTTTATATAGATACCCCGAATAATGCTATCAGGATTAGTGTAAAATATTTGGGAAAGGGCAAGTATTACACAGAGGTTCATTTTTTTTGCAATACTCCTTGCCGAGTTTTACAATCAAGGCATGATATTCATTATACAGTTTAACGCGGCGCGGTAAATTACTCTCAAAGATATGGCGGATTTCATCATACGGTTGGTCATATTCAAACATATGATGCCGGGAGAATATTCTGCGGGTGTAGGTGTCAATTACAAATACCGGACGTGAATTTGCGTATAACAAGATTGAATCCGCAGTTTCATAACCAATACCTGAAATGCTTAACAATTCATTTCTCATGATTCCGATTTTCTTTATATTCATTCTGCTCGCCTCGCCATTGTAATTATCTAAAAAATACTTCAGGAACGCAATAAGTCTTTTACTTTTTAATTTATAAAAACCTGAAGGTTTAATTAATTTCGGAATCATCCTGCGGTGTTTAAGAAGTTTTTCAGGGTCTAATAATCCTGCTTTTTTGATATTATCTATCGCCTTACTGACATTCTTCCAATTTGTATTCTGGGTAAGGATTGCACCAACCATGATTTCAAATGGCGTATCACCAGGCCACCAGTGTTGAGGCCCGAACGATTTATAGAAAATGTTGTATATCTTTAAAAGGTGTTTAGAAACCAGCCTTCTTGATTTAAACGATAAAACCATCGCTGGAACCTACAAATAATCTCCGTAATCAATTTCTACTGAAGTCCGTATTCGATCAGGTTATACCTACCTTCTTCATTGTAAAACCGCACAAGTCCTATATTCGGTGCATAATCCTCAGTCACATAATTCGTATCTATTATTGTAGTATCGGGAGACGTAAATGTTTCGATGGTTTCTAATTCAATAGTATAGACATCGCCTTCATAGTCTTCTACATATGTAAAACCAGTAACCCTGCCACGAATATAATACTGTGCCTTTATCCATGCTCCGAAGACATTCAGCGAATCAATTAATGAATCCTCCCAGGTATTACCTGCTACCAAAGGTATTTCAATCCTCATAATAAAATCCTTAAGGATTATGTAGTCGTCACCAGAAAAATTGTAAAGTATTTCAATGTATTCAGCAATGGATTCGGCATTTTTTGCTAAATATTTTGCGCTACCACCAAAAATTACTGGAAAACATTGTACATGCAGAAGAGTGTCACGCGGTTCAACCTCAACTATTAACGTGTCGTCATTACTGGCATATCGCCACCAATTGCCGTCTGCAAGAGGAAAATAATCACTTGCAGCTCTTTCGATTATATAATTCTCGCAGGAAAGCAGTAATAAAAAGGTGACAACCCATAATACACTTGCGCTTTTAAATCTCATAACCAAGCCCCAATTTTACGCCAATAAAACCAGCCTGTGTTTTGAAATCAGTAATACCTTCATAATAGAATTTAGGATATATGCGCAGATTTTCACTGTGAAAATTTATCAAAAGACCAATAGTATAATTGAATGTGTACCCGGTTTCCTTAACATTGTTAATTTTACGGCTTACATAGTCAGTACCAAATTCCACGACTGGAGAAAACCTCCAATTGTTTTTATTGAAACCACATCGTAACCCGTAAGAGTTAAAAGAATAACCGGTATTATTTCCTGAATAATATGTAGTTCCAATTGAAAATGTTATATCAGTAACCTTGAAATTGCGGTTAACGAACATTGTTAAAGCAGTGCCGGATTTTAAATTATTGAAACCGACCGCAGGGATATTATATCCCCCTTCAATACCAAACGACATAGAAATTATGATATAAAGAAGCATTATAAATAATATATGGAAAAATTTAAAAGTCAAGGATAAAATAAATCGATAATCGTTATATGGCATCGCCGCCAGTATGGTTAAACGTTATTTGTTGGTCGTTTTTTTGCCGTATAACTATGCCGTAAGACAATACGCGCCGCAATGCCGTAAAACTTACAACGAAGAGCCGACATTCCCGCTTCCAAACCCTAATCATATAACCAGTTTTGTATAGGTTGACTTGAGGCTATAATTTTATATAATTTCCTATGAAGGCGATAGTGTTAGAAAAACAACAGTATTTAGAAGAAAATCCTTTAAGATTGAAGAATGTACCGACTCCTAAACCCAGGGATGACGAAATGCGAATAAAGATTAATGTATGTGGTGTCTGTAGGACTGACCTTCATATTGTAGAAGGTGAATTGCCGGCGCATAAAATGCCGGTGATCATCGGTCATCAGATTGTCGGCAGGGTAGATAAATTGGGAAAGCGTGTGAGCAAATGGAAAATCGGCGACAGGGTTGGTGTGCCATGGTTATACAAAACCTGTGGCAAGTGTAAATATTGTAAATCAGGTAAGGAAAATTTGTGTGATAATGCGATGTTTACGGGTTATGATGCAAATGGTGGTTTTGCTCAGTATACAGTAATATCCCAGGATTTTGCCTATCAATTACCGGAAAATTATTCAGACACGGAGGTAGCGCCACTCTTATGTGCCGGGGTTATTGGCTATCAGGCATTTCAGGCTACGGATTTAAAGGATGAAGGAAGATTGGGTTTATTTGGATTTGGCTCTTCTGCCCATATTATAATACAGGTAGCAGTGCATCTTGGTCTGGAAGTTTACGTTGTGTCGAGAACCCAGAAGGAATTGGATTTAGCCAGAAAACTTGGTGCAAAATGGGTCGGACAGATTGGCGATGACATGGGAGTTTTGCTCGATGCTGGCATTGTCTTTGCTCCGAGTGGAGAATTATTAGTCCAATCCTTGAAAAAACTGGATAAAGGAGGTAGAATCGTTTCTGCTGGAATTTATACCACGCCTCTGCCAGGTTTTGATTATTCTCTAATCTATCCGGAAAAATGTCTTACATCCATTGCCCATACTACAAGGCAAAATGTCAGTTCGTTCTTAAACATCGCTGCAAAGTTTAAAATCAAAACTCAGATTAATGAATATAAACTGGAAGAAGCACAGAATGCTTTGCTTAATATAAAAAATTCAAAGATATCTGGTTCAACTATATTGATTATACAATAAAAAAGCGGGAACACATTGATCCCGCTTTAAGATTAATAACATTAATTACCTGACCACGACAAGCTTTGCCGTAGCACTAAATTTACCACAGGTTAATCTGACAAAATAAATGCCATTAGGAACATTCATGGCCTTGGCATCTTTACCATCCCAGATATTTGTATATGAACCCATATGCTTGTAATCATCATTCAGAGTAATTATGTATTGCCCGATTTTATCAAAGACCTGCAAATTAACATTCCCGTCAACGGGGATAGTATACTTAATAATTGTTGATCTGACAAATGGATCAGGAGTAATATTGAGCTCTAATTTCTTTGTTCGTTCTTGAGAAAATCTTTCTGAAATACCAGGAAAACCAAATGCCCCAAGCATACCAGTTACCATGTCTCTCCAGTCACCCCAATGTGCAGCATCAGGTCTACCATCAACTGTCCAGAAGGCACTTATCCAATTTCCTGTTCCCGGGTACAGAATGCCGATTACTTTACTCGAATCAGTATCCTCAAGTACACCATGTGCCTGTGCATCGGGTATTAATTCATCTGACCAAAAATGATTGTATTGATAATCGTAAATAGTTGTAAAACTAATACTATCAATTTCTGCAAGTCCCTGAACATGTATTGAATCTGCCAGGGAATCATAATCCTGATTTGCACTATCAAGATGGAAATAGTTAGACATCCAACTCATTGGAACTTCACTGTCTAACAGGTCCTGTCCAATTAACCACACCTTGCCACCGCTTTCCAGATATGTACCAATATTATTCTGATCATTTATCGTCAACGCAGAAACAGTATCCCACCAGTAATCATAAGTATTCCAGATTACCAAGTCGTAATATTGCATTGTGTCGAGACTAGGGCCGTCTTCATCAAATGTGAGAATAGGTCCATACCATCCATAATTGTTAGTGTCCCCATATATCTCAATAAGAACACTTTCCCATAACGAATCGGGTTTTGTTACCGGACCAAATAATGAATTACCCGGGTCTTCGACAAATAACACACCTCCCTGGCGCAGTGATGGACGATATGGAGCCGGTTGATTATTCACAATTATCGTGGATATTCTGCTATTGTCATTATCCTTCTTGGAACATGGATTTGCAACAGTAAATGACACTATAAGCAGCATTATAATAAAACTTTTCAAAAAGTATTTCATAAAATTCATTCTTTTGTTTCCCGTTTACTATTATAATTACTATTATAATAGTGTCAATATATATTCAACAATACCTCATTATACATAATAAAAAAGCGGGGTCATAATAGCCCCGCTTTTTTATCAAAGAACCACAATTATTTTATCACAACAAGATTTCCTGTTACAGTGAGTTCGCCACAAGATAGTCTTGCAAAATATACACCATTAGGTACATTCACAGCTCGGGCGTCTTTTCCATTCCAGGTAACCTTATATGACCCAGCATATTTGTAGTCATCAACCAATGTAATCATATGTTGTCCAGTATTATTAAAGATCTGCAGTTTAACATCTGCGGCAGTTGGTAGATAATAGCTGATGGTTGTTGAACTGACAAGTGGAGCAGGGGTAATATTTAGCTGTAATCTCTGTACCAGTTTTTGAGATGGTCTTTCAGAAATACCAAGAACCTCAAATGCCTCAAGCATGCCGGTAGCTATGTCAATAACTGTTGACCAGTATGTTGTAAAGGTAGCGTCTCTAACATCAACTGCCCAGAATGCACTCTTCCACTCACCCCATCCTGGATAGAAAATGCCGATAATTGCATTGTTAATTGTATCTTCAATTACACCATGGCAGCCTAGTGTGGTATCAGGTACTAATTCATCACACCAAAAGGGGTTAACTGTATAATCACAAATCGTGAGCATGCTATAACAATCAATCTCCTCGAGTCCATGAACGTGGACCGTATCCATTGAGCCAGCATAATCCTCAATTGCAGATTCAAGATGGAAATAGGTATTCATCCAGGGATATATCGTTGGATCAGCATATAGTAGATCTTGCCCGATGAGCCATACTTTTCCACCACCTGAAAGATAATCACCGATATTAGTTATATCATTAGCAGTCAGATTTGGATTATCCCACTGATCATAGGTATGCCAGATTACCAACTCGTAACCTTGCATCGTCGTAAGGTCAGGTCCGTCCTCTAATGGGTCCGTGGTTGGACCAAACCAACCAAAATTACCAGTCCCGTAAATCTCAGTAAGCACACTATCCCAGACAGGATCGGGGTTTGTTGGCGGCCCATAACCAGAACCATCCTCGACAAATAGTACACCACCCTGACGTAGTGGCGGGTGATATGGTGTTGATTGATTATCACTGATAATATTTTTGGCTGATACCCTATGACTATTGTCCGCACGGGAATACGGATTCGCAAAAGCCATAGAGATGAACATAATACATAAGACCAAAACACAGATTTTTAACGGATGTTTCATAAAACCTCCTTTTAGCCTATTGGCTTATATTTATAATACATATTATTATTATTAAGTCAATAGTTATTTAATGACCTTAACAATGCGATTGTTGACTAATGGTCTACTTTGATATTGAATGAAAGGCGATTAGTGTAACACAACAAGATTTATTATACATGAATGTGCACCACAAGTCATCTTACAGAAATAAACACCACTTGCAACTTTAGAACCGTCCAAATATGTACCATCCCACATGACATTGTAAGAACCATAATTATGACATTTGTCAACCAGCGTTTTTACATATCTACCATGCTTATTGTATATCTTTATTGCTATCCATTCAGAAACTGGCACTGTGTAACTGATTGTCGTGGAGTTGCTAAAAACACTGGGATAACCCATTATCTGGAGTTTAAGCAATGGCACTTTCTTTGTGGGCAATTCCTTAATACCAGTGATGTTGAAGACAAGGAGCATATCTTGGACTAATTGTTCCCAGGTACTATAAGGATTCGGATTACGGCCGTCTATTGCCCAGAAACTGGTAAGTGAATCATTGCTGAGTATACCTGGATACTGATTCCAATCAGTATCCTCGATAATATGGTGCGCATCTGCATCTGGCGTAAGGGCATCAGGGTTAAAGTCATTCCATGCATAATCTTCCATAATAAAAAAAATGCTCCCAGCTACTTCAGTCAAACCCTGTAAACGGGTTGATAGAGCCCCGGAGATGTAGTCTTCTACATAACTTGCAAGGTGGAAATTTGTTTGGAGAAAGTTAAATGGTATGCCACTGTATATAGCATCCTGAGCAATGAGCCAGAACTTTCCGCTGCCGTTTATATAATTTGAAATATTGAGCTGGTCATTGTTAGTTAGTGTAGGGTTTTCATAATGATCATAGTTATTCCAGATTACAAGTTCATAATTTTGCATCGTTGAAAGGTCAGGACCATCATCATACGGGCCAGTCGTTGGGCCAAACCATCCAAAGTTTCCAGAACCGAGCAGATTGGTTAAAACGGAAAGCCAAAGGGAGTCGGGGTGTATGAGTGGCCCCCAGCCTGCATTGTCTTCAACAAATAAAACATTGCCTTGCCGTAATGAAAGAGCATAAGGGGTTTTATAATTACCTGCAACATTGTCAAAGTGAGAATTACTATTTGCCATAGCGAAAGAGAATAAAATTACCCAATGTACTGTCATGAAACCTCCTCTGTTCTTCTTGATTTTATTTTTTTATTAGATTACACATTTTGATTGTGCCGACGATTTTAATGGCATTCAACCAAAACCTCAACAAAACGATTATCGCCAATATGACAGCGAAAAACAATCTCTCGTTTTTTTGTGGCGGCGTCTTCACGCACAATCCTTTCGTACTGAAAAACATCCTCCCATATTCCATTGACCTTAATTCTCTTAGGATGCGTGTACAATTCCCCTCCTGAATACCATTCAACTGCTATGCCGGATTTTTTATTCATCTTCTAACCAGTTGTTTTTACCTGTTTACTTCTTACGATTATGTTTCTTTTTTTTATCTCTGTTTTAATGAATCGGCAAAGATTTTTTTCCATACCCAAATATTCAGGAGGAATAATACCAAAATTCGGATAATGCTTGATGCATTGGGTTATTATTGAACCGGTGTATGCAGTCATTCGTGCCATTGAGGTAATCCTGTTTTTTTCATCGTAATAGTCGATGCACGTATATTTTCTCATGCTATTTCCTTTTTTGATTTGGATCATCAAAATGGAAAGGTCCTTTTCATCACCGCTACTTAAGATGCGTCTTAAAAACTCTATGTTAAAATCTCTGGCTTTAATCGAGCTCGTGCCGTAATGAACAGGTTGGTTTGATAAAAAACCACATTCAAAAATAGTCTTGAATAGCTTGGCATGTCCAGGATAACGAATTGTTTTTTCTTCCATATTTCTAACATTCTTCATTGTCTTTAATAGAGTACGTAAACCATCAGTATAAAAACATTCAAGCCTACCTATTTTAGGAACCTTGAATCCCTCAATACCACCCAATGTTTCAGCTGAGATAATGCTGTAGTTTTTTATTATTCTTGTCGGTCTTGTATACTCTTCGATTAAGTCTGCTGGGGACCAGGTAATGCGATAATTAAAAGGAGGCTGTGGGTTTTGGGGTATTCCGCCGACCAGAATCCTTAAATTATTAATGCCTCCTAATTCTTGATACGCTTCGCCAATAAAGATATTGCTCAAGCCCGGTGCAAAACCAGCATCAGGTACAATCCTTATTCTCTTTTTATTTGCCCTCTTATGTAATAAAAACGGGTCTTCTGGCGCATATGATATATCTACCAGGTCAACACCTGCCTCAAGTGCACATTCCATTGTGTAAAAACCGAGTGCCGCGGGTAACGCTCCCACAATAATATCAAACCCCTTTATTAATCTAATAAATTTAACTGTTGCTTTAACGTTAAATTTGCGTATCCTGATATTTGAAATCTTTTTAACCTGTTTCAGGTTATCAATATTATTATCCAGGACAGTTACTCGATGCCCGGCATTAATTAAATCCATGGCAACAACCCTGCCCTGCATACCAGCACCAACAACACAGATATTCATACTAATATAATAATGATAAAACGAAGAAAATCAACAAAAACAATGCACTCCAACGATCTTTCGTGATGTTGGTCTATTTTTAATGTCCAATGTCCAGCAGAATGTATCGAAGTATTGAGATGTCGTAGATCCTGAAGAATTGAAGGGACCTGACCCTCATTCCGAAAAAAGACATTCCTATGAAATTCAGGCAACTCATCCAAAAACAAAACACCATTGTGCGCCAGAGATACCTCCCCTGGTTTAGGAACATGCCCGCCACCAATAATACCTGCATCTGAGATTGTATGGTGCGGTGAGCGAAATGGTCTTGTGCTAAGCACGGAATCACCAGGAGATAGAATTCCAGCCACTGAATGAATTTTGGTCGTCTCCAATGCCTCTTCCAGAGTCATCCCGGGCAGGATAGTTACCAAGCGCCTTGCCAGCATTGTTTTACCGGTCCCGGGCGGACCTATCATACTGGTGAGTTGGACGGTTTCGGTTGAAGTAATAAAAAATTATCACATAAACTAAGTGTCTATTAAACTAATTTTTTGAAAGTTGCTCTGTAAAATTAAAAAAGTACACTTGACAATGTAGGTATGTCCATTATAATAATTAAGAGAAAAGGTATAGAAATCCTTAAGAGATGTAAGTCTCTTGAGGAACATAGTCTGTTCTTAAGATGGATCGGCGGCTGTTCCTGAAAGCTGAGAGGGGGTGAAGAAATTTTAGCATGCTTTTCAGGAACCTGGTTAAAGGACGAAATAAATAAAGGTAATGTAGAAAATCTGGGTCGCCATAAAGAGGTAGGATTGAATGAAACTAATTTGGTATCAATATTGTCTTAGTATGGAAAGGAAACATTTCGGATTGGAGGAATTATGAAAAAGTTTAAATTGTCATTTTTATCCCTAACGACTATCTTCACACTACTCGCTACTATATCATATGGTCAATGGCTCGAGACGACAATTCCAGTAGGAAGTAATCCTTATGCCTTAGTTTATAATATGATCAATAACAAGATATATTGTGCTAACTGGGGTAGTTACAGTGTTTCAGTAATTGATGGTGCAACCAATAATATACTCACAACAATTCCAATAGGAGGTACTCCTCGTACCTTAATTTATAATCCAACCAATAATAAAGTATACAGTGCTAATTATTATAACAGCAATGTTACTGTGATTGATGGTGCAACTGATAGTATTATCACAACAATTCCAGCAGGAACTTTTCCTTGTGCCTTTGTTTATAATATAACCAATAACAAAGTATATTGTGCAAATTATAATAGCAACAGCGTTACTGTGATTAATGGTACGACTAACAGTGTCATCACTACAATTCCAGTAGGAACTAATCCTATTGCTTTAGGTTATAATCCAACCAATAATAAAGTATACAGTGCCAATTATCTTAACTACAGTGTTTCAATAATTGATGGTGCAACGAATGATATCATTGCAACAATTCCTGCGGGAAGTTACCCTAATGCCTTTGTTTATAATCCGACTGATAACAAAGTGTATTGTGCTAACGGTGGTAGTGACAATGTTACCGTGATTGATGGCGCAACTAATAGTGTTATTACAACAATTCCAGTAGGAAGTTGGCCTTTAGCCTTAGCTTATAATCCAGCCGATAACAAAATTTATTGTGCTAATAGTTGGAGAGACACTGTTTCAGTAATTGATGGTGCAACCAATAGTGTCATCACAACAATTCCAGTAGGAGATGAGCCTTATGCCTTAGTTTATAATCCAATCAATAATAAAATCTATTGTGCTAATCCTGGACTTTATCCTAGTTCTTCTGACAGCACAATTACAGTGATTGATGGTGCAACTGATAGTGTAATTACTACAATTGAAGTTGACAACGGTCCTAAAGCCTTTACTTATAACCCGCAATATAACCGAGTCTATGTTGCGAATTATTATGGTAACAGCGTCTCAGTAATTCGGGATGTGATGCCATGGATAGAAGAATGCACGATGCTTGATGCTGCACGCAGCACATTTGAAATCTATCCGAATCCAGCAAGGACGCATTTTACTGTCCGCTTACCGCATAATGCGAACCGTTCAACAGTTCGAATCTTTGATGCTTCGGGAACTTTAGTAAAATTAATTGAAATGACTAAACCAGAAGCTAAAGTATTATTACAAGGAATAAGTTCTGGTATCTATTTTGTTCAACACGATAACAATAGAACAATTACAAAGTTAGTTGTGACAAAATAATGAAGGAAGCAAAAAATGTTACCATCCTAAAAAATTTTTGGATCGTAGTAGGAGAATGTGTCTTGATACGACAAATATCGTAAATTTTATAAAAAAAAGAGGAGGTATAATATGAAGCGCATGGTAGCAGTTTTGATGGGGCTCGTAATTATGAGTCCAGTTGTAAGTCTTGCATGGCAAGAAAATGGAGTTGTAATATGCGATGATCCATCTTCACAAAGTAATCCAAGAATTGCATCAGATGATTTGTATGGTGCCATTATAACATGGGTTGATCATAGAGGTGGTAGCTATGACATCTATGCACAGAAGATAGATTCATCAGGGGCTCGTCAGTGGACACCTGTAAATGGTGTTGTAATCTGTGATGCAGCAGGGACACAGAAATCTTGCAAAATAGTACCTGATGGCTCAGATGGCGCTATCATAACATGGAGAAATGACAATGCTGACTGGAATATCTATGCACAAAGAGTGAATTCATTGGGAGAACGCCAGTGGTCACCTTTGGATGGTGTTTTGATATGTATAGATGATGGACCACACTCTTTGTGGCATTATGAGACTGTTGCTGATGGCTCAGGTGGAGCTATCATAATATGGAAGGATACCGAGGGTGCTGGTATGCCAGGCATAATCTATGCACAGAAGGTGAACTCATCAGGAACGCTTCTATGGGGCTCAAGTGGCAAAGTGGTTTCTGATGCATCAGAGCATGCGAAGAATCCAGTTGCTATGACTGATGGTTCAGGAGGTGCTATTATAGTATGGTGGGATGAAAGAACCGGTGGTGACTTCGATATCTATGCACAGAAGATAGACTCATCAGGAAATCGTCAGTGGGGCTTAAGCGACCTCTGCGTCTGTTATGCGGTAAATGATCAACAGAATTCTAAGATTGCATCCGACGGTTCGGGTGGTGCTATCATAGCATGGGATGATGATGTAAATGGTAATGGCAGTTTTTACAAGGTCTATGCACAGAGGGTGAACTCATCAGGAATACTTGAGTGGGACCCGAATGGTGTCTGTATCTGTAATGAAATAAGTGTATATCCTGAGATTGTTGCCGATGGTTCAGGTGGTGCTATTATAGTATGGCAGGATTACAGGAGTGGTAGTAATCTGGACATTTATGCACAGAGAGTGAACTCATCAGGAATATCTCAGTGGGGAGCAAATGGTATCTGTATCTGTAATGCAACAGGTAATCAGACTAATCACAAAATTATCGCTGATGGTTTTGGTGGCGCTATCATAACCTGGGGTGATGAAAGGGATAGCAGGCGTGACATCTATGTACAGAGAGTAGATAGTAATGGAAGCATTCACGCCGGCTGGACCTCAAATGGTGTCCTCATTTGCGACACAACGGGTGCTGGTATCTTTGGAATTTACCCACAAATTGTGACCGATGGCTCAGGTGGTGCCATTATAACATGGCAGGATTTAAGGAATCCTGCCAATAACGGCGACATCTATGCACAGAGGATAACTGCGGATGGCAATGTGGGTATAGAGGAGAAAGCAGTCATCAGGCACTGGGCAACAGGCATTAGTGTGGAGGTCTATCCAAATCCATTCTTTGGAAAAATAAGTATTCGATATTCGATGCGCGATGCTCGATACTCGATGCACGATATCAGTTTGCATATTTATGATGCGGCTGGCAGATTGATTCGGGATTTAAGCAATAATCTTGCATCTTGTATCCTGAATCATGTATCAGTCGTTTCCTGGGACGGCACTGACGATTATGGGCACAAATTGCCAGCCGGTATTTACTTTGTGCGATTCAAAGCAGGAGACCTCCAGGCAGTAGAAAAGATATTAATAGTTGAATAGAGGATGAAGAAGGTGAATGTAGTGTCGGGCTTTATGCCCGCAAAAGTTTATGAATAAAAAAACGAGATATTCAAGGAGGCTAAGTGCTTAAAAAAATATTAATCAGCCAATTGTTTTTAATAATTATAACTGTCTGCTATGGACAGGAGTGGATTGTCCGCTACCAGGGTCCCTATGGCGAAGATTACGCAAATGCAATTGCGGTCGATAATATAAAGAATGTCTATGTGACCGGCGCGAGCCAGGGGCCTGGGGCAGGGTATATCAATGACTTCACTACGGTTAAATACGATTCTTTGGGTATAGAGCAATGGGTTTCTCGGTATAATGGTTCACCTACCCAAAACTGGCCAGATGAGGCAAGGGCAATCGCAGTTGATGCAAATGGAGTTTATGTGACCGGGTATATAAGTTATTACATTCTTGCTGATTCTTGCGATTACTGTACAATAAAGTATAATAAAGAGACCGGAGATACCCTCTGGATGAGGACATATAATGGACCGGTAGATAAATGTGATCAAGCTTACGCAATTGCCCTGGATGACGATGGTAATGTCTATGTCACAGGTAAGAGCAAGGGAACGGATACTAATTTCGACTTCCTCACCGTAAAGTATAACTCGGATGGTGTAGAGCAATGGACCGCCCGATACAATAATCCTACTGGTAATGGCTGGGACATTGCCTACGCATTGGCCGTTGATAATAGCGGTAATGTCTATGTTACCGGTGAAAGTTATGACCCAACTACTTATTATGATTGTGTGACAATAAAATACAATTCCTCAGGTGTCCAGCAATGGGTGCAAAGATATTCTTATGAAGACAACTGGTCAGACGAAGGAAATGCAATTACCGTTGATGATGCAGGCAATGTTTATGTCGCTGGCCGCAGTGTAAGCAGTGCTACTTCTTGGGATTATGCCACGATCAAATATAATGCGGGTGGTATTCAGCAATGGGTAGCAAGATACCATGGGATGGCAAATTACAGCGATGAACCAGCAGGAATTGCCCTTGATAATTTAGGGAATATATATGTCACTGGTAAATCTGGTATTGATCCTTTATTTCGTTATCAGTTTGCTACAGTAAAGTATACATCAAATGGCACACAAGAGTGGGTGAAGACGTATATTGGGCCAGTAAATCTTTCAGCCCGGGCTAATGCTGTTGTCGTTGACCATCAAAATAATATCTATGTGACTGGTCTTGATTATGCGCCTGACACAACTGCCGAGTATGTTACAATAAAATATTCACCAAACGGCACTGAGGAGTGGATTGCTCGGTACTCGGCTGGCGTGGTCCAGGGCGATGACTGGGCAACTGCTGTATGTGTGGATCAGCATAACTATATCTATGTCACTGGTTGTAGTGAAAGTGTGGATGGCAACCCTGATTATCTCACGATAAAATATCCGCCATCAGGCCCAGGAATAGAAGAATACGAAACTTCAAATCCAAAATCCAATACCCAAATGCTACAGGTCTATCAAAATCCATTCAGAGAAACAGTAGATATAAAATGGCAGTTAGCAGATAATGAAAGCATTAATTTGACAATCTATGATACTGCTGGAAAATTAGTAAAAGAATTCTGTCCGACTGATCATCCATGTAACTGTGTAACCTGGCACGGCCAAGATAATTCAGGCAACAAACTCCCCAGCGGCGTCTATTTCTTAAAATTGCATGCAGGGGATTATAGCGCTACAGAGAAATTGTTGTTGATAAGGTAAAAGATATTATCGAAGCATAAGGGGAGTGTTTTTTTTAATTTTTAAGGACGGGAATTGGGGTCAAACCTTTCTTAAGAAACGGAGGAAAGGCAAATACCTAAATACCAAAATTCCTAAATACCTAAATAAATCCATTCTAGATGCTAGTGGAAAAAATTGCCTCTCATTCTATTCCTCTCATTACCTTCATCTCATTACATTCGATATCTTCGACGAGATCTACGACATCTCATTACATTCGATACTTTCAGCGAGACCTTCGGCAGCCAATAGATATAAGGAGCCCAAAAATGAAATTAACAAAAAGAAAAGCTCCTCGATTTCAGCAGGACACTGAATCTTTAAACCACATCAAAAATATGGGAAAATTCGTGACAGTCATTATCTTCTTGTTAAATTAAATGCAACCGAACTTTTGTTGTAAGAATTATTTTGAGCAATACAATAACATTGACGAGATGTCATGAGTGGTTATAATGGTTAAGAGCCAATTTTTAATGTAATTCTCTTGAAAGGAGGAAAGATGAGTAGACTTTTGCTTTTTGTGTGCTTTTTTTCCCTGACCTATGGATTTGTTTACGCACTCGGTTATGTAGAATCATCGCAAGGTCTTGAGAATCCACAACTCGAAAGCGGTAGAACAGAACTTGAAATGGTGGACATTAATGCCGATGGCAACATTGATATACTCTCTATTGGCGACCATGGATCGCCCTATATAAACACACAAGAACATGGTGTAATGGTCTGGTTTGGTAATGGCCAGGGCGTGTGGAACGTTTATCAGAATGGTAGTTTTGGTTATGGCGGGATTGCCATTGGTGATATAAATAATGATGGATTTATGGATATTGGTTATGGTATGCATCACAATTATTCAGGCACAGATTTCGGTGATTCAATCATTGAAGCAGCATTGGGTGATGGCACTGGTCAGAATTGGACCCCCTGGGACGATGGAATTTCTATAGGCGACCCTAACCCCTGGGGAATGTTTTGCACCGACTTTGCAGACATAAATAACGACGGCTTTTTGGATTTGGGTGGCAACTCTTTTGGTGGAGATGATGGCGTACATATTTTTATCAATCATGGTGATGGAACGTGGCATCAGTGCTTTGGTTTTCTAGGGGGAATGTCCAGGATGGATTTTCTATTTGGTGATGTGAATGGTGATGGGTTTGCTGATTTTGCTGCGGGGCATCAATACGGCAGTATCTATCTTGGCGATGGAAATGGCAATTTTAACCTTGTTGACGGCAATTTGCCATGGGGAGGAAGTAATGGAAGGAGGGGACCTTCTTTGGGTGATATAGATAACGATGGCAACCAAGAATTTGCATTTATTAACGCTAATGGTGGCATTGAAGTCTGGAAATGGCAGGGAAACAATACTTGGCAGGATTTTTCTGGTAATCTCCCTGACAGCGGACCTTACGAGTCAACGCAGCTATATGATATGAATATAGATGGTTTTATGGATGTATCTGCATTTGGTAATAGCACTGTAACGGTATGGCTCGGTAATGGCACAGGTAATTGGACGCATGCGACAACATTTTATACACCGAGTCCAGGTTATCGCAGTGCCTTCAGAGTTGGTGGTGATGCTGACCATAATGGCTATCCTGATATTGCTCTCGTTGCCAAGGAAGCCAACGGAATAAATCATTTGCGTTTCTTCAAAGAAACATCCGTGTCTGAGAGTCTCTTTGTATTTCCGATTTATCCGCGCGCTGGTGAAAAGTTTTACAAAGGTTCCGTCCATTTTATTCACTGGACTTGCAGTGCACCGCAGGGCGGTATTGCAACAATTAAGCTTGAACTTTCAACAAGTGGTCCGTCTGGTCCCTGGTCTTTAATTGTCTCAGGTTATTTTAATAACGGACGGTTTCAATGGCAAATTCCAACAACTTGTGTTGGGTCAGACAATTGCTATATAAGATATACTGCGACTACTGCAACCGATACTGCAGTTGCAATTACTCCAGCAAGTTTTACAATTTTACCAATCGTTGCGGTTTCTGAGCATAACAATGTTTCTACGGAAATTCCCGGACTCAAAATTTTTCCAACTCCAACACGCGACAGAATATGGATAAGTATTAAGACGGCTAAGAATGAAGATACAAAAATAAGGATATTTGATAATACTGGTAAATTGGTTAAGGATTTATTTAAAATTAAAGGCGGCGGTGAACTCAAGATATACTGGGATAGGAAAGACAACAATGGCAAAGAAGTCCCTCTTGGTATCTATTTTATTTCTCTGCAATCCCGGAGAACGAAATTACAAAAGAAGATTATATTGATTAAATAAAAAAACTAAAGTCTCACAAGATCGGACAAGATAGATGGATCAAATCCATCAGATAAATACCTAAATACCAAAACTCCTAAATGCCTAAATAAATCCATTCTAGATACTAGTGGAAAAAATGGCATCACCTATGAAAAAATTATTCCTATCGGAATTCGATTACCCCGTACATTTAACAATTAACAGGACAAGCAGTGATTCGAAAACAAGATTACAGTGATTGTGTGGAGTAGAGATGGTGCATCTCAATACTTCCTCTCTCTAACTTCGTTAGCCTCGAGACTATAGCGAGATCTACGACATCTCATTACATTCGATACTTTCAGCCTCTCATTGCTTCGAGATCTACGACATCTCATTACATTCGATACTTTCAGCCTCTCATTGCTTCGAGATCTACGACGAGACCTACGGCAGCAAATTCTAATTTACAAAACCAGCCGAGACTTTAGATTTTGTCGAATGTCAAGGGCGTGTTGCCCAAATCCCTTTTTGTCATTGCGAACCCCGATCATTAAGAATTGTAATGGTCGGGGTGTGGCAATCTCATTATATTTCATGAGATTAC
>Ga0209986_10000042_pt1 | contig 99475 bp, 94 predicted proteins | sample BlataG_FD_183168 | JGI IMG/M metagenome (GOLD analysis project Ga0209986, IMG submission 183168) | Deep subsurface microbial communities from Black Sea to uncover new lineages of life (NeLLi) - Black_00105 metaG (SPAdes) (version 2) | ecosystem: Environmental > Aquatic > Marine > Oceanic >...
AACGTAAACTCTCGACAAACTGCGCGGATAGCCTGCCGGTTGTCTCTGCGAAAATCAGCAATCGTCTTGAAGTCTGGCGCCAGCTTGCCCAGCAGCCACATCAATTCCACATTCCGGTTGGCCTCCTTCTCCAGCCTGCGGCTGGACCGAACGTGGTTGAGATACCCATAGATGTAGAGCTTCAGGAGATCACCTGGATAGTAGGGAGGACGGCCGGTTTCATTCGGTACCGTGCGCTCGAATCCAAGTGCTTGCAGATCCAGGCTGTCCACGAATGCATCGATGAAACGCACCGGATTGTCATCCCCAATGTACTCATCCAACGATTCGGGAAACATGATCCCTTGGGTCCGATTCACACCCTCTATGAAGCCCAGCATGCCGCCTCCTTCATAAGCGTGTTGTTGATCCTGCCTGTATTATCTCACAAAATGCGACTTTTCACACAATAGTCACCCCTCCAGGGTGTATTATGCAGAGATCTCGTCCGTCTAACTAACTTGCCACATCGGGACAGAATAGGTATAATAGGAACTCCATCGAGCCCAATACATTATACACCAACGGGGCCAGAAATGGAAAAGCCAACCAGAGATCAGAACACGAGCAAACGTCGGAAGAAACTGCTTGATCAGGTTCGTGACACCATACGACTCAAGCACTATTCCATGAGCACCGCAGTATCCTGAGCTTGTCGAAGGGAAAAGACCTATGTCGCGTGGATCAAGCGCTACATCCTGTTCCACCAAAAGCGGCATCCCAAGGATATGGATGTCCCAGAGATCGAGGCTTTTCTCACCCATTTGGCTGTGAAGCAACGCGTCGCCGCGTCAACCCAGAACCAGGCCGTTCGGCTGCGCTCACGACGAAGCCCTCAACGCCCTGTTGTTCTTGTACCGTGAGGTGCTCAAGAAGGACCTGAAACGTCCCATTGATGCTCTTCGCGCCAAAAGACCAAAGCGAGTGCCCACGGTCCTGACCAAAGAGGAGGTGCGTAGGGTCATCGGCTATATGCTGGGCACGCATCAACTGATGGCCAAACTGCTGTACGGCAGCGGCTTGAGACTGATGGAATGTGTGCGCCTGCGCGTCAAGGAGATCGACTTCGCTCAACGCCAAATCATCGTGCGGGATGCTAAAGGAATGAAAGACCGGGTGACCATGCTTCCTAAGTCGCTCGTCTCGTTTCTGCAAGACCATTTGCGGCACGTGAAGCGGATACACGACGATGACCTGACGCGGGGATATGGCAGCGTCTATCTGCCCTTCGCTCTGGACCGCAAATACCCCAACGCCAGCCGAGAGTGGTAGGCCAAACGGAGTTTGGCACGGCAATACGTTTTCCCTGCCACCAAGCTATCAAAAGACCCCCGCAGTGGCGTCGTGCGTCGCCATCACATAGACCAGAGCAGCTTGCAAAAGGCGGTCAAGAAAGCGGCACGTCGAGCTGAGATCAACAAGCGCGTCACCTGCCATACCTTTCGCCACCGTTGGGCTGAGCCTTCGGGGTTGAAGCCCTGAGGCCGAAGCCTCACGACGAAGCCCATCTGCTGGAAGATGGCTACGACATCCGCACGGTGCAGGAGTTGCTCGGGCACAAGGACGTGAAAACGACGATGACCCTTCGGCCGGGCTCAGGACAGGCCCTTCGACAAGCTCAGGACAGGTCTATACCCACGTCCTCAACCGAGGTGCTATGGCGGTTCGCAGCCCACTGGATTAACTTTGATGAACTCAGTGCAAGCGAGAGGTTAGCCTATGCACCAAGAAGGTATCTCGATTGAGAGACTGACCACCATTCAGCAGTTCCACCAGTGCGAGGAGTTGCAAAGACAGGTGTGGGGCCTGAGCGATACCGACGTCGTCCCCCTGCACCTCCTCCTCACTGCCCAGAAGAACGGCGGGCTGGTGCTGGGCGCGTTCGACAAAGAGGGGAGAATGATTGGTTTCCTCTTCGGCTTCCTCAGGGCGCGCGACACAACTGCCCAGCACCTCAGGCATTGCTCCCACATGCTGGGCGTGCTGGAAGAGTGGCGGGGTCGGGGAGTAGGATACCGGCTCAAGCTCGCCCAGCGGGAGCACGCCCTGGCCCAGAGACTGGAGCTGGTGACCTGGACCTACGACCCCCTGGAAAGCCTCAACGCCGCCCTCAACATCAGCAAGCTGGGCGTTGTCTGTCACACCTACCTTCGTGACTTCTATGGCGAGATGGAGGACGACCTTCACGTAGGACTCAGTTCCGACCGATTCCAGGTCGAATGGTGGATCGCCAGCCAACGGGTGGCCCTTCGACTGGGACTTCGGCGAGCTCAGTCGAGCCGCTCAGGACAGGCCCACCGCCTGGCCAACGGGGGATACCGGCCTTCCCTCGACGCTGCCCTCGAAAGCGGAGCCCAGTTGCTCAATCCGGCGACCGTGGGGCCCGAGAGCCTGGTGTGGCCGTCCTCAGCCTCCCCTGAGCCAACGGCGGACGCCATCCTGGTTGAGATCCCGGCCCACCTGCAGGCCATGAAAGCGACCGACATGGCCCTGGCCCGTCGGTGGCGGGCTCACACCCGGGAGATATTCGAACGCTGCTTCGCCGCTGGCTACACTGTGACCGAATTCGTCAGCCAGGTGCAGGACGATTTGCAACGCAGCTATTATGTCCTGCAGCGGGACTTCGAGGTGATCTGATGCGCATCGAAGGCATCGAATTGAGACAGGTCCGGCTGCCCCTGGTCCACCCCTTCGAGACCAGCTTCGGGCGGGAGACGGAGAACACAGCAGTCATCGTCAAAGTCTGGGGGCAGGGGCTGGTGGGATATGGGGAGTCGGCGGCCGGGGCCGGGCCCTGGTACTCCTGCGAGACGGTGGATACCTGCTGGCACGTGCAGCGCGATTTCCTCGTGCCCCTGGTGCTGGGCCAGGAGATCGAGGACCCGGCCGAGCTGACCAGGCGTTTTGCCCCGGTGCGGGGTCACAACATGGCCAAGACCGGCCTGGAGGAGGCAGTGTGGGACCTGCTGGCCAGGCAGGCCGGTCAGCCCCTGGCCCACTTCCTGGGTGGCACAAGAGACCGGATCGAGAGCGGGGTCAGCATCGGCATCCAGCCCACCGTTGACCATCTGCTGGATCGGATGGCTTCTTTCCTCGACCAGGGTTATCGACGGGTCAAGATCAAGCCCAGTTGGGACCTGGATGTGCTAAAGGAGGTGCGCCGGGCTTTTCCCGACGTACCCCTCATGCTCGACGCCAACTCGGCCTATTCGCTGGACGACGTGCCTCTTTTCCAGAGCCTGGATGACTACGACCTGATGATGATCGAGCAGCCCCTGGGCTACGACGACCTCCTCGATCACGCCCGGCTCCAGGCTCAGATCCGCACACCGCTGTGCCTCGACGAGAGCATCACCACCCCCGAGCACGCCCGCTGGGCCATCGAGCTTGGTAGCTGCCGCATCATCAACATCAAGCCCGGCCGGGTAGGCGGCCTGCACCAGGCGCGGCGCATCCACGACCTCTGCCAGGAGCACGGGCTGCCGGTGTGGTGCGGGGGCCTGCTGGAGACGGGGGTCGGACGGGCGCACAACGTGGCCCTGTCCACTTTGGCCAACTTCCGCCTGCCCGGCGACGTCTCGGCCAGTCGACGGTACTACAGCCGGGACATCGTGGAGCCTCCCTTCGAGCTGAACGCCGACGGGACGATCACCGTGCCTACCGGGCTAGGCATCGGCGTAACGGTAGACGAGTGCCGTTTGCAGGAATGTGCCGTCAGGAGCCAGGTCTTCCAGGAGTGAACTCAGGCTCGTAAGCGTTCAAGGCATGATTACGGAGCATCCTGAGTAGGCCGAAACTGCGTCCTGAGCTTGTCGAAGGGCATAGTGAAGGCCGTATCGAAGGGTGCGACGAACGTGGCGAGTCATTGCAAAGCCGCACCCCCTTCGACTATGCTCAGGACATGCTTCGATACGCGCTCCGTGCTGCTCCGCGCTACTCAGGATGCTCACTTGAAACAGGGCTGAACGCTTACCTCAGGTTCGATTAACGCGAACGTACATCCCCCGCCAGTCGTTGAGCCGCACCCTTCGATACGCGCTCCGTGCTGCTCCGCGCTACTCAGGATGCTCACTTGAAACAGGGCTGAACGCTTACCTCAGGTTCGATTAACGCGAACGTACATCCCCCGCCAGTCGTTGAGCCGCACCTTGAGCAATTCTCCTAACATGCTTAGGGTATCCTTGATGGGACTGATCCTGCTGCTGGCCATGTAGTACCAGTTGATGGGCACCTCAACGATGCGGTAGCCCCGCTTCTGGGCGATGAACAGCACCTCCACGTCGAAGCCCCAACCCTCGATAGTTTGGTGAGGGAAGACATCGCGGGCCACCGCCCGCCGAAAGCATTTGAAGCCGCACTGGGTGTCCTGGAAGCCCGGCACGGCCAACAGGCGAACGAGGAAGTTAAACGCTCGTCCCATGAGATGGCGATAGGTGGGCTCACCGTAGCGTCGGGCTCCCTCCACCTCCCGCGAGGCGATAGCCACGTCGTAACCTTCGAGCTGGGGCGGGAGGAACCTGGCCACCTCCTCAATGGGCATGGAGAGATCGGCGTCGCAGATGAAGAGATAATCTCCCCGCGCGCCCAGCATGCCGGACTTGACGGCCAGCCCCTTGCCTCGCCGCTCCTCTCGGATCATGGAGATGAAGGGGTAGCGGGCCATGAACTCCTCGACCACGCCCGCGGTGTTATCCTGGCTGGCGTTCTCGACCACGATCACCTCGGCAGAGTAGTCCTGCTGCTCAAGGAAAGCCACGATCTTTTCCAAGCTTCCAGGCAGCCGCTGCTCCTCATTATGAGCAGGGACAATTATCGAAAGAAGCGGCTCAGAGTTTAGCGTGCTGCTTTTTTGGTTTCTTGTCATGAGACGCCTACTATTCTGCACGAGGTCCTACCGTTCAGGTGCCAGGCACTTCCACCGACTCCTTACGGACCACAGCGCACCTAGGCCAGGGAAGCTCGGTCAATCCGTCGGCTATTCGCAAGTGCCTGGCACCCCTAATGAGTCAAGATGGATTCCAGGTACTCATCGGGGACGCGCTTGCTGGCCTGCACAGCGCGGCGCTTGGCCAGCATCTTGGGCAGGCCCCACAGCCCGGCCAGTTGCCCCCGCAGTCGCGCCCGAGCAGCCTCTCCCCGCCAGGCTCTTAGGGCCTTCCAGGCGATATCAATCTGGGCACACACAATCCGCCACCAGTGTTTTCTCAGCAAGGTCGTCGGGTAGTTCTTGGCAATGACGTAGATGAAGTTGCGGCCACAATAGTAACTGGCAACCCTCCCACCGCCGGTGGCGCTCAGCTTGTGGTAGACCACCGCCTTGGGGACGTAGACGCACTTCCAGCGGGCTAGTTGAGCCCGCCAAGCCAGGTCCACGTCCTCACAGAAGGAGAAGAAGTCCTCGTCGAAGAGGCCCACGTCGTCCAGCATGGCCCGGCGATAGGCTGCGGCGACGCCGGCGGCCCCGAAGACGTATTCCTCGCGGTCGAACTGCCCCCCGTCCCGCTGCCACACGCCGCGGTTGCCCGGCACGCCATCCACCCCGTAGAAATCCCCGGCCGAGTTGATGACGTCGCGCTCGTCGAGGAGCAGCACCTTGGGAGTGGCCATCCCCGCCTCAGGGTGTCGGGCCAGCGCCTTCGCCAGTTCCTCCAACCAGCGGGGGTCTGCCTCGGCGTCGTTGTTGAAGACGGCGACGATCTCTCCTCGAGCCTCGCGGATGCCGGCGTTCACCCCGCCAGCGAAGCCACGGTTCTCCAGCAGGGCCACCACCTTCACCTCCGGGTAATCCCTCTCCAGAAGCTCCAACGAGCCGTCGGTGGAGCCATTGTCCACCACCATGACTTCCAAGTTGGGGTAGCTCTGGCGGCGCAGGGAATCCAGGCAGGTGGGGAGGTAGCTGGCCCCATTCCAATTAGGGATGATAACGGAGATCAATGGAAGTTGGAGATTGGAAGTTGGTTGCTGGTCACTGATTACTGACTTCTGATTACCGATCACTGGCATTCAAAATAGGCTTGTAGAGCTTCTTCCCAGGGGCGCAGGGTGATTCCCAAGGCGGTGGCGGCGCAGAAGTTGCGGATCGGCGTGTGGAGGGGAGGGGCAGAAGCGCGGGCGTACTGGTCTGAGGTGATGGGGTGAACGGGAACGTGCCCCCGCCCTGCAAGCTCCAGGATTTCAACGGCGAAGTCGTAGCGGGAACAGATGCCCTCGTTGGTGAAGTGGTAGATGCCATAGTGGTCTGTGCGGATCAGTTTGGCGATCGCCTCCGCCAGGTCTGGGGCATAGGTGGGGGAACTGACCTCGTCGGTGACCACGCGCAACTCGCCCCGCTCGTCGGCGGCGCGGATAATCCTGGTCACAAAGTTGTTGCCGCCCCGTGCGTAGAGCCAGGCTGTCCTCACGATATAGAAATGATCCAGGAGAGTTCGGGTGAAAAACTCGCCAGCCAGCTTGGACCTGCCATAGGTGTTGATGGGACGCGGCTGGTCGAACTCCAGATACGGCTCGCCCTGGGTTCCGTCGAAGACCTCGTTGGTGCTGACGTAGACCATAGCCGCACCGCACCTCTGGCAAGCCAGGGCCACGTTCTGGGTCCCCAGGCCATTGATTCGATAAGCTGCGTCGGAATCGCGCTCGCACCCGTCAACGTTGGTCATGGCCGCGGCATGGATCAACACCTGGGAGTCCGAATCGGCTATGGCCTGAGCGATAGCTTCTCTGTCGGTGATGTCGTGCTCCGGTAGATCCAAGCCGAAAAGTGTCTCCCCTCTGAGGACCTCTTGCAGCGCCCTGCCCAGTTGTCCTTTGTGGCCCGTGATGGTGATTCGCATCTCCACCTCCTCGGCTGCTACTTTGCTCCACCCAGATTATAGCAGCTTTTGGCTACTTGGGCAATCTTAGGAGAATCAAGGTGCCGGGCACTTCTAGAAGTGCCCGGCACCTGAAAAAACTGAACACGAGGCAATCCTTGCCCTGTTTAAGATAACGTGATAGAATACGTTCGTAAGGATTCCAAACCAAAGCCATATTGTAGTTGGAGATTGCATTGTGCATTTTGATATTCTCACCCTTTTCCCCGACATCTTTGAGGGGGTTTTCAACGAGAGCATCGTGAAGCGGGCGATGCAAGCTGGCCTGGTCTCGATAGCCATCCACAACATCCGCGATTATGCCACCGACAAACACCATATCACCGATGAACCTCCTTACGGCGGCGGGGGGGGCATGATCATGAAGCCAGAGCCCATCTTCCGTGCTGTGGAAGCGATTCTCGACCTGGAGGAAGGACAGGAGCCGGAGGTGCCGGTGATCCTGCTCAGCCCACAGGGTCGCACATTCACCCAATCAGTGGCCAGGGAACTCTCTAAGCATCCTCACCTTATCCTCATCTGTGGGCACTACGAGGGGGTGGACGAGCGAGTGCGCCAGTTTCTGGTCACCGACGAGATTTCCATCGGTGACTACGTTTTGACCGGCGGGGAGATCCCGGCCATGGTCATCGTAGATGCGGTGACGCGCCTAATACCCGGCGTGCTGGGCGACCCCGGCGCCACCTTCGAGGATTCCCACGCTGAGGGCCTCCTGGAGTACCCTCACTACACCCGCCCTCCTGTCTTTCGTGGATGCTCTGTGCCGGAGGTGCTCCTCTCCGGCAACCACGCCGAGATCGTGCGCTGGCGGCGCCAGGAGGCCCTGCGCCGCACTTTCGAGCGCCGCCCCGACCTTCTGGCTAAGGCCCGATTATCGCAAGCCGACCGAGAGTTCCTGCGGAATGTGGCACAGAAGAAAGGATCAGGGGAAGCTCAAGTTTAATTTGCCAATAACTGTGATTCGTGCTATAATTTTCGGTTGTGGTTGGTTTACCGAGCTAAGCAAGGAGTGGTGGAAACAGTGGTAGATCTTATACGGTCCATTGAACAACAGTTTAAGCCTAATCTCGACATCCCTCAGCTCAGGCCGGGGGACACTGTGCGCGTGCATTTTCGCATCGTCGAAGGCGACCGGGAACGAACCCAGGTCTTCCAGGGGACGGTGATGCGCTTGCGCAAGGGAGGCGCTAACGCCAACTTCACGGTGCGGCGCATTGCCTCTCACGGCGTGGGAGTGGAAAGGACCTTCTTGCTGAGCTCTCCCCGGCTGGAGAAGGTTGAAGTCCTGCGCCACGCTCACGTGCGAAGGGCCCAACTCTATTATCTCCGTGGGCGCAAGGGCAAAGCAGCCCGCTTGCGGGAGAAGCGCTAGAGAGCGAAAAGCGGGGCGTGGGCACCAGTCTACGCCCCGCTTCTTTTGAACCAACGTGGCGGGGTGATGGTGCAAGAGCCGGATCTGCGGGAGGAGATGGCGCTTTACGCTGAGGGCTATCGCCACATCGCTGGCCTGGACGAGGCCGGGCGAGGCTCCTGGGCAGGGCCGGTGGTGGCAGGTGCAGTCATTCTACCCATAGACCAACCTGACTTATCCCAACAACTGGAAGGCGTACGAGATTCCAAGCAACTCACCCCCCGGCAGCGCGAGGGATTATACGGAATCATCGTGTCCGCAGCCTTGGCTGTGGGAGTGGGGATTGTGCCTCAGGATAAGATAGATGAGCTAGGCATCGTGCCTGCCACCCGGCAGGCCATGAACCTGGCCATTGCCCAATTGAACCCGCCCCCCGATTTTCTCCTCATAGACTTCCTGAACTTGCCTGGGCTATCCATCCCCCAGAAGAGCATCACCAGTGGAGATGCCCTGTCCCTTTCGATAGCTGCCGCCTCCATTGTGGCCAAGGTCACCCGGGATAGGTTGATGGTCGAATTGGATACTCGGTATCCGGGGTATGGCTTCGCCCGTCACAAGGGTTACGGCACTCGCCAGCACAGAGAGTCTCTCGCCCGTCTCGGCCTTTCCCCGGTCCACCGCCTATCCTATGCTCCCATGAGACTGATGCTACAGGGAGGCTAGCTTCAGCACCTCACACTTCGTGGGCTAAAAGAATCTAGAATCCCAGGTTTGCCAAAAGCGCCCTCTTGTGGTAAACTACGTAAGAAAGCCCCCGTAGCTCAGGCGGATAGAGCGGCGGCCTCCGAAGCCGTGTGCGGGCGTTCGAGTCGCCCCGGGGGTACTGAAACCACCTGACGTGCAGTCAGGTGGTTCTGTTTTCAATACGGTTTAGTTAAGGGTTCTGAGGCAGTTATGCTGCCGTCGTCGGGAGTACAACTCCCTCTTACCTAGAACGTATTGGTTTCAGTCTATTACTGTGATGTGCACAGGCCGACTCTCCAGCCTGTTGCCCGCTGGGTCATAACCAACGGCAGTGATTGCATGCGCCCCCGGTGCCAGCGGCCACATGGTAAGGTAAGGCGGAGCAACGAAACTGGCCAGCGGCTCCTCATCCACATAAATGGTCAACCTGGCCACGCTGACCTCATCGCTTGCCCGTGCCGCAACCTCTATCCTCTGATCGGCCCGGGGCAAGGCCGGATCCAGGCGATAAACGCTGCCCTGGTGGGGACTGGTGATGATGAGCTGAAAGCCGGAAGCTACAAGCTGGTCACCAGCTTCCAACTTCCAACCTCCATCTTCCAACTTCCAATTTCCAACTTCCAGCCCTCTCTCCCTCCCCCACTCAACGGCTTCGGCCGGCAGCACTGCATAGACGCACTCCACTATTCGCTCCGGTGGGGTATCAGAGGAAGCTAGTTGACCTGTGACGGCATCGACCTCGAAGAGCTGATGCGTCTTACAGGTCTCTATCCGATCGGTGCCGGCGATGAAGAGCTCGGTCCGCCGGTGGGGACAATAGGGGTTGGGAAGTCGGCCTGAGAGGGTGCAGACCTCCACGTGCGTTAAGCCCTCCGGCTCGACGAACTCCTCTACCGGTCGGGCCTCGAGCACCTCCTCCATGAAGTCGTGCCATATGGGGGCCGCTCCAGCGACGCCCGAAACGTGGCGCATGGGTGAATTGTCGGCGTTGCCGGCCCAGACGCCAACTACGAGATGCGGGGTGTAGCCTACAGTCCAGTTGTCCCGCCAATCGGTGGTGGTGCCCGTTTTCACCGCTGCTGGCCGGCTCAACTTGAGCACGCTCCCCTCGCCGAAGGTCGGCATTCGAGCCAGGTCGTCGCTGAGGATGTCGGTGATGAGATAGGCAATCCGTTCGTCAAGGACTCGCTCGCCCCGTCTTGGCTTTCTCTCATACAAGATACGGCCCTGGCTGTCCTCAATGCGCAGGATGGCCACCGGCTCCACCTTACGCCCACGGTTGGCGAAGGCGGCGTAAGTCGCAGTCAGTTCAAGGAGGCGCACCTCGCCACCTCCCAAAGTAAGGGCCAGGCCGAAGCGTTTGCTATCGTCGAAAGTGGTGATACCCAGGCTACGGGCCAGAGCGGTCATGCTATCCAACCCCACATAATCGAGGACTTTGACGGCCGGCAGGTTGTAAGAGGAAGCCAGGGCCTGGCGAGCCAGGACGGGCCCATGAAAGGTCAGGTCATAGTTGAGAGGTACGTAGGGCTCTCCTTCCTTGGTCAAAAAAGCCGTGCGCACGTCCAAGATCATGGTGGCCGGTGTGTAGTCTAGAGCAAAGGCGGCGGCGTAGGTGATGGGCTTGATGGAAGACCCGGGTTGGCGGGGAGCCAAAGAGCAATTCACCGCCCCGTCAATCTCAGGGTCAAAATAATCGGGGCTGCCCAGCATGGCCAGGATCTCACCTGTGTTGGGATCCAAGGCCACCAGAGCAGCGTTATGCAAGTTGGGATCGGGCAAATCGCGCCGCTGTCGGTCGGCCAGGATGGCCAGGCGACGGCGGGCGATAGACCGAGCTACCTCTTGCATATCCAGGTCCAGGGTCGTGTAAACCTCCAGGCCGCCGCAGTAGAGTCCCTCCAGCCCGAATCGCTCCTCTAAGAGGCCCCACACGTACATCACGAAGTGTGGAGCGCGGATGGGGAAGGGCACGGCGGCGAAATGGAGCTGTTCCTCCTTGGCCAGCCTGGCCTCCTCTTCACCTACGTAGCCGTTCTTAACCATCAGCTCCAACACCACGGCCTGGCGCTCCCTGGCTGCCTGGGGGTTCTCCAGGGGATTGTAGACGGCTGGGGATTGCGGCAGGCCTGCCAAAAGGGTGCACTCCGCCAGGTCCAACTCGGCCACCGATTTGCCGAAGTAAGTCTGGGCAGCGGCCTCCACACCATAGGCCAGGTTACCGTAGTAGGTCTCGTTCAGATAGAGGGCCAGGATCTCGTCCTTGCTATAAGCTCGGGCCAAGCGCCAAGCTAAAAGGGACTCGCGCAGCTTGCGGGTCAAGGTGCGCTGAACACGCTCCTCCGGGGATAAGAGGAGATTGCGAGCCAACTGCTGCGTTATGGTGCTGCCGCCGGCGATCACCTCGCCGCCCCGCAAGTTGATGATCAGGGCGCGCAGGATGGCGCGCAGGTCCACACCGGGGTTAGTATAGAAGTTAGCATCCTCGGTGGCAATGGTGGCCTGGCGGAGGTGAAGGGGGATTTCGTCGAGTGGCAAAGGGGTGTGCTTGCCGGCGTGGGGATCAATGATCTCGTAGAGGAGGCGACCGTGGCGGTCGTAGATTTTGCTGCTGGGGGCGATGGCTTGGGCGTACAAGTCGTGGAAAGACGGGAGGTCAACGATGAGCCAGGCGTACAGGCCACCACCCGCCACGAGCAGGATTGTTATTGAAATAAATAGCAGAAAACGCCAGTTCCGCAACATCATAATGCCACTCTCTCCTGTTGATTATACACCCTTTCGTTACCCTTAACAAACAGTTCTTGCCTCTTTGGTTGGTCTGTGCTATAATCTTACAGGGTTGGGGAGGGTGCCGGAGTGGACGATCGGGACGGTCTCGAAAACCGTTGTGGGGGCAACTCCACCGTGGGTTCGAATCCCACCCCTCCCGCCATAGACGCCCCACTCAATCGGTTAGCGCGGAGAGGTAGCATAGTCCGGCCTAATGCGCACGCCTGGAGAGCGTGTGAGCAGCAATGCTCCGTGGGTTCGAATCCCACCCTCTCCGCCATTTGACTTTTTACTGTTTATGAAGTACTATATCAATGGTCGTGCTAGACGGGGAGCTAGCGGTGCCCTACACCCGCAATCCGCTATAGCGGGGTCGAATTCCCCCTCGAGGGTCGGTGTTTTCCAGAACTGCCGCGGTTAAGTGGCGTTGAAGGTTGGGTCCTGCGCGGCGGGAGCCTATGAACCCCGTCAGGTCCGGAAGGAAGCAGCGGTAAGTAGCAACTCCTGGGTGCCGCAGGGTCGCCTGGCCGGAGCTGGCTGGCCCCGGTAAGCTGGGGAGCCCGATTCGACAGGGGGTGCACGACCAGCGTTTCAACTAAAAGGAGGGGCGGGAATTGGGGCTCGCCCCCTTTGTCGTATGGAGGGAGAATCGGTCGGGAAGAGCTTCGACGGCTAAGCCTCAGGTTCTGAGATCGCGGAGGACGCTTGTTGGAAGAAAGCATCCCACCCAAACCTGGCTCACCTGGATGGAGGAACTTCATCAGGAGTGTAACAAGCTGGCGACCTCGAGGGGAGCTACCAGCACTGGCTGTGATGTTGATCTTGGCCAGCATCCTCACAGTCGGGTATCTCCGGACGCAAACCCAAGTGACCCTTTTGGTGAATGGCTACCCTGAGCCTTTCCGCACTCACCAGACCTCAGTGGAAGCCCTTCTGAAAGAGGCTGGCCTGGCGATCCACCAGAAGGACATCGTCTCGCCAGGATTGGAGGCCCCCATCGCGAATGGAGAGGTTATTTTCGTCCGCCGGGCCAGGCCAGTCACCGTCCAGGTTGATGGCCGCGCCATTGAGACGCGGACCCACAGCCTTACTTTGAGCGGCTTGCTGCAGGAGATAGGGATACCCCTCAAGCCTCGTGACAGGGTTACCATAGATGGCCAGGAAGCGAGTTTGACAGCTAGCCTACCTGGTCAAAGGACGGTCAGCCGGCTTGTGAGCAGCCGCGGAGGCAACACGAATTGGCATAGCCAGGTTGAAGATGCCCCTTTGCGCATCGTGATCCAGCGGGCAGTGCCCATCTATCTCGATGATGGCGGCACCCTCGCCACTGTTTACACCACCAAAGCTACGGTGGGCGAGGCCTTGCGCGATGAGGGCATCAGTCTCTACTTGGGCGACCGGGTTGACCCCAGCTTGGGTAGCCCTATCTCGGCGGGCCTTCGGGTCTACATCCAGCGCTCCAGGCCAGTAACTATTCAAGTCGATGGCAGCCTCGTTAAGACACGCACTCGGGGGGAGACGGTGTCCGAGGCTCTGGCCCAGGAAGGGGTAGCCTTGCTGGGCAAAGATTACATAGAGCCAAGCGTAGATGCCTCCCTGGACGATGATGTGGCCATTCGCGTGGTGCGAGTGAAGGAGGAAATGGCCATTGAGCAGGACCCCATCTCCTTCGAGACGGCCTGGCAACCTGACCCGGAGCTGGAGCTGGACCATCAGCGCCTGGATCAGGAGGGCGAGGACGGGGTGACTAAGCGGCGCATCCGCGTTGTCTACGAAGATGGCAAGGAGGTGGAGCGAGCCCTGGAGGCCACCTGGGTAGACCGTGAGCCAACAACCAAGGTCATCGCCTACGGCACCAAGATCGTCCTGCGGGAATTGGAGACACCCGATGGCGCCCTCAAGTACTGGCGCAAGATTCGGGTGCTAGCCACATCGTATACGGCGGCCACCTCGGGAAAGAGCCGGGAGCATCCCCAGTACGGCATCACCTACCTGGGTTGGCAGATGAAGAAAGGCATCGTGGCTGTTGATCCCCAGGTGATCAACTTGCGGACGAGAATGTACGTGCCCGGCTACGGCGTGGGTGCTGCTGGCGATACTGGTGGCAAAGTCAGAGGTAGGCACATTGATCTTGGCTATGGGGAGAATGACTTCAAGCTGTGGTATAAATGGGTTGATGCCTATCTCCTGGCCCCACCGCCGCCCGCGGATCAGATCCGTTGGGTATTGCCCGGCTGGCCCAGGGAACGCTGATGAGGCCAGGAAACTTTAGCGGCTTGTACTGAGCCTGTCGAAGTAAGGGAACACAGGGGGACAGCCCGACATTAGGATGTCCCCTTTTTTGTCTTGACCGTCGAGAACTCACCGCAGAGAACACAGGGGGCGCAGAGGTTTTACTTGATTTTCTCCGCGCTCTGAGCGGACTCCGCGGTGAAATCTTGCTCTGCTGGTAACGAATTTGGGGTGTCAGGGAATTCAGGTGACAGGCCGATGATGGATGTGCGGAGGCTTTTGAAGGAGTTTGACATACAGCCCAGGAAAAGCCTGGGCCAGAATTTCTTAGCTGATCAGCGAGCATTAGAACGCATCGTTGAGGCAGCCGAACTAGGACCTGGGGACATCGTCCTGGAGATCGGGCCGGGGTTGGGCACATTGACCCGCTGCCTGGCAGCGGGGGCAGGGTGGGTAGTGGCCATTGAGTTAGATCAGCGTTTGGTGGAGGTCCTCAAGCAAACATTGGCTGATTTGCCCAATGTCGAGATCATCCACGGCGACATCCTGGAGCTAAACCCGGCTCATCTGCTTGAGCGGCAAATGGCCAGCTTTCAATACAAAGTCGTCTCCAACCTCCCTTATTACATTACCTCCGCTGTCCTCCGTCACCTCCTCACAGCCGAGGTCAGGCCAAAGCTGATGATTGTGACCGTCCAGCTAGAGGTAGCCCGGCGCATAACCGCTGAGCCCGGTGACATGAGTCTGTTAGCTGTGAGCGTTCAGTTCTATGGGCGACCTCGCATCGTGGCTCGTATCAAAGCCAGCGCCTTTTACCCCTCTCCCCAGGTTGACTCGGCGGTGATACGCATTGATCTGGACGGCCGTCCCCTGGTCGAAGTGGATGATGCTGACAGCTTCTTCAAGGTAGTGCGAGCGGGTTTCGCCCAAAGGCGTAAGCAGCTTCGCAACGCCTTAGCGGCCGAGTTAGCCCTTCCGGCCAGTGAGGTAGCACAAGCCCTGAGCAGGGCTGGTGTTAACCCCAAGCGTCGAGCCCAGACTTTGGGCATCGAGGAGTGGGCCAAGGTTTGTAACGAGATGCAGTCGCGGGGCATCTCCCAGAAAGACTAGAAATTCAGGCGGCTATAATACAAACTGCCCAGGGCCAAAGGCCCTGGGCAGTTTCGCTGTTTTAAGTAGTCCTAAGTCGAGTCGTTTCGCAATCGCGTCAAGCGGCTGATCAGTGCTCGATAGTCACCTCCACTTCACAGGGTTCCGGGTAGTTGCCTGTTTTGTCCACGACGACCAGACGGAAGGTGTAAGCACCGGCCGGAAGAGGCGAGGTGTCCCAAACGCCCAGGAGGCCATCAACCACAGGTTCCCCGAAGCTCTGCAGGAACGACCACTCAGATATCCCCTGGCGGCGAAACTCGAACTTGTAGTAGTCAAACTTATCAGTTTCTTCGTAATACGCCGAGCCCATGATTTCCACAGGCCCCTTGAGTACAGCGTTCAGCGTAGGATTAGTGAGCCTGGCTTGAGGATTGGGACAGTCAGGCAAAGGCAAAACGACAGGTTCGGGCGTAGGAGTGGGAGTAGCCTCAGGTGTCCGCGTTGTTGGGGGGCGAGGTGTCCGCGTGGGGGCGGGCGAAGGCGTAGCTGTAGGCGGCCCCAAAGTTGGGGTTGGTGTCGGCAGCAGTAAAACAGTCGGCGTGGCCTCACTCTCGGTCTGGAGATCCAGACTGGGCTCCAAGAAAGCGGCGGTGAAGTAGATTGCTCCACCTAAGATCGAGACGACGAAAACCATGCCCATAGAGCGAAGCCTGGTGCTGGCGGCCGCTTCCTTCTCCAGCGTAAAAATCGCCCGGCTCTTTTCGCGGTGGGCCGCGATAGCCCTTCCGATGTAAAACAGAATGCCCAGAATACAGGCACCTATCAGCCAAATGTAGTACTCAGAGACCAACTGAACCAGTGTCGTCATTTATCTAAAGAGCCCCCCTCACTAGCTAGCAGACTGATGACCCCCTTGAGCAGAGCAGCGAGCTTAGGCACGAGGAGCTTGCCGGCCTCCAAAACCTCCTCGTGGACGACCTTTCTCTCCCCCGTTGGTTCTATGACAGCCACATTGCTGATCCCGGAGATGCCCAACACCCGTATGCCCGCGTCGCGGGCGACGGTGACCTCGGGCACGGTGGACATGCCCACGGCATCGGCACCGATGAGGCGGAGGAACTTCAAGTCGGCTGGGGTCTCAAAGGAGGGGCCGGCCAAGCAAATATACACCCCTTGATGAAGAGGCAAGCCCAGGTCCTTGGCCACCCGCAGGGTCATCTCCCGCAGCTCCAAATCGTAAGCTTGGGACATATCAGTAAAGCGGGGCCCCAGTTCAGGGTCGTTGGGGCCTCGCAAGGGATTGAGGCCGGCCATGCCGATCAGGTTTATATGATCGGTGATGAGCATCAAGTCGCCGGCCCTGAAACCAGGGTTCAAGCCGCCAGCGGCATTGGTCACTATAAGAATACCGATGCCCAAAAACTGCATCACCCGGATGGGCAGGCAGATGTGTTGGGGGGAATAGCCCTCATAATAATGAGCACGGCCTTGCATGATCAGTATCTCTTGGCCCTCCAACTCCCCGATGACCAATCGTCCGACGTGGCCTTCAACAGTGGAAACTGGAAAGTGAGGGATCTCACTATAGGGTATTACCTCGGCTCCCTGCATCTCTTCGGCGAGGGGATTCAGCCCTGTACCCAACACCAAGCCGATGGTCGGTTCATGTTCCGTGTGGCTGCGGATGAAGTCGGCTGCCTCAGCGAACTCCTTGCGGGTGAAGAATTCGGTCATTACCACCTCCTTCGTCTGGTCGGCGGGAGCTACTTCGCTCTCGGGTGAGCCTTGTCGTAAACCTGGCGCTTGTGCTTGCTGGTTACGCGGGTGTAGATTTGGGTGGTTGAGATGTTGGCATGTCCCAGAAACTGCTGAACGTCCACCAAAGTGGCCTCTTTGCTCTCCAGCATATGGGTGGCAAACGAGTGGCGAAAGGTGTGAGGAGTGATGTCGGGGTCAAGGCCTGCTCGCTCGACATAGTCCTTGATGATAAGCCAAAGGCCCTGGCGGGTTAAGCGCTTGCCCCGAGGGTTTAAGAAAAGGGCCTTCTCATCTGGATCCTTAAGGAGTTGGAGCCGCCCTTTTCGCAGATAGGTCTCAATAGCCTGGACGGCGCGGGCGTGTATGGGGATGATCCTTTCCTTGTCGCCTTTGCCAATGACCCGCACACTGCTCGAAGGCAGGTTTACATCGTCTATGTCCAGCTCCACTAGCTCGGTGGCCCGCATGCCGGTGGCGTACATGAGTTCGAGCATCGCTTTGTCTCGTTGTGCCTTGGGCGTCGAGCGCTTGGCGGGTTCGGCCAGCAATAGCTCCATCTCCTCGGAGGAGATGGCTTTGGGCAATTGCTTCTTCACCTTGGGCGAGTCCAAGGTGGCCGTGGGGTCATCTTCGATGAAGTCCTCAGTCACCAGGAAGTGAACGAAGGATTTGGTGGCTGCCACCTTACGGGCCACTGTAGAAGGAGCGTATTCCCTTTCCTTAAGATATAATATGTAGGCGATGATCATATCTTTATCTACTTCATCCCAAGACTTGACCTCGAAGGTATCCTGATTGTTTAGATACCTTGCGAGCTGGGTCAAGTCGTTCCGGTAGGCAACCAAGGTGTTTGGAGGAGAGCCCTTTTCCAGAGCCAGGAAATTCAGAAAGTCCTCGATCTTTTCCAGCATAGTCAACTCCTTCCGACGGATAATACATATAGACAGACCGGCAAGCATATTATATCACAGGTTTGCATAAAATCAAATCGAGGGTGTGGCCACCGTTTCCCAAAAGACATCCTGTTCGTGCCAAGGGTTCATTTCCTGCACTCCAACACCTCGCTGATTTACACATGTCTTCTAACGTCCCCCGAGTTGCCAACGTTGTGAAGCGAAGCCGAGCAATGTACACGAAGGCCGATAGGCCAGGGGCAGCAACTCGCTTTTAGCTGCTGTCCGCGCTATCCGCAGCTATGAGACTGACCTGCAATCTCGGTTAGGGTCTCCAATGTGAGGTCTTGGAGATCGCTCATAGCTGGTTGAATGGGCGCAAATCCCCTCGTCCCACACTGGCCCCTCGAGACAATCTGAAACTACACAAGCGTATACTGCCGAAATATCCACCACTTCGCTGACAGCGTAGAAATGCCACGTGTCCATGTTGACAACTTCCGCTCCAACTTCACGCCATCCCGCGACTTTCTCAGGATACTCTCTCGATATATTGCATCTGTGATCCAGACCTTGACTCCACGAATCGTTATGCCGGCCTTGGCGGCGCACTCACGAAGATGATGAGCTAGCTCCCTATCGGGACATACAAATTCAGCGTCCGGGAGGTATTCACGCGAAGTGCCGTCAGAAACGACTGCGGCATCCGCAAGAACTATCTGGCCAATAGGAATGGTTCGAGTTAGTGAACCAGCGTATCCATATCCGACGACCTTTTTGATTCCGTAGTGGACCAGTTCCTCCACCACGGTGGCTGACAGAGGTCCGCCGTACAGACAATCCAGGGCAAGGATTTTGCTGCTTGCAACGTGACCGACGAATTGGTGTGATCTATCCAAATGAGAAAAGAAGGACTCTGATAGCGGTTCAGCCGAAAGCTTATGCTTCATATCGTAGAACCGACAGAATCCAACAACCGCCAGCAAGCAGCTTTCTGGCTCTGGTGGTAGCGAGTCGTGGCCTAGAAACTTCCCAGGTGTTATGATAGGCTGTGACAAAGTATTTTCCTACTCAAGGTACTATGCCCATCCGGGAAAAACGATGGCAGCTCGCTGGAGCGCGGACGCAAGTCCTCAAGCTTGCGTCCGCGCTCCGGATCCCGAATTCTCAAGTACCGATTATGTCGTAAAAGGCTGGATTTGCCAATATCCGAAAATCTAGGGAATCTCTGACCCAGCATACCTCTGGGCCTGATCTTGAGAATCAGGTCACAGTATCAGCATCGCGTCGCCAAAGCTATAAAAGCGATAGCCCCTCCGAATAGCTTCTTGATACGCTCTATCAATCAGCTCCTTGCCAGTGAAAGCCGCCACCAGCATCAAAAGGGTCGAGCGCTGCAGGTGGAAGTTGGTGATCAGGACATCTACGGCACGGAACTGGTAGCCGGGGTAGATGAAGAGATCGGTCCAACCGGAAAATGGTTCCAGGTTCCAGGTTCCAGGTTCCAGGTCACCTTTGGATTTTGGATTCTGGACTTTGGCCTTAAGACGGACGGCCGTCTCCAACACCCTGACCGTAGTCGTTCCCACCGCTATGATGCGCCCGCCCTCGGCCTTAGCGCGGTTTATTTGCTCTGCCACTTCTGGGTTGAGCTTGCAGTACTCGCTGTGCATGGGGTGATCCTCGACGTTCTCCGTCCTCACCGGGCGGAAAGTATCCAGACCAATATGGAGGGTGACGAAGGCGAACTCCACCCCCCTGGCCTCGCATTCTTTCATCAATTGCGGCGTAAAGTGCAGGCCAGCGGTGGGAGCAGCCACCGAGCCCTTGACCCTGGCGTAGATGGTCTGGTAGCGTTCCGGCTCCTCTAAGGGTTCGTGGATGTAAGGAGGCAGGGGCACGACACCCAATTCGTCCAAAAGAGGCTCGATGGGCACTTCGAACTCTATCAACCTCACGCCTTCCCCTGCCTGCCCGATCACCTCCCCGACTACCCCTTCAGCGCCTTCTGCTTCACTTTCATCCCGATCCAGCTCTATTCGCGTTCCCACTCTTACCTTCCGCCCCTTTGTCAGTACCTCCCAAACCGTCTCGTCTCTCTTAGCCACCAATAGCAACTCAACTTTGCCACCTGTGGGCACCTTGCTCCCAAACAGGCGCGCTGGGACGACCCGGCTCTCATTGCAGATCAGGACATCGCCCGCTGCCAGGTAATCGGGGAGGTCGCGAAAGGTCCTGTGCTCGATGGCCCCGGTCTTGCGATCCAGCACCATCAACTGTGAGGCATCCCGGGGTTCGACGGGCGATTGGGCGATGAGCTCTTGGGGGAGGTAGTAGTCGAAACCGCTTGTTTTCACGATCTCACCTGCCCAACAGGCGGATTACTACGTTCAGGACGATGGTCAACAGAATGCTGAGCACGATGCAGGTGACGATGGGGAAGTAGAAGCTGAACCCCTCCCGCTGGACGACGATGTCGCCGGGGAGCTTGCCCAGGAAGGGCACTTTCAGCTTGGGAACGAAGATCAGGAGGAGCCCCATGATGACCACCAGGACCCCCATGAAAACTAGCATCTTGCCCATGGCCTCAAATCCCGGCATCTGCATCACCTCGCTGTTCCCAAACGCCCAACGGAGGATTATGAAGTCCGCCTTCCTCGCGGATTAAGGCCCGAGCAAATTCGAGGAATTGACACAGTGCTTCTTCTGGCTCGGTGGGTAGATGGCTTTCTGTTACTTTGTTTGGGCTTCCATCGTGGAAATGCTGTGGAAAGGTCGCCACATATTGCCATCGTGAGTGCGGCATGTTATCATGGCGATAAATCGTCCCATCAATGTGAGTCCGCTCCTAATGGTGGGCAAACCTTCAGTTCATTTCGGCTAGCAAGGCGTCAATGTGCGCCTTGTTGTAACGCTCCCACTCGCTGTAGATACAGCCGCAATAGCTTTGCCGATAGAGGTCGTGCTCGCAGGTAAGACGCCCCCGCTCCGACCAGCCACGGCGGAAGTTCTCAAAGTAGAACTCCAAAGCGCCAGCCCCCCACTCCTCAGCCACCTCTTCGCCCATCCGGCGGATCAGAGCTTGGTCCTGGTAGGGGCTGATGAGGAGGGTGGTGGTGAAGCCGTCGAACCCGCCCTCAGCGGCCACCCGCGCCGTCTTTTCCAGGCGCATCTGGTAGCAGATGCGGCAGCGTTCCCTGAACTCCTCGTGCCCCACCACCGCTCGGAAGTAGAGGGGCATCTCGTACTTCTCGTGCCAGATCACGGGCAGGTCAACTGCTTCGGCGTACTCCTGCACACTCTCCCGCCTCCGCTGGTGCTCCTGCCAGGGATGGACGTTCGGGTTGTACCAGAAGCCCATGACCTGGAATCCCTTCTCCCGCAACCGCTCGATGGGGTAGGTAGCGCAAGGGGCGCAGCAGATGTGGAGGAGGATGCGCTTCCCCTCGCCTACCCTTTCCCTTTCGATCTCCCTTGGCTTGGGCGGCAACTCCACGCTGTAAGAGAGCTGGATGGTGAAGGGCTCCTCGCTGACCGGTGCCGCCTTGCCCTGGGCGATGAGCTTCCGTGCCTTCTCAGCGGTGGTGGGCGAGAGCTGCTGCCCGTTGGTATCGAGGACGACGACGGACGCGGCCTTCATCACTAAGCGATATACTCCTTATACAACACCCAATAGCGCTTCCCCGGCCCGCGATGGAAATATATCTCGAACACCTGCCTCGTGTCCGTCTTCACTCGGTAGTAGTCGCGATGCCTTCGCCGCCACCAGGCCCGCTTGAAATCCAGCCGCCGGTACGCCCTCTCTATCTCCACGATCCCGTACTCCCGGCCACGCCAGATGAAAGACGTGGGTGGCCCTGGTTTCTGGACAAAGCGTACCTCAATCTCCTCGTCAATGAAACGAGACCTCTCTCCCATCGCACACCTATCGGCAAAGAGGCAGCGACCGTCGCCGTCGTTCCTCAAAACAATGCCGCCTGCCCGGGCCTTTCCTCGTAGAGGATGCCCAGGTGCTCGTAGGCCCGGCGGGTGGCCACTCGGCCGCGGGGGGTGCGGTCCAAAAAGCCCAACTGCAGTAGATACGGCTCGACGACGTCCATGATGGTGTCGGACTCCTCCGAGAGGGCGGCGGCAATGGTCTCCAAACCCACGGGGCCACCCTCGAATTTCTCGATGATGGTCGCGAGCACCCTGCGGTCTATGTCATCCAGGCCCAGCTCGTCTACCTCCAGCATGGCCAGGGCCTTCTCAGCCACAGCCTCTGTGATGCGCCCCTCGGCTCGCACCTGGGCATAGTCGCGCACCCGCTTCAGCAGCCGATTGGCCACGCGAGGCGTGCCCCTGGCGCGGCGGGCGATCTCCCTCACCCCGCCCTCGTCTATCCCCACCCCCAGGATCCTTGCCGAACGACGCACGATGGCTTCCATGGCCGGCTGATCGTAGAAGTCCACCCGGTACACCACGCCGAAGCGCCCTCTGAGGGGCGAGGTCATAAGGGCGAGCCTGGTGGTGGCCCCGATGATGGTGAAATGATCCAGCTTAAGACGAAGGCTGCGGGCGCTGGGCCCCTTGCCGATGATAATGTCGAGAGCGAAATCCTCCATGACCGGATAGAGCGTCTCTTCGATAGCCCGGCCCAGGCGATGCACCTCGTCAATGAAGAGCACATCGCCCTTCCGCAAGTTGGTGAGGATGGCCGCCAGGTCCCCAGCGCGCTCAATGGCTGGCCCGGCGGTAACCTTGATGTTGACGTTCATCCCGGTGGCTACGCAGTGCGCCAGCGTCGTTTTACCCAGCCCAGGAGGCCCATAGAGGAGGACATGGTCCAGGGCCTCGCCCCGCTCCTTGGCCGCCTCAATGACAATCTTGAGGTTTTCCTTGATCCTGTCCTGGCCGATGAAATCGGCCAGTCGCCTGGGGCGTAAGGACGTGTCCAAAGCAAGCTCTTCCTCTCTCAACTTTGGCGAAATCATGCGCTCTTCAGTCATAGCTTCCTCACTCAGGAATGGAACTCGTCTCGACACAAGCGATTATACCAGAGAGGGCAGAAAAAGGGAAGCCCCAGCGCGGAAAACTCAATGACCCTGGACGAAGCCTGCACTCCTTGTACCTGTGAAACCTTCCCCTTTGACAAAGGTGCCCATTTCTGATAGAATAGGGCTGGCAATTAGCTGGATGCTAATTGCCTATTGCTGAAACAAGGAGGTTAGCATGGGTAAACTTACCGAGATTCGCTGGCATGGCCGTGCCGGGCAGGGCGTGGTCACCGCCGGCGAGCTACTGGCTGAGGCGGCGATGGGGGAGGGTAAGTATTTCCAGTCCTTCCCCGACTACGGCCCGGAGCGCATGGGAGCGCCCATCAAGTCCTACACCCGCATCAGCGATGGGCCCATCGAGGTCCACCACCAGATCCTGAACCCCGACGTGATTATCGTGGTCAACCCCAACCTCATAGGAGCGGTGAACCTTACCGAAGGGCTCAAAGAGGACGGCACTGCGATCGTCAACACCCCGGATTCCCCGGCGGAGGTCCGCAAGAAACTGGGGCTGAAGGGCGGCAAGGTGGCCACACTCGATGCCACAGGCATCGCCATGGACACCCTGAGGCGAGACATACCCAGCACCCTCATGCTGGGCGCCGTGGCCAAGGTCACCGGGCTGGTGTCGCTGGACAGCGTCGTCCACTGCGCCAAAGAGCGATTAGGAACCAAGCTGCGTGCAGAGGTGGTGGACGCCAACGTGGTCGCTGTCAAGCGGGCGTATGAGGAAGTAGTAGCAGAGGGGTAGAAATGTACCAAATTTCAGGAGGAATAAAATGGCAGTTAATTTAGAAGCCGGTTGGAGGGAAGCCTCCATTGCCGGGACGATCTTCGAGGCGGGAAACTCGATCGAGTACATCACGGGCACTTGGCGTACGTTGCGTCCTGTGTACGACGCCGAGGCGTGCACCCACTGCATGATCTGCTGGGTTTACTGTCCTGACTCGATCGTTCTCGTCGAAAACAGCAAAGTGATCGGATTCGACTACGATCACTGCAAGGGCTGCGGCATCTGCGCCGTTGAGTGCCCAGTCAAAGTGAAGGCACATGCCTACACCGGACAGCCCGGCAAGGTCATCCAAATGGTCGAAGAAACAAGCTTTGAGTAATCAGTAAATGAGTAACGAGTCAATATGTGGTAGACAGACTCGTTACTCTCACAGGAGGAACGAAATGCCAAAATCAAAGATCAGGGCTCTGGACGGAGCCCACGCGGTAGCCGAGGCCATGCGCCAGATAAATCCGGACGTGGTGGCTGCCTACCCCATCACCCCCCAGACGGCCATCGTGCAGACCTTCTCCAACTTCGTGGCCGACGGGCTGGTGGATACTGAGTTTGTGGCCGTGGAGAGCGAGCACGCGGCCATGAGCACCTGCATCGGCGCCTCGACCGCCGGCGGCAGGGTGATGACCGCCACCGCCTCGGCGGGGCTGGCCCTCATGTGGGAGGTGGTGTACGTCGCCGCCTCGCTACATCTGCCCATCGTCATGCCCGTGGTCAACCGGGCCCTCTCGGCCCCCCTCAACATCCACTGCGACCACTCCGACTCCATGGGGACCCGCGACGCGGGCTGGATCCAGCTCTACTCAGAGAACCCCCAGGAAGCCTACGACAACGTCATCCAGGCGGTGCGCATCGCCGAGCGCCTCTTGCTGCCAGTGATGGTCATGCAGGACGGCTTCATCACCGGCCACGGCGTGGAGCGGGTAGACGTGCTCGACGACGGGACGGTCAAGGGATTCATAGGCGAGTACAAGCCTGAACACTCCCTGCTCGACGTGGACAACCCCGCCACCTACGGCACCTGGGACATGTACGACTTCTACTTCGAGCACAAGCGCCAGCAGACGGATGCCCTCTCCAAGGCGCTGCCCGCCATCGTGGAGGTGGGCGAGGAATACGGCGAGTTGACAGGGCGAGAATACGGCATCTTCGAGGCCTACGGGATGGACGACGCTGAGATGGCCATCGTCGTCCTCTCCTCCAGCGCGGGCACGGCCAGGATGGTGGTGCGAGGGCTGCGCGAGAAGGGGGTCAAGATCGGCCTTTTCAAGCCTAGAGTCTTCCGCCCCTTCCCCGCCAAGGAGTTCGCCGAGGCCCTCGCCGACGTGAAAGCGGTGGGGGTGCTGGACCGCTCCATCGTCTTCGGAGCGATGGACGGCCTTGGCCCTGGCCCACTTTACCTGGAGCTCTGCGCCGCTCTCTTCGCCGCGGGGAATACCACGACGAGGGTGGCGGACTACGTCTTCGGCCTGGGCGGCCGCGACATTATCCCCGCCTACGTCGAGCAAGTGGCCCAAGACCTGGCCGAGATTGCCGAGACGGGCGAAGTGAAGACCCCAGTCAGTTATCTTGGACTGAGAGAATAAAGGAGTGACGAAATGGCCATAAAGTTGAAAGAGATAGCGAACAAGGAAGAACGGCTCGTAGCCGGACACCGTTTCTGCGCTGGCTGTGCCGAGCCGATCCTGACACGACAGATCCTCAATGCCATAGACGACCCAGTGGTGCTATCCTGTGCCACAAGTTGCATGGAGATCGCCACCTCGATCTACCCCTACTCTTCTTGGCGGGTGCCCTGGATCCACAGCGCTTTTGAGAACGCCTCCTCCACCATCGCTGGAGCCGAGGCGATGTATCGCTCCCTGGTTCGTCAGGGCAAGATCGAGGACAGAGGGCTAAAGTTTATCGCCTTCGGCGGCGACGGGGCCACCTACGATATCGGCCTGCAGTGGATCTCAGGCTGCTTCGAGCGAGGCCACAAGATGATGTACGTCTGTTTCGACAACGAGGCCTACATGAACACCGGTATCCAGCGCTCCAGCGCCACCCCGCTTGGCGCTCACACCACCACCTCTCCGGCAGGCACGGTCATCCCCGGCAAGCAGCAATGGCGAAAGCCCCTCACCGAGATATTCGCCGCCCACCACATTCCTTACGTGGCCCAGGCATCGCCCAGCCGCTGGCGCGACCTGATGACCAAAGCACAGAAGGGCGTCGCCGCCGATGGACCGGCTTTTCTCAATGTAATCGCCCCCTGCCCTCGCGGCTGGCGGCATGAGTCCGAAGAGACCATCGAGCTCGCCAAGCTGGCTGTAGAGACCTGTTACTGGCCCCTCTACGAAGTGGAGAACGGCCAGTGGAAGCTGAATTTCAAGCCGCGAGAGAAGAAGCCCATCATCGTTTGGCTCGAGCGCCAGGGACGCTTCCGCCACCTCTTCCAGCCGCAGTTCCGGCACGTCATTGACGAGATACAGGCCAAGGTGGACGAGGAATGGGAGAGACTTCTCGAACGCTGTGGTGAGGCGTAACAGGGGGATAGGGTAACGAGTCAAACTCGTAAATTCGTAGACTCGTAGATTCGTAAATTGGTCCACGAGTCTACGAACTTACGAATGTACGAATCTACCAATCTACCGATGTACCAATTAAGAGAATCCAATGGCTAGCGTCTTTCAATCTACGCACCCTTTGGTCCAGCACAAGCTGGCCCTCCTGCGGGATGTGAATACTGAGCCCAAAAGGTTTCGGGAGTTGGTCAGGGAGGTAACCTGGTTGCTGCTTTACGAAGCAACCGAGGATTTGACTCCAGTGGAACGCCCCGTTACCTCGCCTATGGGCAGCACGATGGGTAAAGTCCTGGTCGAGGAAATTGCCTTCGCTCCCATCCTGCGAGCTGGCCTGACGATGGTGGGGCCAGCCCTGGAAATGATCCCCATGGCTCACGTCTGGCACATCGGCCTCTATCGAGAGGAAGAGACCCTGCGGCCCATCGAATACTACACCAACGTGCCCAAGAAGGCGACGGCCGAAGTAGCCTTCATCCTCGACCCCATGCTGGCCACTGGCGGATCGGCGGTAGCAGCAGCGGACATCCTCAAGAGAAGTGGGGTTCGGAACATCAAGTTCGTGGGCCTCATCGCTGCCCCTGAGGGGATCGAGCGCCTTTCCATCGCCCACCCCGATGTTCCCATCCACATCGCCGCCGTTGACGAGGGCCTAAACGAAATAGGCTACATTGTGCCCGGCCTGGGCGATGCGGGCGACAGGCTGTTTGGGACGTAGTTCAGATAGTGTCATTGCGAGGAACGCAGTAACGAAGCAATCTCCACCGTTGATAGCAATTGTAGGTAGGGGATTGCTTCGCTTCGCTCGCAATGACACGGATAACACTGAGAAATGCCTTTTCTTCTGGTCTTTGTGGCGGCTTTCGCGCTGGCGCTTACGCTGACGCCCCTGGCGCGGTTGCTAGGACAGCGCTACGGCTTCGTGGCCGCGCCGGGGGGCAGGCGCAAGCACGCCGGTAGAAAGTCGAGACTAGGCGGCGTGGCGCTATACGTGGCCTTCGTAGCCGCGGCAGTACTGGCCCAGTTCCTGCCGGTGGAGCGGCAGGATCCCAAGGAGCTGACCAGGCTGGCGGGGCTGCTCCTGGGGTCCACGTTCATCCTCCTGGTCGGAGTCTACGATGACAAGCGCGAGCTCCCCACATCTCCTCAGATCATAGCCCAGCTTGTCGCTGCCCTCATCGCCATCCAATTTCTGATCTTCATCGAATACGTTAACAACCCCTTCACCAATCAGCAGACAGAGCCGTTCCCCTGGCCCTTTGTTGTGGCCTTCACCCTCTTCTGGCTGATGGGCATGATGAACACCGTCAATTGGCTAGACGGCCTGGACGGGCTGTCAGCAGGAGTGGCGGCCATCCTCTCAGCAGTGTTGGCCTTCCACATGTACCGCGAGGGCCAGCATAGCGTGGCCCTCCTGCCCCTGGCCCTTTTGGGCGCAACTCTGGGTTTCCTGCCCTACAACTTCCAGCCCGCCAGGGTGTTCATGGGCAGCTCCGGTTCCTTCTTCCTGGGCTTCGCCGTGGGAGCCCTGGGCATCATGGCTGGGGCCAAGATGGCTACGGTGCTTTTGGTGATGGGCATCCCCATCCTGGACGTAGCCTGGCGCATCTTCGACAGATTGCGCCGAGGTCGCTCCCCCCTCATAGGAGACAGGGGCCACCTCCACTTTCGCCTCCTGGATTCAGGTCTCTCCCAGCGCCAGATCGTTCTCCTCTATTATCTCTTTTGCTCTTTCTTCGGCCTCCTCGCTCTGCTCATCTCGTCCCGTCTTCACAAATTCCTGGCTCTACTGGTACTAGGGACAATGACTTTGCTCCTCTTGCTCTTTATCTCCCGCAAGAAGTAGAAAAGAAAAAGCGGGGGACACCCCCGCTCTCCCGGCCTAGGTGTAAAGCAGGCCTTCAGCTTGGACTCACGGCACCTCTTGTCAGTATTCCACCCGCTTCCCCGTCAGTCTGGACACAAGTGTCTCGAAGACTGCGATAACGGCTATGAAGATAACATCTACCACGACCGTCAGGCTAAAGGCATAGGCCAGATAACTCAGGCCAGTCAAAGAGGCAGTCGCCAGCATCTCTGGCACGGCTCGACTGAGCTCGCCGAAGTCCTGGCGCACCCAGCCGGTTAAGCAAAAGAAGAGAGCCGCCAAGCACATGAACAGGAGAACCGGCCTCCAGGGCTCCCGATCGGTCTCGCTGGGCAGCATGGCATTGGATACGGCGAAAATGAGGTAAAGCCAAAGCCAGAAATCGGGCACTTGAAGATAGGCCAGGAGACTTTCCCAAACTTGCCCCCACTCTCCGTTAGGCAAGACCTCTTCCAAGTCGCTAAGGCCCAGGATCAGTTGACCGATGATTAGGATAGCGAGGCTGCCGCTGATAAGTGGAGCCAAACCGATCAAGCTGGCACGAAAGGGATCGGTACGGGCTACTCTGACCGATCCCATGCGCATTTGATTGCCGCGCCTCCTGGAAGGCCAAAGTGATATCTTTCCCGTCTGCACCCCCAGCAGCTTGGCCGCCAGCCAATGGCTCAACTCATGGATAAGGATGCCAGGTAGTAACAGCACGAAGTACAGGAGCATGGCTGTCTCGTTGTCCCCCATAAGGAGCAAGCCCAGCCCCTGGATGTGCCGATTTATCCAGCGTTTCATAAAAAACAGGGGGACAAGAGAGATGACGAGCCATATCAGTGGTGTCCAGTTGCCAAACATGATGTTCAAAGCTCAAAGTTCAAAGCTCAAATACCCCCTTCACCTGGGCCGCGATGCGCACAATCTCCACGAAATCGTTTGCCCTCAAGCTAGCTCCGCCTACCAGAGCCCCATCTATCTCTGGCTGGGTCATGAACTCAACAATGTTGGCGGGCTTGACGCTTCCACCGTACTGGACGCGCACTGCTTGAGCCGTGGCTTCGTCGTAGAGGTCGGCGATGGTTCCACGGATGGTGAGGCCGATGACAGCGTTGGCCCCTGCCCCGGTAGCTGCTTTGCCCGTGCCAATGGCCCAGATGGGCTCATAAGCGACGATCATGCTTCGCACCTGCTCGGCCGATAGACCCTCAAGGGCCGCGCGGACCTGGCCAGAAACCCACTCCTCGGTCTGGCCAGCCTCGTGCTGCTCCAGACTCTCACCCACGCAGACAATGGGGATCAAACCGTGGGTGAAAGCCGCCTTGATCTTGCCGTTGACTCCCTCGTCGGTCTCGCCGAAATATCCCCGCCGCTCTGAGTGGCCAATAATGACGTACTGGCACAGCCCTTTAAGCATCAGAGGCGAGATCTCTCCAGTATAGGCTCCCTTATCCTCCCAGTACATGTTCTGAGCTCCTAACTTGATGGTCGTTGGCTTCAAGAGCTCGGCCACGGCAGCCAGGGCAACGAAGGGAGGACAGAGCACTCTGTCCACGCCACGCACCTCGTTGAGGCCTCGCCTCATCTCTCTCACCAGGCTCACAGCCTCATCAACGGTCTTGTTCATCTTCCAGTTGCCAGCGATGATCGGTGTACGCATTATCCCTCCTCACTTGTCTTCCAACGCTGCAACGGCAGGCAGGGGGTTGCCTTCGAGAAACTCCAAACTGGCACCGCCGCCAGTGGAGACGTGGGCTATCCTGTCGGCCACGCCCGCCTGCCCCACCGCCGCCACTACGTCGCCCCCGCCGATGATGGTAGTCGCCTCCAAATCGGCCAAGAAGCGGGCAATGGCGAAGGTGCCTTCGGCGAACCTGGGGAATTCGAAGACGCCCATCGGCCCATTCCAGACCACGGTCTTGGCGCCGGCCAGTTTCCGCTTAAAGAGTTCCACCGTCTCAGGCCCGATATCCAGAATGCGCCAATCCTCTGGCACCTGGCCCACAGGCACTACCTCTGAGTCGGCCTCGGCGTCGAACCGATCTGCTACGACCACGTCAACAGGCAAGGCTAGCCTCTCGCCCGCTCTCTCCAGCGTCTCCCTGGCCACATCCAGGCTATCGTCCTCCACCAGTGACTGGCCTATCTCATGGCCTTGAGCCTTGAGGAAGGTATTAGCCATGCCACCACCGATCAGCAGGCCATCCACCTTGGTCAACAGGTTATCAATGAGGCCGATTTTGCTGGAGATCTTGGCTCCACCCAGGATGGCCACAAAGGGATGATCTGGAGCAGCCAAAGCCTTGCCCAAAAAGGTTATCTCTTTTTCCATCAAGAAGCCCGCTACGGAGGGCAGATACTCGGCCACTCCGACGGTTGAGGCGTGGGCGCGGTGAGCTGCGCCGAAAGCATCGTTGACGAAGATGTCGGCCAGGGAGGCCAATTCCCTGGCGTAAACAGGATCGTTGGACTCCTCCTCGGGATGGAAGCGAGTGTTCTCCAACAGGATGACGTCGCCTCGTCGCATTTCCGCTACCGCTGCCTCCACCTTACGCCCCACACAATCATCGAGTTTGCTTACCGGCCTGCCGAGCAGCTCCGCTAGGCGCTCAGGCACGGGATCGAGGCGCAGCTTGTCCACAACCTTTCCCTTAGGACGACCCAAATGGGACATCAGAATGACCTTGGCCCCGTGCTCGAGTAGATAATCTATCGTCGGCAGAGCAGCCCGGATCCTGGTATCATCGGTTACCTTACCCTCAGCCAGGGGAACGTTAAAATCCACTCGCACCAGGACACGCTTGGCCTCAACCTTGACATCTCTAACTGTTTTCTTCATCTCCTTTCCCTCCTGGAAATAGCGCCATTCAGAGCGGCGGCAAGCAGCGAACTTGCTCCTTGCCCCCTTTCTCTCGTTCCGAACATCTGCAGCAAAATCCTAACCCGGACAAGCCGGAATCAAACAAGGTTCAAATCTCATAAAACCACCAAGACACTAAGTTCTTCAATTTTTTCTCTGTGCCTTTGTGTCTTTGTGGTTAATTTCTTACCGTTTGTGCAAGAGTCTGACTGGAAAGACACCAAAGGCCCTTCCCGGCGATGTAATGGAACAGGTCAGCCACCCGGCAGGCGTAGGCCCACTCGTTGTCATACCAGGCCACCACCTTGATCAGATCCCCTCCGATGTATAGGGTTGGTATCTTCTCGGCTCGACTGAGCTCGCCGAAGTCCGTTGCCTCTTTTCAGCCCTCTTACTGAGAATAGTAGAAGTTCATTAGATTGCGGGCCAACTTTTGGGGGTCATGCCGCCAGGGCTTCTGGGGATCGACCACGTCCGCTGACACAACTTGATAGCCTCCATCGGCCTCATAGTCCAAAGATACGAATTCCGTGGCCGAGTAGGAATCGAGTTTGACATTGAAGTTGTCGTTCACTAACACGTGTCGAAACACATCTCGCCCCACATGGCGCTGTAGTGCCTCTACGTGGTCCCCAACGCTGAAGCCATCGGTCTCACCTCTTTGGGTGGCTACGTTGCATACATATATTCTCAAGGCTCGGGAGGCGCGGATAGCTCTAGCGATGTCCTCCACGAGGAGATTAGGCAGCACACTGGTGAAAAGGCTGCCTGGCCCAGCAACAATGATATCTGCTTCCAGGATAGCTCGCAGGGCCTCGGGATAGGCCCGCACTTTGTCAGGCACCAGGAAAACTCGCTCGATAGGCAATTCGGCCGCAGTGATGCTGGACTCGCCCTCCACCCGGCTAAGAGCGCCTGCTGCCTCTTCCTCGCCACGCAGGTCGGCACAGAGGGTGACACTCTCCAAGGTGGAGGGCAGGATGCGCCCCTGCACGGCTAACACCCGACCCGACTCAAGGATGGCTCGCTCAAAGCTGCCCGTCACCTCGGCCATGGCGGCGATGAACACATTGCCGAAGCTGTGGCCGTCGAGGCTATGCCCCTCGCTGAAGCGGTATTGGAAGAGTTGAGTAGTCAGGGACTCGGCGTCGGCCAGGGCAGCGATGCAGTTGCGAAAGTCGCCGGGGGGGAGCACCCCAAAATTCCGGCGCAGGCGGCCAGAACTGCCTCCATCGTCGGCCACGGTGACAATGGCTGTGATGTTGGTGGTGTATTCCTTCAGGCCCCGCAGCAGGGTGGAGAGGCCCGTCCCCCCTCCGATGACAACCACCTTGGGGCCCCGGCTGCGCTGACGATGTTGATAGACCTCCTTCGCCACCTCCTGGCCCGGCCGCAGGAAGGGTGCTAACAGCGAGCGGCTCAATTGCACCACTGCTATCATTACAGCAACTAAGCCCATCCCTCCGAACAGAGCAGCACGCGCCAACCGGGGAACAAACTGCAGAGTGAGATAGTAGAAGATAGCTGGCAGAGGTTGTTGCCGATAGATGTTGACCAGAAAGTAAGTGAAGCCCAAACTAATGCAGGTAATGCCCAACGTGAGCAAGAGCAGCCACCGCTTCACGCCCATCCCTGGATAAAGCCACTTCCAGCCGGAGCTGTTTTTGGGAAGGAATTTCATGCCGATCGCCCTTCAAGAACGCCTATGGCTCGATTATTATAGCCCAACTAGCCCGTCAAGTCAAACAGGAAGGGCATTTGCCAATCGAGCTAAATGATAGTACAATATGAACTAGCACTGTTGTTTTGCGAGCCAAGGAACTGAAGCTGGAACCAGATAGCGTTGACTAGAGATTGGCGGTGAGAGGTAAGGTTTGATTAAACCCTTCGATGTTCGCGATCTCCTCTTGGTTAGCAAATTGCAGAATCAAGGCATGTTGCTTAACTTAGAGGAGGCATTGACCAAAACTTATAGGCCACTCTTAGCAACCCTGATAGGATGCCTACCCCTGCAGGGAACAGGGATCTTCACCTACATATGCGATGAGGTAGAAGAGGGCCGACGAATGGCGGGCTTCGCCCAGGTGCGCATGAGAAAGGAGAGCTCCGAAGCCGATGTTGTCTACTTGACCCCTTCCCCGTCAGTGGCGGAAGAAGCCATAACCATTTGGTGTCGCCTGTTAGAGCACCTGTGCCTCGAGGCCGGGGAGCAGGGTATCCAGCGCATCTTTGCTCGCCTGCCTGAAGATGGGCCCGAAGTCGAAGCCTTCCAACAGGTGGGTTTCAGTATTTATACTCGGGAAGACATCTTCCGCCTGGCACAGATTCCATCTGATCTATCGCACCCTGAAAGGAGGACTGTGCGCCCCCAGCAGCCCGCTGATAGCTGGAGGCTGCAAGGACTCTATGCGACCGTTGCACCTCGCTTGGTGCAACAAGCGGAGAGCTTAACGGCAAGGGAGTGGGAGGCTACACCTGGCCCTTGGCTGAGGCAAGCCAGGCGAGAGGGCTACGCACTGGAGGATAAAGGGGAGGTCATAGGCTACTTACGGATTCGCAAAGGGCAGACCGGCCATTGGCTGAAATTGCTCCTTCATCCCCAAGCCTACGAGCGAGCCGACGAGCTCATCGAACAATCACTTTCTCTCTTGGCGGAGTATCCGCCCCGCCCCATCTACTGCTGTTTGCGAAGGTATCAAGGGGGGTTGAGAGTTCCGCTCGAGGCCAAAGGTTTCCATCTCTTCGCCAGCCAATGTGTGATGGTCAAATACACCACCGTCAGGGTTAAAGAGCCAACCTTCAAGCTAGTGCCAGCCTTGGAGAAGAGAGCCGAGGCGGCCACCCCGATGATGAAAACGCATTGCATAATTCATGAATAGAATTGGGCGTATCTGAGGTGATTTGAGAAGATATGCAACAACTGAAGATAACCGATGATCTAGAAGCATTGTTGGTGGTTCTGCCACCCCCCATCGAGCAGGCCCTTGGGGAGGCAAACGACGGTGATGAACTGTTAGAGATCGTGTTGGACCTGGGACGTCAACCAGAGGCGCGTTTCATCAATCACGAAATCACCCTCAACCACGACGAGGTCACCGACAAGGAAATCGAGCACGTGGTCTCGCGCGTCGGCGAGTTCGACGGCGATAACCGGGCTGGAATCGAGCGTACTTTGCATCGTATCTCGGCCATCCGCAACCGCAAAGGGTACATCGTGGGGCTCACCTGTCGCGTGGGGCGAGCTGTCTACGGCACCATTGACATCATCCGAGACATAATCGAGTCAGACAAGAACATCCTTCTCCTGGGCCGGCCGGGGGTGGGCAAGACAACCATGCTACGGGAGGCGGCACGCGTCTTAGCCGAGAAGAAGCGGGTGGTCATCGTTGACACCTCCAACGAGATTGCCGGCGACGGCGACATCCCCCACCCTGCCATCGGCCGGGCACGACGCATGCAGGTAGCCACTCCCTCCCTCCAGCACGAGGTGATGATCGAAGCCGTGGAAAACCACATGCCAGAGGTGATCATCATTGATGAGATCGGCAGGGAGCTAGAGGCGGTCGCCGCTCGTACCATTGCCGAGCGAGGGGTGCAGCTCATCGGCACGGCCCACGGCAACACCCTGGACAATCTGATGATGAATCCCACCCTGGCCGACTTAGTAGGCGGCATCCAAAGCGTTACCCTTAGTGACGAGGAGGCCCGGCGCCGGGGCACCCAGAAGTCTATTCTGGAGCGCAAGGCCCCACCCACCTTCGATGTGGTGGTGGAGATCCAGGATCGGCAGCGGCTGGCGGTGCACCACGATGTCGCGGCTGCCGTGGACGCTATCCTGAGAGGGCGCTCTCTGCCGGCCGAAATTCGTTGTCGCGATGAGCAGGGGGAGATACAAATCGAGGAGGCAACGCTCCCGCTCCCCAGCTTGGAGGAAGGGCCCATCCGGCCACCATCCAAGCCCGCTGCCCCCCTGGCCGCCTTGCACGTCTATCCCTATGGCATAGCCCGCAATCGCTTGGATCAGGCTGCCAGCCGTCTCCACCTTCCCGTGGTCATCGCAGACGACCTGGAAAAGGCTCAGGTGGTAATCACATTGAAGCAATACTATCGCAAGCGCCCCCGGGTCATTGCCGATGCAGAAGAGGGGGGCATCCCCATCTATGTTCTGCGCTCCAACACCATCAAGCAGATGCAGAGTTGTCTGGCGGATATCTTCGGCCTGGAAGTGGAGGAAATGGACCCCTTCGCCATAGCGATGCGCGAGACCCAAGAGGCCATCAAAAAGGTGCTAGCTGGTGCCAAATCAGTAAACCTCTCACCTCAGAATTCCTACATCCGCCGCCGCCAGCACCAAATGGCCCGCCAAGCGAACCTCGTCTCCCACAGCCATGGCAAGGAGTCGAGGCGGAGGGTGAGGATTTACCGAGAGTGAGGGAAGAGGAGAACTTGAGTTTATTCATCACCTTCGAGGGACCCGAGGGCAGCGGCAAGACAACCCAGATGGAGCTTTTGAGCGGTTATCTTGAGGAGAAGGGCTACTCTGCACTAGCTACCCGTGAGCCAGGAGGGACGAGCATCGGCGACCAAATCCGAGCTGTCCTCCTCGACCCCCACAACACCGAGATGCTTCCCGCCAGTGAGGCACTGCTCTTCTCCGCGGCGCGGGCTCAAATAGTTAATCGGGTCATCCGTCCCCACCTGGCACAAGGCGGCATCGTCCTCTGCGATCGCTACGCCGATTCGACCTTGGCCTACCAGGGTTACGGCCACGGCTTGGATCTGGAGATGCTGCATACCATCACCGCCCTCGCCACCGAGGAGCTGAAGCCGGATCTGACAATCTATTTGGATATAGACGTCGAGGAGGGGTTGCGGCGCAAGCTGGCTGCGCATAAAGCGGGCAAGACAGAGTGGAACCGCATGGACCGACAGGAGACGGCCTTCCACCGCCGTGTGAGGGACGGTTACCTGCAGATGGCGGCCAGGGAACCAGACCGCTGGTTGGTGATTGACGCCACCCAACCCTTGGAGGCTATCCAGGCACTGATCAGGGCCAGGGTGGAATCGAAGTTGGATGCCAGATGTAGTCGCTGAAGGGGGGTAATTGAGGGGATGAAATTGATTATGAGCATTGTCAACAGTGACGACGCCAGGGGATTGATCGAGGCCCTGCTAAGGAGGGGACATCGGGCTACGTTGATCAGCACCACCGGAGGTTTCTTGCGGGAGGGAAACACAACTATCTGTGTCGGCAGTGAGAATGAGACGGTAGACGAAGTACTGAGGTTGATCGAGGAGAACTGCCATACCAGAACCGAGTACGTTACCCCCTTACCGCCTATGATGGAGGCAGGAGAATTGTTTATACCTACTCCTGTGGAGGTACAGGTAGGCGGCGCTACCGTCTTCGTTGTTGACGTGGAGCGCTATGAGAAGCTCTAGCTGCTAAAACTCGCCCTCTGTACCTGGCTCGCCTTCCAGGTCGGGCATGGCCTCCTCGACCTCCTCCGGGCTCTGTCCGGATTCCAGCCTGTCCACGACCTCATCGAACTCCGGCCCCAGGTCCTCGCCCATCTCGTGGCTCATCTTCCGCATCCAGTGAGCCATTGATTTTGGGTCGTTCTCGTCCAGGCCAGCCAGGCTGCTGGGGTCGGCCAGACCCTCCAGGCGGCTCTCCTCGGACCTGACCACAGCGACGCGAGAGACCAGGCGGGTCAAGTCCTCTCCGCCGCAGAATGAACAACGGGGCGAAGCCTCCTCGATCTCCGAGAAGCTCCGCCAGAAAAGGGTCACCCGCCGCCCACAGTCGTTGCAGCGATACTCGTAGATCGGCAAAGTCATCCCTCCTAACCAGGGAATCAGTTGTAATTATAGCTCAAACCGCTCCCGGAATCAAGTCCAAACCTGGATCGGGAACCTCGCCGTACTTCTGCTATAAGGATGTCAAACTCATCGGAACACAATCCTTATCACATTGAATCTAATCCCTTGTTGGTCGTTATCTCCGGTCCCTCAGGGGCAGGGAAGGACGCTACCTTGAAGCGCATGAGGGGGCTGGGCTATCCCTTTCACTTCGTGGTCACGGCCACCACCCGGCCCAGAAGGCCCAACGAGGTAGATGGGGTGGATTATCATTTCGTTTCCAAGCAGGAGTTCGCCGAGATGCTGGAGAGGGGTGAACTTCTGGAACATGCCATCGTCTATGGCCAACACAAGGGCATCCCCAGAAAGCAGGTACAGGAGGCCCTGGAAAGCGGCAAGGATGTCATCATGCGCATAGACGTGCAGGGCGCGGCCACCATTCGCGATCTCGTGCCCGAGGCCCTCTTTATCTTCCTTACCGCCTCCTCAGAGGAGGAGCTGATCCGTCGCCTTAGAAAGCGCAGAACCGAGACATCCGAGGGCTTGAAGAGACGCATCGCCACAGCTCAGGAGGAAATGAAGCGGTTAGACGAGTTCGACTACGTGGTAGTTAACCGCAATAGTCACCTCGATCAGACAGTGGAGACCATTGCCGCTATCATCACCGCCGAGAAGTGTAAGGTGAAACAGCGAAAGATCGAATTGCAGGGAGGCGTTCGATGAAAGAGGTAAAAGCAGGCGAAATTCGGCAGTCCGTTATCGCCGGCAGTTGGTACCCCGGTCAGCCCGGTGCATTGCGTCGGACGCTGGAGGGCTATTTGGCGGACACCGAGAAGGTGGAACTGGAAGGAGAGTTGAGGGCGCTCATCAGCCCCCACGCTGGCTACGCCTATTCCGGCACCACAGCGGCCCATGCCTATAAGCAACTGGAAGACGGCCCCGCTTTCGAAACCGTGACCGTCCTCTCACCTCTCCACCAGGCGTACCTGGGCCGCTTCGCCGTCACCAAGGCGGGCTACTATGAGACCCCACTGGGGCTGGTAGAAGTTGATGCCGAGTTGGTAGAATCCCTGGGCAAGGAGGTGACACTGAACCGCGTAGGGTTCGACGGCGAACACTCATTGGAAATCCAGCTCCCCTTCCTCCAGCAGGTTCTGGGTACCTTCACCCTGCTGCCGGTGATGTTAGGCGAGTCCTTGACCAGCGACCAGGGTCTGGCGGCCTGCCGCGAGTTGAGCGCGGCTCTGGCCAAGCTGCTGCGCGATAGGGGAGCGCTCATCATCGCCAGCACTGACCTGTCACATCTCTACGATTACAATGATGTCGTACGTCATGACAGAGTAATGATCGAGCTGGTGGAGCGCTTCGACGTCGAGGGATTGGCTCGGGCCCTTATCGAAGGCCGCTGTCAGGCCTGCGGTGGGGCTCCCGTCGTGGCCGCGCTCCTGACCGCGCAAGCCCTGGGCGCGAACGAGGCCACGGTGCTCCATTACACCAACTCCGGCGATGTGACCGGTAACCGTCGGCCCGGTAGCTACACCGTCGGCTACATGGCAGCAGCCATTTATCAGGCTTAGCCGATTTGATGCAATGATCTATGCTGAGGTAGTCGTCAACACCCCCATCCGGCGACCCATAATCTCAGGCCTGGAAGAAGGCCCCGAGAGCAAATACAGCCCCTTAGCCCTCGCCTTTCATTATTCCATCCCCCCTCCCTTAAGAGAGCAGGTGGCCATCGGTCAACTGATCCAGGTGCCCTTTGGGCGTCGCCGCCTGCAGGGCATCGTGGTGGGCTTGACTGACAGGGCTCCTGTGTCCGAGACCAAGGACATCGAGGAGATCGTTATCCCCGAGCCCGTCCTCTCCCCGGTACAGATTGATCTGGCCCGCTGGATCAGCAGCTACTACCTTGCCCCCCTTTTTCGTTGCCTGCGCCTGATGCTGCCCCCTGGCTTGGAGCGGCGCGCTGAGCTCACCGTGGAGCTGAAGGCCGATGCCCCTATCCCCCGTAACCTGACGCGAGACCAGCGCGTAGTGATCGAGTTCCTGGGCCAAGAGGGCAAACAGCGAGTGAAAGACCTGGCGCGGTCGCTCAAGATCGCGGACCCGCGCCCAGTGGTAGATCAACTGGCTCGCAGAGGGGTAATCATCAAGCGCTCGGAGCTTGAGAAGCCTCGGGTGAGACCCAAGAGGGCCCGCTTCGTCGGCCTTATCGCCGACGAGGAGAAAATAGCCGAGGCCATCCCTAAGTTAGGCCATTCGTCCAAGCAGGCCGATGTACTGGAATTTCTGTCCAGTAGCGAGGACCCTCTGCCCACCCTGTCCGATGTCTGTGCCAGAGTCAGGTGCTCCAAGGCACCCGTCCACGCCCTGGCCGAGAAGGGCCTGGTGCAGATCACCGAGAAGCGCACCCTTATCGCCCCTTTGCTCTCGCCTGGGGCCATAGACGAAGCCATCGCCCAGGACCCGCGCCAGGCCCCCAAGCAGGCCGCTGCCTTGGCCTTCCTGCGCGACCGCCCCGAGCCGGTGGAGTTGTCGCAGTTCTATAGGGACGTAGATTGTTCCTCTTCCGTGCTACGGGAGTTGGAAAGGAAAGGCTACGTACAACGGTTCGACGAGGAGCCAGTGGTCATCCTGCGCGTCCCTCCAGATCAGGTGGTGAACAAGATAGTTGAACTGCGCGGTGCCCAGAAGCAGGTAGAGGTATTGAATTTTCTTGAAGGCGCGGAGGGACCCCTTTGGATAAGTTGGGTCTACGCTGAGACGGGCTGCAACCTGAGCACGCTGAGGGACCTGGCCGCCCATGGCTTGATCAGCCTAGAGGAAAAGGAGGTCTGGCGCGACCCGATGGAGGGACGGGAATTCGTCCTTGATGTGCCGCCGAAGCTGACGCCCGACCAAGAGGCCGCCGGGAAAGAAATCGAGAAGATGATAAGTCAACGAGTAAACAGCGATGAGGGCCAATCTCTCGCTACTCGTTACCTGTTAGTCGTTACTCTCCTCCACGGGGTAACTGGCAGCGGCAAAACCGAGATCTACCTGCGCGCCCTGAAGGCCGTCTTAGAGCAAGGCAAGCAGGCCATCGTCCTAGTGCCCGAGATCAGCCTCACCCCCCAGACCATCCGCCGCTTCGCCGCCCGCTTCCCCGGTCGCATCGCCATCATCCACAGCCGGCTCTCCCTGGGTGAGCGCTATGACACCTGGCGGCGCATCCGGGCCGGGGACGTGGATGTAGTCATCGGCCCACGTTCGGCCCTCTTTGTTCCCCTACTCCGCCTGGGCCTCATTGTCATGGACGAGGAGCACGAGGGCTCCTATAAACAGGAGATGACCCCTCGCTATCACACCCGCGAGGTGGCTGTGAAGCTGGCTGAGCTGGCGGGGGCTGTGGTCATCCTGGGCAGCGCCACCCCCGATGTAGTATCCTACTACCGCGCCCAGCGGGGAGAGTACAAATTGCTGCGCCTGCCTAAGCGTATCATGGGCCATCGGCGACGGATCGAAGAACAAAGGGTGAGTTACAGACTACCGGATACAAGCTACAAGTTTCTGAGCGATGAGGCATGTTATACCGATTTGCCGCCGGTACGAATTGTTGACATGCGGGAGGAGCTGAAGGCCGGCAATCGCGAGATTTTCAGCCGTGCTCTTCGGAGAGCCGTGCGTGAAACTTTGGATAAAGATCAGCAGGTCATTCTCTTCCTGAATCGCCGCGGTGCGGCCACCTTCGTCATGTGCCGCGACTGTGGCCACGTCCTCAAGTGTCGCCGTTGTGAGGTGCCCCTGACCTACCACCTCCGCCGGAGCAGCAAAAGAGCCTCCTCTACTTCGGCTGAGCTCAGTACAGGAGTGGGGGAACCTCAACTGGTCTGCCACCACTGCAACCGGCACGATCCGGTGCCCCAGGTGTGCCCCAACTGTGGGAGCAAGCGCATAAAGTTCTTCGGCATCGGCACTCAGAAGGTGGAAGCCACGGTCCAGCAACTATTCCCCCAGGCCCGCACTTTGCGCTGGGACCGGGACACCACCGGCGGCAAATGGTCGCACGAGGCGTTCCTGGAAAGCTTCATTGAACACGAGGCCGACGTCCTCATCGGCACCCAGATGATCGCTAAGGGGCTGGACTTGCCTCTAGTAACCCTGGTGGGGGTGGTCGCTGCGGACACCGCCCTGCACCTGCCGGACTTCTGGGCCAGCGAGCGCACCTTCCAGCTACTGACCCAGGTGGCCGGCCGGGCTGGGCGCAGCATCCTGGGCGGCCAGGTCATCATCCAGACCTACACTCCTGAGCATTACTCGGTCCAGATGGCCAGCCGACACGACTACGACGGCTTCTACGAGAAGGAGTTGGCCTTCCGGCGGGAGCACGGCTACCCCCCTTTCGCCAGTTTGGCCAAGTTGGTCTACGTTCATTCGAACCAAGAACGTTGCCAGGAGGAGGCAGAGAGGTTGCAGCGCATCCTCGACAGCAAGATAGCCCGCCTGGGACTGGCCGGCGCAGACCTCATCGGCTCAGCCCCCTGCTTCTTTACTCGATTGCGGGGCAAGTATCGCTGGCAGATCGTGGTACGAGCTTCCGATCCCCAGACCCTCCTCCAAGACGTGATCTTCCCTCGCGGCTGGCGGGTGGACATTGATCCTGTGAGCACGCTCTGATTATTTGATTTTGAGCTTTGAGCTTTGGATTTTGAGATGTTATTCGTCAAGCACAGAAACGCATTCGCAACTGCCCTCATCGTGTTGGGGGCAACGCTCCTGACCATAGGGCTAGTCCAAGGTTATCTCGACATACAGGCACACCCTCCCCTCTTCTCCTCCCCCCAATGGAAGGGAGATGAAGCGGAGGATATGGTGACGGCCACGCCTTCGGCCACACCCATCCCTTTAACCCTCACCCCCTTCCCTCCAACAGCTACCATCGCACCCACCTCAACCACCGTGCTTAAAACCCCGATAGCCGCGTTCTCAATAACTTCAAGCACCATATCACCAACCTCGACAGCCGCGTCCTCACCGACCTCAACCCCGACCCCGGCGGCCACCTTCACTCCCACCCCTACTTCGACTGAGCTCAGTACAGGCTCAGGCCCGCCTCCCGCCAGTGCGCCGCCCGATCGCATCGTGATCCCTGCCATCGGCCTGGATGCTCCGCTCGTCCCCGTGGGGTGGACGGGCACCGATGAAGGCCCCATCTGGGATGCAGCCGATTATGCCGCCGGCTGGCACAAGACCTGCGCCTACCCTGGTCGCGTCGGCAACACTGTCCTCTCAGGACACCACAACATCGAGGGCGAGGTCTTTCGCTACCTGATTGACCTTGAGCTCGGCGACGAGGTGTTCCTCTACGTGGGAGAGACGGCTTATCACTACGTTGTCATAGAGAAGCACCTTTTGGAGGAAAAGGACATGCCAGAGGAGGTGCGCCGTCGTAATGCCCAATGGATCGCCCCCACCGACGATGAGCGCCTCACTTTAGTCACCTGTTGGCCCTACACCTCCAACACCCACCGGCTGGTCATCGTGGCAAAACCGTTCTGGAAGTTAGAAACTGGAAATTGGAGGTTGGAAGTTGGAAACTAGAAACCAGCTTCCAGTATCCAGCTTCTAGCTTCCAGCATAAGGAGAACCCGATGAACATCTTAGGAATACCCCTAATCGCCAAAATCCGCCGCAACCACGCCTTGGAGCACGCCACCATCCACGTTTTGACCCAGCATAACCCTCAACGGCGTTTGGTAGGGCGTACCACAGCCCACGGCTTCTATCTATATGGAGAGGTTGAGACAGAAGAGGTAGCCGCCTCTGTCTCCGAGGCTCTCGCTCGCCTGCGGAGAGGTGAACACTCCCTGGCTGTTCATCCCCGCTGTGGCACCAATTTAGCTACTGCTGGAGTGCTGGCCGGCCTCTCTTCTTTCGTGGCCATGTCGGGGCGCTCCAAGACTTCGGCGAGACTTCGCCGAGCTCAGTCGAGGCGCTCAGTCGAGCCGTCGCGCCTGGCCAAGCTCCCCCAGATTATCCTGGCTACCACCATCGCCGTGATCGCGGCCCAGCCCCTGGGCCTGGCTCTACAGAAGCACGTTACCACTCTGCCAGAGGTGGAGGGGGTAACCATCGAGGAGATCACACGCCAGGAGAGGGGCCAGGTTGTCATCCACCAAGTGAGAATCAAATCCCAATGACCAAATCTCAAATCCCAATTGGTCGTTGATGAATTGGTCATTCCCCGGAGGGGTCCATGTTTTATCTATTCCACGGCGAGGACGAGTTCTCCCGCTCCGAGACCTTGGCTGCATTGAAGGAAAAGATGGGCGATCCAAGCCTAGCCGAGTTAAACACCACCGTCTTCGATGGCAGCAAGGTCACTTTAGGAGAGCTTCAACATGCCTGCGGTTCTGTCCCTTTCATGGCCGAACGGCGCCTGGTTATCGTGGATGGGCTCCTGACCCGCCTCGAATCCAAGGGAAAAGAGGGGACGCTATCCGCCTGGCAGAAGGAGTATTTGGAGGAGCTGACACAATACTTAAAGCGCCTGCCTGAGACCACGCGCCTGATCTTCGTGGAGGACAAGTCCATCAGCGAGAGCAATCCCGTTCACCGGTTGGCCCTGGCTGATGAGCGCGGGCACGTCAAAGAGTTCAAGCCCCCCCAGGGAAGCGAGTTGAACCGTTGGATCAAGGAGCGGGTGAGGAAAAAGGGAGGACAAATCAATCCCGCAGCCGTCGAAGAGCTGGGCGCCTTCGTGGGTAACGACCTGCGGCTGCTGGACCAGGAGATTGAAAAGCTCGTCGTCTATGTAGACCAGGCGCGTCCCATCAGCGAGGATGACGTTCGCGTGCTCGTCAGCTATGTACGGGAGGCCAACATCTTCGAGATGGTAGATGCTTTGGGTCAGCGCGATGGTCAGCGGGCGGCCAAATTGCTACACCAGTTGCTGGACGAAGGCAAGCACCCCCTGGCGTTGCTGGGCATGATCGTCCGCCAGTTCAGGATCATGATCCAGGTCAAAGAACTGAACAAGCGGGGGTTGAGCCAGCAGGACATCGCCGCCAGGTTGGGGCTGCGTCGCTTCGTCGTCAAGAAGGCAGTGCGTCAAGCGATGAACTTCTCCATGGAACTGTTGGAGGCCATCTATCGGAAGCTATTGGAGACCGACGTGGCCATCAAGACAGGACAGATGGACGAGGTCTTAGCCTTGGACATGCTGGTGGTGGGGTTGACTTGAACATGTACTGTTTAGAGGGTGAAATCGCCGCTACCCATCTCCAAAAAGTCGATTCCCCTTTTCGGGCTCCGTCAGCGGATAGTGCGGCTCGTCCCGGGTGATGCTGAGCTGCACGACTGGGTTATTGAGCCAGGACAGCGCTGTCCATTTGGCATTCAACTTGTCCAGCAATGGCTGGAGTTCGTCTTGACCTGGGAAGAGGTCAAAGACGACGTGGAGTTCTTTACCAACCAGATACAGGGTTGCTGGACGGCGGATGAACTTGTGCAGCAGGGTTCCAGCCCACATCTTGGTGTGTTCTCGTCCCATCGCCTGGGCAAAGTGGCTCATCAGGTTGAACACCAGGCAACGTAGCCAGGCCGACAGGAATAAGGCCGCCTGGTCGTACTCGGCCTCTCGGTGTAGTTGTCCCTGGTCATCGCGTCGGGTCCTCAGAACGCATAATGCTAAGAAATCTGGCCGTCAGTTGGGCCCACCTTTAATCTGGGGCGCTGGCTTCCACGGCACAAAACCTGCGCTTCACAGGATGAGCCTTGGCCCTTGACGATTTCATGCAAATGCTAGGTTGAACTACCCCCACTTTGATAACCGGGACAGGCACCTGGCAGCAGAGACCGTATCGTGAACGGTACGGCCTCCCGTAAGCCATAGTCTTCCAGGTGTGGTGCCTCGCTGGAGGTTGACAGAATGCCCAACAGGTAATTGACTCTAGATGGCTAGGTGGTAGATGGAGACGGTCCTGCGGCGGATGGCTGCATTGCTTGACGAGGGAAAGCGAACAGAGCTGGTCATCCTCAGGCCCGACGAGGATTTCTGATAACTAGATTGCCCGCGGTTTGCCTGGCGGAAAGGAGGAACAGAACGCGCTAGACATGACTAGGTGACAGCTTTTGCCGGTCAAAAGGCGATTGAAGTCGCCACTACGACCACTTCTCAGCGGACTCTTAACCGCACCTCTGAACATCCACAAGGAGGTAAGTAAGAACATGTGCCGCAAGCGTTACTTCACTTTCGTTTTGATCACCCTGCTCATCTTGGCTCTCTTCCTCGTGCCCACCGCCTGGGCCGATGGGCCGATCACCGTGACCATCCTGCATACCAACGATACCCATGCTCACCTGGAGTCCTTCGAGCCGTTCGAGCAGCCCCTGCAGGGCGGCGTGGCGCGGCGCTACACCGCCATCCAGCAGGTGAAGGCCGAGGGCGGCAACGTCATACTGGTGGACGCTGGCGATGCCTTTCAGGGCACCCTCTTCTTCAACCGATGGCAGGGTGAGGAAGAGGCCTACTTCATGAACGCCCTGGGCTACCAGACCATGGCCGTGGGCAACCACGAGTTCGACCCCGGCCCTGCTGCGTTGGGCAGCTTTATCCAGAAGGCCGATTTCCCGGTGTTGAGCGCCAACATAGATGTTTCTGCCGAGCCTGTGGCTGGTCTCATCCCGGCTTACACCGTTCTGGAGATAGCTGGCGAGAAGATCGGCGTCTTTGGCCTGACCACCGAGGAGACGGTCTTCATCTCCGGTCCCGGTCCCAACGTCGTCTTCAAGGACGCCGTCGAATCGGCCAAAGCAACCGCAGCCGAGTTGGAGGCCCAGGGGATCAACAAGATCATCGCCCTGACGCACCTCGGCTACAACGAGGACCTGGCGGTGGCCGCTGCCGTAGACGGCATTGACGTCATCGTGGGTGGCCACAGCCACACGCTGCTGGGCGCCATGGAAGGGGCCCATGGGGCCCTATCCCACCGTAGTCACTTCGCCGGTGGGCAACACGGTGTTGGTCGTCAGCGCCTACGAATGGGGCAAATATCTGGGCCGCCTCGACGTCACCTTCACCGCCAATGGCGAAGTGGAAGGCTACGGGGGAGAGCCGATTTTCATTGGTGAAGGCATCGAGGAGAATCCGGACATCGCGGCTGCCGTAGCCGAATTCGCTGCCCCCATCGAGGAACTGAAGGCCACAGTTGTCGGTCAAACAGCAGTTCACCTGGAGGGCACGCGGGAGCTAGTGCGCAGCCAGGAAACCAACCTGGGCAACCTGATCTGCGACGCCATGCTGTGGAAGACGGCCGCCGAGAACACCCGGATCTGCATCCAGAATGGTGGTGGCATCCGGGCCAGCATCCCCGGTGGCGACGTGAGCATGGGCCAGGTGCTGGAGGTGCTTCCCTTTGGCAACCTCATTTCCACCTTTGGCCTAAAAGGTTCCGACGTGTGGGCCGCTCTGGAAAACGGCCTCAGCCAATATGAGGACCTGAAAGGGTGCTTCCCGCAAGTAGGTGGACTGAGCTACTCCTTCGATCCGAACCAGCCTGCCGGATCGCGCATTGTCAGCGTGGAGGTCAAGAACCCGGACGGCACCTACAGCTCCATTGACCTGGATGCGGTCTACAAAGTGGCTTCCAACGACTTTATGCGCCACGGCGGTGATGGCTACGACATGTTCGCCGAGAACGCGATTGACCCTTACGATGCCGGTGCGCTGCTGGCCGATGCGGTGGCCCAGTATATCAAGCTGCACTCCCCGGTCAGCCCGGCGCTGGAGGGACGCATCACCAAAGTCGAGGTGGCGGCCCTGCCGGTCACCGGCGGCGTGATCTCCATTGGCGAACCGGCATACTTCCTCGTCGGCTTCAGCCTGTTCGCCCTCGGCTGGGCCATCCGTCGCCGACAGGATGCCTGACGCCTTCCGCATCGCGCTGGTGGGCCTTCGTCCCCCGCGAGCCCAAGGCGAACCAAAACGAAGAGCCCTGACACTGAGGTTCTAGGGCTCTTTGCTAATTGACTCACCACCCGACTGTTAAAGAGCCTGATTCATCTCAGCTTCCGCTGACTGCGTCACACTTTGACTAAACTCGAGTTCGTAGCGATCATGAGAATAGCTTACCACAGCTATCCTTATCGCGCAACAACGTTACATGCCAACCTGTCCTGAGCCCAGTCGAAGGGTTTATTCCAACGCCTGGTCTAAATCGGCGATGATGTCCTCGACGTCTTCGATGCCTACCGAGAGGCGCACCAACCCCTCTCCGATGCCGATAGCAGCGCGCTCCTCCGGGGAAAGCGCGCGGTGGGAGGAGTGAGCCGGGTAGAGGGCTAGGCTGTAGACATCGCCCAGAGTCGTGGCCGGCAAGATGAGTTTCAGGGCCTCCATGAAGCGGAAAACCTTGGCTCGGTTGGCGCCAGCTATCTCAAAGGAGATCATCCCGCCGTAACAATACTCTCGGAAGAGGCGAGTCGCCACAGGGTGTTGGGGGTGACTTGGCAGGCCGGGGTAGTTCACCTTAGCGATCCTGGGGTGTTCGGCCAGCCAATCGGCCACCGCAGCAGCATTGCGGCAGTGCTGAACCATGCGTAGGGGCAGTGTCTTGAGGCCCCGCATGGTCAGCCAGGCCTGGTTAGGGCCCAGATTGCCGCCGGTGATCTTGATGAGCTCCCACAGGCGCTTCCGCCTCTCGGCGGAGGTGACGACTACCCCGCCCAGAACATCGCCGTGACCACCCAGGTATTTGGTTGAGCTGTGGACAACGTAGTCGGCGCCGAGGGTCAGAGGCCGGGTAAGATAGGGGGTTGCAAAGGTGCTATCCACGATCATCTCGGCTCCGTGGGCGTGAGCCAGCTCAGCCACGGCCGGCACATCGGCTACCTTGAGCAAGGGATTGGAGATGACTTCGCAGAAAACGGCCTTGGGTTTTTCCTCAACGATGGCCCGTTCCACAGACGCTAGGTCAGCGATGTCTACGAAGCGCACTGCCACGCCTAGGGGGGTGAAAAGGTTGGACAGAAGAGCATGGGTGGCCCCGTAGACATCCTGAGCGGCCACCACAGCATATCCTGAGCCCAGTCGAAGGGCATGTCCTGAGCCCAGTCGAAGGGCCTGGCCTGCCTCCAGGCCAGTGGCTAACAAAGCAGCATGGATGGCCGCCATACCTGAAGCGAAGGATAGGGCCGCCTCGCCGCCCTCCAGGGTTGCCACCGCCCGCTCCAGGGCTGCATTCGTGGGGGTGCCAAAGCGGGGATAGACGTAACCCTCGCGCTCGGCAGCGAAGACCGCGTCCAGTTGATCCATGCTATCGTACAAGTAGCCGACTGAATTATAGATAGGAGTCACTACTGGAGTGAAATCGGGCCGTGGGCCACGCTCCCCGGCGTGCACGGCTTGAGTAAAGATGCTTAGCTTGTTTGACATTGGCTTGGACATCGGTTCTCCTCTATGGAACTGTTGTATTGGCTAGCCGTTTGAAAGCATCCAGCTTCTCCCGGTTGCCCAGCTTGGCCTGTTGGATGGCCTTTTCGAGGATCTGAATCGAGCGATCGTAGCCCTTGCCATCCACAGGGTAGGGGTGTCCATCCTTCCCCCCGTGGGCGAAGCTGTAGCGAACAGGGTCGCGAAAGCTCCCCTCGGCTCCGTAGACCAGCTCGGCGATGAGGGAGAGAGCGCGGATGGTCTTGGGGCCCACGCCGATCATTCCCAGCAGTTGTTCGAAATCTTCCGGCTGCCGCTCGTAGGTTTTGAGGAAAATCTTGACCAGCCGGTCAGGATGAACGTCCTGGATGAGCACCTGGTGATGAGCAGGCAGCTCCAAGTTCTTGAGCTTCTTTAACTCACCCACCAGCCACCATGGTTTCTCCTGGGAGAGCAGGCTGCTCACCTTCCTCGCCTCCTCGCTCTCCTGGGCCACCATGTTGAGCGGCTTACCCTTGGCATCGCAGCAGATGGCCGCGTGGGGCTCGCAAACGAAATCCTTCGCTCCTTCACTCAGCCAGTGGTAGCGGCGGGCATATCTGGTGGCCTCGTTCATCCCTCGCTGAACCACACACCAGCGCCCTTCCCGGTCGAAGACGAACATGTGGTGATAGATCTGGTAGCCGTCCTGCAGAGCGGTGTTATCCACTTTAGCGGCCATGCGGCTGGCGTAGATCAGCCCTCCCGGGTCAACGGCTAAGTCCTCGCCGCGCGGGCCTCGATCTCCTGGGGCGTGCGCCGCGACATGGAACCTTTCCCCCCTGCCACGTACAGCCCTAGCCCGTGCTCCAGCCCTTTGATCCCTTCCTTCAAGGCCCCGCAAGTTGTGGTGGTCACCCCGCTCGAATGCCAGTCAAAGCCCAGGACACAACCGAAGGCCTGGAACCAGAAGGGGTCGGAGAGCTTGCGCAGCATCTCCTCCGTGCCGAACTCGTCCACAATGATGATAGCTATCTCCCGTGCCAGGAATTTCATCCGATCGAAGAGCCAGCGTGGGGTTTTGCCGTAATGCAGGGGTAACTGGGCTATCCCCGTCCTAATCTTTTCAGTTCTCCGATCTCCCTTTCCACTTCTTCCAGCTCCTTTTCGAGCTCCCTCTTGTACTCTTCGAGGTATTCTTATACTCCTCCAGCATGTGCAAGTACTCTTCGCGCCGCGGGAAGGGCCATGGCCCGGCGCGCCACGGCCCGTAGAAACGGAAGCCGAAGGGTGGAAATCCGAAACCAAAGCCGAACCCGGAGAACCTGTAGTCCTTCTTCATCCTTAGCCTCCTACTTTCGTTCACTGCTGCCAGTCCACGTTGAATCAAGCAAGCTTGGGGAAACAACCACCTTCAGGCGCTACTTGTACTATTCCCCCCTCGCATTGCCTGCAGTACGAGAATGAAGGCCCCTATGCCGATAAAGACGTCACCCATGCTGAAGACATTGCTAAATGGCAAGCAAGATGGAAGAAGAAAGATATCTGCTAGAAAGGGCAATCGCGTTTCGCTGGTCAGTACCGTAGAGTTGGAGAGGTATCCTTTGGCTCGCAGTAGCTCTGCCCGATGGGCCATGCCAGCTCGGGTTAGACTGTCCAGGGGAACGGGCATGTAGCCTCCATTGGCCGCGATCACGAGGAAATTCAGTAGCAGCCCCAGGCCGAATACCTTCATTCCGTTCAGCGACAGGTTGAGGCCTACAGCAAGCAACAGGAGAAGGATGGAGGAGATATAAAGGGCAGGGCCAAGGCGATCTGACCAACCTAGGCTCTCGAACTGAGGGGAGAAGGCAACGATTTGAAGCAGAAAAGCAATCAGGATCAACCAACTACGGCGCAGAGGAAGCTGTGCCAGTTTGACCAAACTTCCCCCACGTGCCCACCCTACAATCAACCCACAGAGAAGGGCAAGCAACAAGAACATCTTAGGCCAGCTCCTTCGCTTTGGCCTTGACGGGCTTGAAAATGGGCTCTTCCTTGAGAATAGTCAAAAAGGTATCCACTATTACCGGATCGAATTGCGTTCCCTTGCCTGCTTCTAATTCAGCAACTGCCGCCTGGTAGGACAAAGCAGGTCGGTACGGGCGGTCGGACGTCATGGCCTCGAAGGCATCAGCTACGGCGACGATACGTGCTCCCAGAGGGATCCTGTCTCCTCCGATCCCGTTGGGGTAACCGCTTCCGTCAAACCACTCGTGGTGATGGCGTATTATGTCCCTAGCAGTTGGATGAAAGGAAATTCGAGCAACGATATCGGTACCAACAGCCGGATGTTTCCGTACAACTCTCCATTCGTCGTTGTCTAAATGGCCCGGTTTCAAGAGCATTCCCTCGGGAACGCCAATCTTTCCCAGATCATGGATGCTAGCAGCCCAGACAAGAGGTTCTATCTCTGCTGGAGACAAATTCAATCTCTCGGCAATCTTTCTAACGTACTCCGTCACCCTTTGCGAGTGCTGAAAGGTGTAGGGATCTCGCTTGTCAACTGCCTCCGCGAGGGCCTCGATAGTGTATCTCGTCTGATCGCGCAGTTGCTGATAACTTCTGAGGGAGTAGTATACCGCGCCTAAGGGCAGGAAAAGCAAGATCAGGCCCAGGCCGTAGGGTGTTACAGAATACGTCATAGCCATCAGAGTGCCCAAGGGGGCTAAGGTAAGCAGTTGAAGCAAGACACCATGGTTGTTGGCCCACCAGACCCGCCGCGGACTCTGTTGGCTTAGAAGCGAAATTATTGTGGAAACGACTAAGGTATTGACCATAAGACAAACGACCATTGCAAGAAGTAACGCCATGATGTTCCTCACCGAACCCAGAAAGAATGTGCTGCCATCATACAGCGATTGGTAAGCCAGCCCGGCCAGGCCAAAGGACAAAACCGCGTTTGCTGAGTTAAAAAGCGCTTTGTACCACGTTTTTCTTAGATAGAGGTCAGCCACACACCATGCAATCGCCCCTGCCCAACACGCCAGGCCAGGACCGAACAGCAAGACTGTCCCGAAGCAAACCGCCATGGAGACGCTATTTTCGGCCTTATAGGGAAGGCGAACACGATATATATCCACAATACCAATCACTAAGGTCAATATTATCGAGGTTACCAATAAGTGCGGCTCATCGAATGGGATCGAAGGCGTCACCAGCAAGAGCAGAGCAGCGGCGCTTAGAACGACGCACGAAACAAAGAGGCGTGCAAAGAGTGGCAATGATCGCATCGGCCATACCTACACTGAGATCGCAGATTTGGAAGTTGATATGGAGCGCGAAGCCGGAGGCTTAGCGCCGCGACGACGGAGCCATCGCATTCCGAAAATGGCATCCACACGATTCTATCTAGGAGCGATGATATTTTAACACACAAACCCTCTCATTGCAAGCGACAAAAAACCACAGAGAGTGGGGAAAGATCAAAACCTTTGTATACTCGCTCTCTGTGGTTATATGAGGTGGATGTAAGCGGTATCTAGTCATGTTTCGTAGCTTGGGGCTAGGCCCACTTTTGGCCGGCTCCGCTAGCGAGCACCAGGCTGGCGATAGTCAGCAAAGCGTAGACGGCCCTCAAGTACAGGTTGCGCCACTTCATGGCTTAGCACCTCCCTTCGCGATTCAGTCTTTGCCACTCTAGCTTCGGAGGGCAGGTCAAGACCATGCACTCCGACCTAGAGGGGCCAGGGCTAGAGTCGTTGGATTTATCTAACCCCATTTCATTAGAGGTCTCTCCTCTACAGGCTTTCTTAGTGATTCTTACGGCTTAATAGGTTAGGCCCACTTTTGGCCGGCTCCGCTGGCTAGCACCAGGCTGGCAATGGTGAGCAGAGCGTAGACAACCCTCAAATACAGACTGCGCCACTTCATGACTTAGCACCTCCCTTCGCGATTCAGTCTTTGCCACTCTAGCTTCGGAGGGCAGGCCAAGACCATGCACTCCGACCTAGAGGGGCCAGGGCTAGAGTCGTTGGATTTATCTAACCCCATTTCATCAGAGGTCTCTCCTCTACAGGCTTTCTTAGTGATTCTTACGGCTTAATAGGTTAGGCCCACTTCTGGCCGGCTCCGCTGGCTACCACCAGGCTGGCAATGGTGAGCAGAGCGTAGACAACCCTCAAATACAGACTGCGCCACTTCATGACTTAGCACCTCCCTTTAGTTTAGTATAGTCTTTACGCTTCTCTTGATTTGCTAACCCCACTTCATTGACAAGCCTCCTTTTTACCCCCAAACGATCATCCTACTGGCTTCAACATAAAAAGCCGCCGAGCCAAGAAGCAACAGATACCCTTTCCTCCTTCGGCAGCTCGGCGGCCATAAATACGCTTTTCCTCCTTCGGCAGCCCGGTAGCCATAGCTCAAGAAGCTGAACCTTAGACCCGTAGCTTTGTGCCCCCATCTTTCGAAGGGTTTACCTTTATCGGTGAGTTTGCCGCATAAAGTTAATACTATTATACCATAAATTCCAGGTTTTGTCAATATTTCTGGCAACTTTCTGAGGACGCGAGAGACGCCAACTCGCTTAAACCAATGGGCGCTCGCATTTACAAGCAAACTAGCTCACTTCCCCGTACATCCCTCCTTTGACCAAACCCTCCAGTTTAGTCGAGGTAATGGTATTGGCTAAATTAAGTTCGCTTCCTGTCATCACCCGAATGTAGTTGTCCGTCAGGCCCGACCAGGCTTGTTTGTCGTCTCTGTGTGGTGTCTCCCAAAGCACTTCCATCCTTCGGCCTGAGAACCTACGGCAGAAGCGCTGGCTGCTCTCTTGCGCCAACTCCAGCATGGCCTCACTGCGCCTTTTCTTCTCTGCATAGGGCACTTGATGGGGCATCTCGGCGGCTGCGGTGCCAGGCCGGGCCGAGTACTTGAAGACGTGGATGCGGGCGAACTCCATCTTCTCCACGAAGCTCAAGCTCACGGCGAACTCATCCGGCGTCTCGCCAGGGCCCGTCCTGAGCCCAGTCGAAGGGAAGCCAACGATGACGTCGGTGGTAACGGCCAGGTCGGGGATTAATCTGCGCGCAGCGGCTGCCAAACGAGCATATTGGGATGTCGTGTAGCGGCGTCCCATGCGTTGCAGGGTGGCATCGCAACCACTCTGCAGAGGCAGGTGCAGGTGACGGCAGAGGCGCGGGTTTTCCCAGAGGCGCAAAAGAGAGCGTTTCAGGTCCCAAGGTTCGATGGATGAAAGGCGCAGGCGAGGCACCATGGTCTCGGTCAGGATCTCCTCAACCAACTGGCCAAGTTCAGTGCCCAGATCCCTCCCGTACCCCCCGATATGGACGCCAGTCAAGACCACTTCCTTGCAGCCGGCGGCTACCAGGGCCTCGATTTCCGCCAGGATGTTCTGACGAGGTCGGCTCCGTTCCCTGCCGCGCGCCAGAGAGACGATGCAGTAGGCACAGCGGTTGTTGCAGCCGTCCTGGATCTTGACGAAGGCGCGGGTGTGGCCCAGTGGTAGAGCACGGAAGCCAGGAATCGGGGCCTTCGATCCGCAGGTCTCTCGTCCTAAGCTCTCAGCCAGCTCCACCAATCGCTCTTTGTCCTCGTTGCCCACGATCAAATCTACTTCACCGATCGCCCTTACCTCCTGGGGGGACATCTCGGCATAGCAACCAGTCACGATGAGGCAGGCCGTCGGATTAGCGCGGCGCAGGCGGCGGATCAACTGCCGTGACTTCTTATCCGCCACCTGGGTCACAGTGCAGGTGTTGACCACATACAAGTCGGCCTCTTCACTCGTTCGAGCCAACCGGTAGCCAGCCTGGGCGAAACCACGGGCCAAAGCCTCTATCTCGCTTTGATTCAGCTTGCAACCCACGCTCTCCAGATACACCCTCACTGCAGACCCCCTGAATCCACCTCTAAGTATACACCAGAAAAGCTCAAAGTTCAAAGGGGAGTGACGAGTAAAGGAGTGACGAGTGTTCCTCGCTGCTCGTTACCTTATTGACTCGTTACTTATTTCTCGTTGACTCGTTGCCCTCACCAACCTTGCATCTAAAAGCGATTTGGGATACAATCACAGGGCGTGAATTTGGGAATACCATAACGAAATTTGGAGGTTAAAGTGAGGTTATTGATAGCGCTCGGTGGCAATGCCATCAAACAGGCTCATGAGAGCGGGGCTGCCGAAGAGCAGTTCAGGAACTGCATGGTTACCACAAGGCTCATTGCGAAGATAGTGAGGAGGATGAAGCCCGAGGACAGGCTGGTCATAACCCATGGCAATGGGCCCCAGGCTGGCAACCTCCTTGTGCAGCAAGAGATGGGCAAGGGGAAGGTGCCTCCTCAATCGATGGATATCGTTGGGGCGATGACCCAGGGACAGATAGGCTACATGCTTCAGCAGACGCTGACGAACTACATGAAGGATATGGGGGTCAGCGTGCCTGTCTGCGAGGTGGTAAACCAGGTCCTCGTGAGCAAGGATGATCCTGAGTTCTTCGGGGAGGCGGCGTCGAAGCCCGTGGGCAACTTCTTCACTGAGGAGGAGGCCAAGGAGCTCAAGCGGGAGCATCCAGAGTACATCATAAAGAAGGTCAAGCCCGTTGGGGAGAGAGCCTGGAGGAGAACTGTTCCCTCCCCCGCTCCCATAGCAAATGTCGAGAGTGAGGCAATCAGGAGAATGGTGGACGCTGGGATCATAGTCATCGCCTCCGGAGGTGGGGGGATACCGGTGATACTGGATGAGCATGGCCACTACAAGGGTGTGGAGGCGGTGATAGACAAGGACCTGGCGGGGGAGAAGCTCGCGGAGGTGGTGGGGGCCAATGTTTTCCTGATCCTCACCGACGTAGAGAAGGTGAATCTCAACTATGGCGAGCCGGCTGAGAGAGCGATAGACAGGATGACCCTCGAAGAGGCCAGGAGGTACCTGGAGGAAGGGCATTTCCTTCCGGGCAGCATGGCGCCGAAGGTGGAGGCATGCATCAGGTTCCTTGAGTGGGGTGGGGAGAGGGCCATCATAACCTCGCTGGAGAACACCGAGCGTGCCCTGGCTGGCGAGACGGGGACGCGGATCGTGCCCTAAATATCAAGACCTGACAGGTTTTGGGAAACCTGTCAGGTCTATTTGCTGACTACCGGATAAAACTCTCCGTCCAAATGGGCAGGTCGGGCTTGGGCTCCAGTGCCTGCCATGTCTCGTCGGTCAGGCGGTCGCTCATGGGCTGTGTGAACTCGTAGTAGGAGAAGACACCACCCTGAGCGGCCAGCAACTGTCCCTCCACAGGCGCGACGACGTAGATCAAGAAGGCATCGCCCACGCCCTCCTCCAGCACTTGACCGGTGTTGGTATCGGTGTGCACGTCGGCTACGATGGCCATGCGCTCGTCGGCCTCGGAGGTGATCTCCTCTTTCACCTTGGCCGAGAAGGTGGTGATACCTTCCAGGATACCACCGATGCTGCGGATCAATTCGTACTCCTCCTCGCTCAAAGCCTGCCCAGACAGTTCCTTCTCCGCCATCGTCTTCAAGGAGAGGAGCAGCGACTCCAGGCTCTCCAGTTTGTCCCTGTATTCAGCGTCGAGCAGCCCCCGTCCCTCTAAACCTACCCGCATCTGCCTGGCCAGGGCGGCCAGCCGGGCGTAGACCTCAGGCTGCGGCTCCACATAGCCCTTCGCTGCTTCTGGCTGCGGCATGATGCCGGTGGCTTTCATGGTGTAGCTCTGCTTGGCATAGAGGATGGTATCGTGGCGCAGCTCCGTCCAGGAGCCGAGGAAGGTGTTGAGATCCTTGTCCGCCCAGGCCTGGTTTTGCATGAAGCTGGGATACCCCTCACCTTTGACCTCCAACAAGGGACGCAAAGCGTAGAGCCAGCTCCAGTAGAGGTTCTCCACCCATTGCTCCGGTGGAAGTTGGCCGAACTCTCCGCGCAGCTTCTCCATCTGCTGCTGGTAATTGGCATAGCGGCCCTCGCCGTAGACGTCGAGGAGGATCTCGTAAGCCCGTGACGAGCCCAGGACGGCAGTCACGTCCAACCCTTTAGGGAAGAGGCGCGGATCGGACTGGGTACCAACCTTGTCGTAGACCAACTGCTGGAAGATGTAGGAGTCGGGGATGAAACGCTGGCCCATGAAGCGAAAGCCCTTGGTAACCTCCTCCGGCTTCTCGCGGTCGGTGACGTAGGAGGAGACGATCTTGGGCGGGCGCAAGGTCATGGCTCGCTCGATGAACTCGTCCAGTTTGGCCTCGTCCTCCAGGCCAGCCAACGTCAGTTGATCCCCGTAGACTTCTTTGAGCACCTGGCCATAGTCGTAGATGTTCAAATCATCGGTCTGGCCCACGAAGAAGACCGTTGGCTCATAGATGCGCTCCCAGACAGCCAGGGCCGACTCTCCGCCTACCAGAGCGTTCTGCAGGGCCGCCACGATGAGGATGGCCTGCCGGGTCTCCATCCGCCCGGCCTCGATGGCCTCAGGGCTCTCCCCCGGCTTCAGGCGGAACATCATCCGTCCATACCACATCATGGCCCGGAAGTAGCGCTCGAAAGCTTCATTGCGGGTGTAGTGGCCGCGAGGCACGTATTGGCTGTAGTCCTCCTTGTAGCCGAAGATGGGCGACTCGGCGAAGCCCTGGTGAGCCCCGATGAAGTCCAACTCGGCGGAGACATCGTCAGCCACGTCGGCGGCTATTTGGGTGTCGGGGTCGAGCAAAACTGACGCCACAGAGAAAAAGGCCAGGTTGCGCCTGGCAGCTTCCCGGACTTCGTCCGGCGCGGCCAGGCACTGTTCCTCAGCCACCTCCCTCATGGCCGCGTTCAGACCCTGCAGGTCGTTGACGAAGTGTTGGATCTCCGCGGCACGCAGAGTGTAATCGTAGAGGATGTGGTAGGCGTGGAGCAGAGCGTCGGTGGTCACGAAGATCGGGACGCCCCGCTCTTTGGCCGACTTATAGATCTCGTAGATCTGAGCCATCCTGCTGGGCACCACCACGAAGCCGTTCTCCTCCAACAGAGCCCGCTGCTCATCGCTCAGTCCCATCAACAGGTCGGGGTTAGCCACCTGACCCAGGTTTATCTCGTAGCCCGGCACGGCCGGCTGGGCCTTGACCTGATAGGGTACGTAGTCAGCGAAGCCCCCAGCCACCGTCTCGGCGATGGCGTAGGCCACCTGGATCGGCGTCTCCGTTGGCTTGGGCTCCGGTGTGGGTGTAATCTTTGGCTCCGGTGTCGGTGTAGCCTTTAGCTCCGGCGTCGGCGTGGCCTCCTTAGTTGGAGTAACAGGTTCCGGCTGGGGCACGCAGCCAGCCAAGAAGGCGATGATTAGCAACAGTGAAAACACAGATCGTGCGTTCATGATATTCCTCCTCTCATAGCTTTGTCTACCTATTGGACGTTAGTAGCCTTCAAAAAGTTCCCTCACCTGCCATCATTATACCGCCTATCTCAAAAGATGTCCAGATTGCGTACTCCTTGAACGCAACAAAAGAGGGCCAGCAGACCTGGAGTGCTGGCCCTTTCCGTCCAAGAACCACTTCGAGCAGCGGGTCGGCTTCGGCAACTTGTTAGCCCTTACCCAGAGAGGACTTTCGCTTCTCAAGAAGTGCCAAGCTTTTCTTGGCGCACTAACGTCAAACTGAGGGGGCGTGGGCCGCCGTGGGCGGCCCACGCCCCCTCGAGCCATATGTTTGAGTGTCCTAGTGGAGTCAGTTCCACAGGTGCGCCTCAGTCATACTGTGAAGTCAGAGGGTTGCGGCGCGTTGAGCTCCCTCGCCGCTCTGTTCCAGGCAGTGACCCGCTCGTCCTCAGGACCGGACTGAATGAACTCCTCAATGGAAGCCAGAAGATCGTCGATGAGGCAAGTGGTCGAGACGGGAAGGGCGTACTCCTTGCAGCCGGATCCGGTGGACACTGGTTGAAGGTGTGTCACACTCACGCTGCAGGAGCCGATGGGTATCGTGTCCGTTCTCTTGCCCACGTAGCAGAGCCAATGCAGTAGCTGGCCTCTTCGGTTCTCGAGTGTCTTGGGCTTGAACTCGTGGACGGGACCACACCTGTACATCTGATAAATCTCGCCGGCGCGCCTTCCATAGTTCGGGTCGATTCTCTGCAGAATTGCTTCGAGGTACCCTTGGGAACGATCACGGACGCTGCCCTTGCCGGAGTAGAGATGGCCAAGGTGATCAATGTAGCTGAGAACCTCTCGGGTGATTGCGAAGGGCGCGTGGCCCGGCATGCCAAGGAGTGGCCTTATGTCAGCGAGGATTGTTTCCTTGAGATTCCTGAGGTAGGGCTCGGCCTCGGACCAAGCTGTCAGTGCAGGCACTTTTCCCACTAGTCTAGACCTCCTTACACATCGTTAGTCCCGATCACTCTAACGGTCGCGAGCTGACCGGCGCAGGATCGCAACTTCGGGCATGAAACCTCGTGCATCCTGAGTCCGCTCCAGCGAGTTGTGATGCGGTGATCCACATTTGAAGCGATTATTTCCCACGTTTGTTGTATTTCGGTTTGGTTCGGGAAATAGTCCTAGCCTCTGACTTTTCAGCCTCCTCAATGCTGTTGTGTTGTTCGATCTTAACCTTTGCACCTCCAGGGACAGGGTCAAGTCCGCCAGGCAAATGATCTTTTATCCGATCCGGTACCCTCCCTCGTTTTGCTGATCCTGTATAGATGTTCTTACCTTTCTGATTGAAGATCTTGTAAACAACAGGTTTATCTTGAGCCAGATCTTCGATAGCTTCTGGATTGAAATCCGAGGTTTTCTTCTTAGCCATCTCAATATCCTCCCTTGATCTAGAGCATTATTTGGTGATCAGTCCATCGCCGCATATCTATAGTTGTGCCATATGGCAGGTACCTGTAGAATATGGCGGAGAGATCCCCAAGTCAACAGGAGGTCTGCCAAATGATACGCCAACCGGAACGTGAACAACTGAATCGCTTAACCGTTAAGACCTTCGACCCCAGGCAACAAAACAGCCGACCACCCACCGGGATTGCTCCCAGCATAGGGATCGGCTGCCAATCTTTCACGCTATCCTCCTCGGCAAATGGCAACTGAGACAAGAGCTGCGACGATGCTACGCTCCGATTTACGGTGTTATCATACCACAGATTAAGATACTCGTCAAGCTCGAAAGAGCGGTTTTCTCTCCGTGCTATTTCAAGAGGCACCTCACCGATGAGTTGGGCACGGAACGGACTGGCTCTTGCGCCCCCTTCCTCACGAGGATACTCCGCCCTTCGGCTGTAAGCGGAGCGACCTCAGGACACCGCTTCCCTGGCCTGACCGCCAGGACAGGCAGCACCTCCAGTCAGCAGACGACAGCCTTGCAGGGCACACCAGCGGGCGTTGGGCGGCTTTTGCCCCAAATGAGCGCATTTGCGCAATGGATATAGACAGCCCTATCTGCCGCCGTGCCGCACCCCTGCCTTGATGCTGTTCTATGGTCGAAGTTGGCCCCACGCTCCAAGGACAGAGCGCGGCAGGGCGGCAAGCGTATGTTTGGCGACACTGATCCCTGTCGCCATGTTGTGGCCGTGTTCGTTTGGAACTAATCTATCTGTTGATCCAAGTTCCAGGCAGCTAGCGTGCCAGGCTTGTTGAGCAGAGTGCTACGGCTAGGTGGTGTCCGGCTTTATGAATTGGAAATAGCCATAACCTGCACCCACAAGCAGGAGATAGAGGCCAACGACCAACCAGCCGAGCGCGTTCATCACGCCGGACAATTGACCCTGCAGAGCCACGATGAAGCCGATTATCCCGGTGAGGAAAAACCCAAGGACAATAGCTCGTCGTGCCGCGGAGTCCTCTGCGTCTCTGGCGAACCACGCCACGAAACAGTAGATCAGCAGCGCTGCACCAAATAGCCGGGCAGTAAATACCGCGTCTGGATCTGCCAGAGAGACGCCGTACACTGACATAGATTGCTTGGGCGCCAGCACAAACCCACCCCCATGGATGAGGGCAACGACAGAATGGACAATGAACAGATTCTTAAGTTTCATGAGATTATCTCCTTGGCTAGTGAGCCTCTTCGAACTCCATGTGAACGGTTGTGTAGGTGAACACAAAGTGTTCTCTATCTCAAACCAGTCTCGATCTCAACGGCTCATAGACTGCTCCTTTCCGCGTCCTTGGTGCGATCTCAAGCATTGGCTAGTGACAAACCTTCTGTTCAAGGCAATCTGACCGCCCAACTATAGTTGTGCCATATGGGAGGTACCTGTAGAATGTAAGGAAGGGTTGGGCTGCTCCCAATTCGAGGCAGAGATCCTCACCAACTTGGTCTCTGCCCCTCCCAGGTAACAAAACAGCCGACCACGCACCGGGATTACTCTCAGGCCAGGGGTCGGCTGTCAATCTTTGATAGTACTCTCCTCGGTTGACTACGATTGCTGCGATGAGGGCTGCGGCGATGCTACCCTCCGATTTACGATGCTATCATACCACAGACTGAGACATTCGTCAAACTCTCGAAAGAGCGGTTTTCTCTCTGTGCTATTTCAAGAGGTACCTCACTGATGAGTTGAGCACGGAACGGACTGGCTCTTGCCCCCTTCCTCACTAGGATACCCCGCTTCCCTGGCGTGACCGCCAGGACAGGCAGCACCTGCAGTCACCCCGAAGCACTGTGAGCCTGCTAGGTGGCGGCTTGGCCCTTACCACGACTGGGCTCCCACCAGCTAGCCGTTGACAGCTTCAGGACACACCATGCGGTTGTTGGGCGGCTAGATCGCCAGCAGGACAAACACCAGCGAGAACAGTAAGACGGCAAGGCCTGCCGCCCACGCCTTGCTCTGTTCGCGAGCATTTCGTTAAACACGGCCGGCCGCCTTCTGCCTGGAAACACATGGGGGGCACGGCGACAGGCCCTCGTTTGGCGATGTTGATCACCGCCGTCGTGTTGTGACCGGGCTTCGCTTGGCGCTTTACCCCTTTGGCTGGCTTGCACTCAGTTGTGTGAACGCCGTGCCTGTTGAGCGACGGACATTGGTCAGGAAGCACTCGGCTTCACGAACTGGAAATACCCAAAGCCCAACGCCAGCAATAGGTAGAGTCCGACGACAGCCCAGCCGAGTGTGTTCATGACCCCGGAGAGTACAGCCACTAGCGCCACGACGAAGCCAATGGCGTCGTAGACGAGGAGGGCGAGGACGCTGGCCCGCAGCGCCTCCGATCCCGCATCGTTTCTGGCGAACCAGGTGAGCAGAAGATTACCGAAAAGGCTTGCTCCATATAGTCGGGCCACAAGTATCCCACCTGAGCCTAGCGTGACACCGTAGAATGACATCAATGGCCCTGGTGCCAGCACGAAGAGGATTCCGAACACGAGACAGACAACAGCCTTGATGACCATCATGGTACTGAGTTTCATTGGATTATCTCCTTTCGATAGCTAACTCGTGACTTCAGGTGAACAGTGACCTACGCGTGCACAAGGCACTGTCTCCCTCAAACCGCTCTCGGTCTCAATGATTCATAGATTGCTCCCTTCTGCCCTTTGGGGCGATCTCGAACATTGGCTACCGAATGTCGCCAAGCTTATTCTGTGACAATCTTTTTGTTCAATGGCATTCTAGCTGCCCAACTATAGTTGTGCCATATGGCAGGTACCTGTAGAATGTAAGGAAGGGTTGGGCTGCTCCCAGTTCGAGGCAGAGATCCTCACCAACTTGGTCTCTGCCCCTCCCAGGTAACAAAACAGCCGGCCACGCACCGGGATCGCTCCCAGCATAGGGATCGGCTGCCAATCTTTCACGCTACCCTCCTCGGCGAACTACAATTGGGACAAGGATTGCGACGGTGCTACACTCTGATTTACGATGCTATCGTACAACAGATTGAGACATTCGTCAAGTTCCAAAGAGCGGTTTTCTCTCCGTGTTATTTCAAGAGGCACCTCACTGATGAGTTAGGCACGGAACGGACTGGCGCCTGCCCCCCTTCCACACGAGGATACTCCGCCCTTCGGCACGCTCAGGACACCGCTTCAGTACCTCCAGTCAGCAGACGACAGCTTTGCGGGGCACATCAGTGACTTGTCCGGCCTATGACCCTTAGGATCGTTCCTCATTCTTGCTTGATGCGAAACTCCGTTGCAGCCTTGCTAATATCTTCGACACTCCTCTCTACCCAGAGGCTCTTTCGCCACTCCGTGTAGTCAAAGGGTTCTCTCATAAGGAGCGTAATGAACCTCTCGGCCTCAACGTGTCCCAGGGCATCGGCTAAGGCTTTCAGGCCCCTTACCTTAATCTCAGTATCTGTAATCACAATCTCACCTCACGGACAAAAGTTGGTGGATCAACGATTTTCACATCACTAATGTCCTGGCCTTTCTTGAGGACAGAATCGTCGGTCGTCAGAAAGTACTCGCAGCCTGCATGAATCGCGCAGGCAACATGCAAAGCGTCCTTCGCTTTCAATCCCTTGTTGAACAGGATATCAGCTGTCGCTAGAATCTCTGGGGTCTCTCCAACATCAACGGTAGCCTTCGGCTTCCATTCCCCTATTGCAGTTCTCCTTTCTTCAAATGGATTCGCGCTGTTTTCGTAGTCGAGAATATAAGACCATACGAGCTGCAGTTGGCCTTCTCGGACCTTATCTTGAACAAGAAGCTTGGCCCCTGCCTCAAGCCGAATCCTTATTTGGCTCTGGTCATCAAAAGGTCTGTTGAAACAACAGTTGTCCAAATAAACTCTCATCTCTGATACCATTATACACTAATAGACTCAAGAACGCAAAGACCCATCGGAGGGCCAAAGGTGCGCAACCGTGCCCAAAAGCTACTGGATCAGGTCCGTGACACCATCCGGCTCAACCATTATTCCATACTGCCTTGGACTCATTGCGGAATCCCAATAGTGCTTATCTCAAAAGATGTCCAGATTGCGTACTCCTTGAACAGCCCTGGCTTCGCTGCCAGGACAAGCAACAAAAAAAGGGCCAGCAGAACTGAGGTGCTGGCCCCTTGACTTGGCTCAGGACATGTCATTTCGATTGAATGTGTGGGCTAACGTGGTGCGTCAGGCGCAAGGTATGGCGCGCGGGCGCGTCATACCTCGTCGCCTGCACGCTCTTGTTGGCCACTCTTCATTGACAATTCAGCACGAGCCGAACGAATGCATCAAAGATCAACGCGATGGCGGCGATGTACAACCCAATGCGCGTGTAGAGGTTTGAGCGCTTCATCTGTTCGTACTCTTCTTGTCTCTTCTGCATCTCCCGGACGGCCGGAAACAGCATGTTGGAACGATGTGGGAAGAAGAAGCACCGGCCTTTGCGGTGGGTTCCCGCAATGGTGTCGATGCGACTCACGGGGTGAGGTGCCACCCCCTCGTCCCAGACACCCATCCAGCACTTCAACGAGTAGTGATCCGCAACACCTTCAACATCGCTTCGATCACTTTGCGACAAAGAGAAGCATAGAGCGCGTCCGGTATTCTCCTCTCGGGCCTCCTTGCTGAGGAAGTGGCAGTTTTGGCAGATCTGTTTCATTCTTCTCATTAACCCCACACTTTGAAACTACTCTTTGGCCACAATTGTGCCCGAAATGGAAACGCCAGGTGAAAGGCTTACGGCGTTGCCGTTTTGATCGCGGATTGTCATTCCAGAACTTGGTGAAGAAACGGACACAGTTTGCCCGACTTCGTACTCTTCAGGCGTTTCCAACACAATTGTGTGAAGGCCCATGAGCACGACATTCATTCTGATCGTGTACCGTGGCATACTAGCCTCCTTCCATGATTGGAGAAGTTTGCCGAGCGCAAAGGTACGCCCAACGGCTTCGAGCTGAGCGGACGGGGCCATGCTGGCCCGGTTCCGCTCTAGCGAGTGGTTAGGCGCCCTTCCTCTCTAGGACCGCATCGCAGGCGTCTGTCAGCTGTCTGAAGGCTTCGGTCAGATCCTGCTGGTCAGGTCGGGCCTCCTCGTCATGCCGCCGCGAGTCGACTACACGGCAAGCAGCATTGTGGGAATCACGCATTGCTTGGTTGAGGTTTCGGTACCGGCGCAGCCGGCCCATGTTGCTCTCATACTCCCCAATCAGCTCAGGGAAAAGCAGTTCGAGTTTCTCGACTGAAGGATATCCGCCTAGGACTTCTGCGATTCGCCCCGCGAGTTGCTCGATACCGCGAATCTGCTCAAGGTCGTATTGCCATAGCTGCTGTCGTCTCTCCCTGGCCAGCGTCAGCTTCGAGTTTACATAGAGGGATACTAGGGAGGCGACGGCGGCAATTGCTGCTGCGATGAGGGCTGCAGTTTCGGAACTCAAGTGTCCTCCATGGATTGGCGCTTAACGTGCCGGTGAGTTGCGGCCGGAGCGCAGCAGAGTCCGTCAACTCCACTGGCTGGTTAGGCGTTTTGCCAAGTTGCGTGTTGCTACTCTATAATGGTTCACTTTCGTCATGTTCAATCGAGAAGGTGTCTCCAACCGGAACGTGAACCGTGTGTCTCTTGCGGCGCTTCATTCGATCATAAAGAAGCACTTTATAGGCTGTCCGACCGTCTCCACCTACCTTTTTCCGAAATCTTAACTCCAGATCTTTTCGCCCTGATCTCTTGTGAGTGTAGCTTCTCTTCTTGTCTTTAATGTCACGTTCCACGAGGGAGATTCTGAATTCACACTCCCGCCAATTGACGGGAATGTCCTCGTAACTTATGCGAAAGAGAAGACTCCCGTCTCCACAGTGCTCACAGGAACCCAGAGTATAGAGGCGTTTCTTGCAGGTTGCGCATGTGCGCTGCAAGAATGTCCCCAATGCTTTCGAGATAGCCAAGTCCTGATGCTTTGCTTCGTCCACGTTCTCAACTTTCTGTAAAGCCCAACAATTACTATGTGGAAGAGTTTTTCCACATAGTTGCGTATATGCAGAATAACTTCCGCATAACGCGCTTGAAACATTTGGGGATTTGTGCTAAACTGATACAAAACCCTCGACGGTAAGTAAACCCATTATACCATATCCAGCGAGAAAACGGAAATCCCACTGTTCATAAGAGCGATTTTCACCCCGTGCTATTCCAAGAGGCACCTCACTGATGAGTTGGGCACGGAACAGACTGGCTCTTGCGCCCCTTACTCAGGTGGACACTCTGCTTCAGCACCTCCAGCCACCCAGAAGCATTGGGGGCCTGCCCCTTTGCAGGGCACGTCAGCGCTGGTTAGGCGCCCTTACCCATCCTTATACTCCCCCGTACACCGCGTCAGAATATCCTGAATGTCTCCTGGTTGCCGCGCCACGTCCCACCGCCAGCGGCCAAATCCGCCGTGGGCGTTGACGGCGTTTACCCACTCGTCCAGAAACCGCCGTTTGACGCGATCTTGCTCGGTATCCCGCCCCTTGGTCTCCAGAATCAGCATCTCCTCAGTGTTCAGGTGGATCAGGAAATCCGGGCGGTATTTTCGCACCACGCCGCGATAGATGTACAGCACTTCAAAACCCAGGTGGTCGTTTTTGACCCACGCCGCGACCCACGGATGGTGGTCCAGCACATACGCATCGGACGCCTCCCACGTGCTGTCATACACACAAAAGTTGATGTGAGACGTTTTCGTCCGCTCGCACGGCTTGCCGGTATACCAGGTGCTCATATCGCCAGTGGCGCGGATGGGGTGGTCGCGGTCAAAGACCGGCTCCAGCCGCTCGGTGTTCTCAAAACGCAAGGCATCCCAGATGTGCTGCACCACCCTGGTCATATTGAGCGTGATGATCAGGCGGCGACGCAGCTCGTCCTGGTAAAAGAGCGGCGGGTGGATGGCGATCTTGTCCGCACGGATAAACTGCTCCACCAGGCGCACCAACTGCGCCAGCAGCAGCTCCTTGCTCCCCTTCCAGGTGTGCTGCATCTGGTCATAGACATCGCGCGCTGCCTCAAAGACGATGCGCTGGGTACGGAACTCGCGCGCCAGCCGTTCCAGTTCGATCCGATCAACCTGCGTCACGTCCGGTTTACCTTCGAGGATGGGGGCCAGTTCGGCCACTTGCGCGGTCCGTGCGGCGTCCAGTTCCAGCGGCCGGATGCGGCTCCAGTCCAGCGTCAGGGTGGGCCGGTACACGCGGTCAATGCGCACGATGTTGGGCCAGCGGATTTCGTACTGCGACTTGGCCGGGTCTGGTTCGATGGGGGTCTTGGGCTGCGGTGGAGATGGGATAACTCCCTCGCCGCCCTCGTGCGGCAGGAAGGTGAACGGCACGCCAAAGATGTTGACGTATTCAGGATCGAACAGGCCGGTCTCCGGGTTGACCTCGTAGGTGGTGCGACGCAGCCCCCGCCCGACCACCTGCTCACACAGCAGTTGGCTGGTAAAGGCGCGCAGGCCCATGATGTGCGTCACCGTCTTGGCATCCCACCCCTCACTGAGCATCCCCACCGAGATGACGCTCTGCACCTTCTCACCGGGCTGGCCAACACGCCCAATCGTGTCCACCATCCGGCGCAGCAACTCCGCCTGTTCGCTCTTGGTCAGCTTGCGGACCGGCGCGGTGTCCTCCTCTTCCCCTTCGTCTTCCGGGTTCAGTTCTACCGGAGCGGGCGGCTCTTCTTGCGCCTCAGCCTGCGCCAGCACCTTTGAATCAATGTGCAGGATGCGCGCCGAGTCGCATAGCTCGTCTATGTGGATTTTCTTGTGGTCAAAGGCGTGTTTGACCCGCGCCGCCGTCTCGGTGCGGTTACAGACGGTGATCATCACCGGCGGGGTGGGCAGGCCGACCTTCTCCCATTCCCTCATCGCCTCGCGCCAGTCGTAGCCCAGCAGGTAATAGGCGTTGAGCACCAGGTCGGGTAACGGCTCGTGCGGTCGGGCGCGGCGGTTCAGGTCGTCCTTCACCTCCGGGTCGTTGTAGATGTGGTAGAGGCGCGATTTGTAGGTTTTGGCGTCCGGCACGGCGTCGTCGCGCACCACCACGCGCGGCGTCTTGACCAGCCCCGACTCGATGGCGTCGTTCAGCCCGAAGTCGCTCACGATCCAGTCGAACAGCGCCTCCTCCGTGCTCTGTTTGCCCGACGGCGAAAAGGGCGTGGCGGAGAAGTCGTAGCAGGTCAGAATCCCCCGCGTGCGATGCAGGCGGTCCAGGCCGCCGACCCAGATGGTGGCTTCCTGGGCGCTGTCCTTCATGTCGCGTGTGCGCAGGTACTTGCCGACGGCTTCCACGTTCACGCGCCAGGCGTGGTGCGCTTCGTCGTTGATGAGCAGGAGATTGCGGGCCTTGGCCATCTCGCCCAGCACCTCGCGGGTGTAGGCCTCGTCGCTCTTGACCCCGCGCTTGTCCACGCTGCGCTTGCGGGCGATCTGCTCCTCGCGCTCCCAGTTGAGGCGGTGCCAGTTGCGCACCAGCACCCGCCCCTGGCGCAGTTTGTCCAGCAAGCCGCCGGACGGCACGATGCGAAACGCCTCGTAGTAGTTGCCCGGCGCCGACGGTATCAGCACCGCCAGACGGTTCTTGACCGTCAGCCCCGGCGCGATGAGCAGCACGTTTTTGGCAAAGCGGGTGTCCTGCGGGTAGGTGACTTTGTTCAGGATGTGCCAGGCAATCGTCATGGCCATCACGATGGTCTTGCCGGCGCCGGTGGCCATCTTGCAGCAGCGGCGCAGGAACGCCCCGCCGTCGGAGGGGATGTCAATGCCCACCCGCTCGGCGGGGGGCGCTTCGGTCAGCCAGATCAGCGTCTCCACTGCTTCCAGTTGGCAGAAGAAAAAACGCCGCGCCTCGTATTCCTCCGGATCGCGCCAGTGCTCCAGCAGCCGCCCGGTGATGCTGCTCACGCCGGGATAGCCCGCTTCGCGCCACGCTTTCACGCGCGGGCGGATCTGGTTGACCAGCGGAATCTCGACAAAGATGCCCGGATCGTCGAAGGCCTTGGAGCTTTCGGAAACGACCACGTAGCCGGCCGGGCGGCGACCTTCTTCCAGCGAGAACAGGCGCGTTTCGCGGTCGTAGCGCCAATGGCGCGTCGGCTCCGCATAGGGCGAATTGATGATGAGTCGGTCAATCGTCGTCTGTGCCATCAGTCCAACCCCACCACTTTCAGGCTCTCGATGCCCCGGTCGTCCACGATCTTGACGGCGATGCTCCGGTGCTCCCCCGGCTCAAAGGGCAGCGAGACCGTGCTGCGATAGGCTTCGATCAGGTCGGGGTCAATCTCGGCCTTGAGGTTGCGTGCCAGCCGCGCCCAACCTTCTTTCGGGCCGGCCAGCGGGAAAAAGACCTGCCGTGGGAAGAGGCTGCGCCCGTCGAAGTCGGTGTCCAGTAGCCACACGGCGATCTTGTCCGCGCCGCCGGATTCGATGTCGCCAGTCTTGGTGTTGTAATAGTCAAAGCCGTGGACGGAGACGCGAACCTTGCCCTTGTGCGGGCCTTTGGCGATGCGTTCCACCTGCACATCGGGCTGGCCGATGAGCCAGAACGATTCGTTGCTGGTGCGTTTCTTCCTGAGGTCGTCGGTCAGCAGGTCGGCGTTCATCTGCGCCTTGAGCAGCGTGACGCCAGGCCAGCGGGTCTCGTCAATGTCTTTGGCTGCTTCGGGGTCGAATTGGAAGGAAGCAAAGATGATGAGTTTGGGTTTGGGCACCAGGGTCTGCGCTTCTTCCAGCGCGCTGGCTACCTGGCGCTGTTCCAGTGGGGCGTGTTCCGGGCCGAAGGAGACCACAACGCGCATCGGGTTGTAGGCGGGGGCATCCTCACGCACCGAGTCGGCGCCCTCGGTGCTGGGGCGGGTCTCGCCGTCGGCGTGCAGCCAGCGGCAGCCGGGCAGCGGCTCGAGGCGGGCAAAGCGGATGTGCTGGCCGGCCTTGCCGCGCAGGCCGGTCTTGAGCAGTTCGTCGCGCCATTCGGCCTGGCGCAGCGTTTCGCCGGAGCGGGCCACCGAGGTATCGGCAGCCTGCGGCTTGTCGGACAGAATGTCTTCCACCGATTGCACCGCCGGGGCGGGGACGGCCTCCACGGTGAAGGGGCCGCTGACGCGGGTGATCTTGCGGTTCACGATGGGCTGGTCGTAGAGCGTTTCCTGGCCGGGCGGTTCGTTTTTGGCGATGGATCCCAGGGTGACGTGCGGCACAGTCTTGTACTTGAAGCCGCTGCCCACGCCCTCTTGCGGGTGGGCCAGTTCGTAATAATCGTAGACGGCCGTCATCAGGCGGGTGCGGGCCAGGGTGAGGGCCACGCGCGAGGTGTCGCAGGTGATCCAGCGGCGGCCCCACTGCTCGGCGACGAAGGCCGTGGTGCCGGAGCCGCAGGTGGGGTCGAACACTAGGTCGCTGGGATCGGTAGTCATCAAAACGCAGCGTCTTGCTATTTCTTCAGAAGTTTGAACGACATAGATTTTGTTGGATGCTGCCCCGATCCCTTCCCAAATGTTGTTGATGGCCATTACCGGGTAATCTTCTGGATATAGTTTCACTCTTAGTGTATTTCCTTCCACCAATAAACGATTATCATCTTTCAATTTATCTAGACCATCAGGGTATGATGTTTTCCATTGTGTTCCTCTTGGGGGATAATAATCCTTCCCTTCGAAATGATAAGCTTTCTGTTTTTCTGTACCTTGTGCATTCAAGCTCCAAGTTCCAAAAATCCTCCAATCGGGATCTTGGACTAAAAACTCATTTATGTCGCTTCTTTCAGCAGGTGTTGCCTTGCGACATTCTTTTGTTTTAGTATTTTCGGCCCATAAATGTGAACCCGCATTATCCGCAAACCATTGTAAATCTTTATCAGTAAATAGCTGCCTATATTTTATCGCCCCTTTGTTCTTTGCATACCAAATAACATAAAAACAAGCATTATTTAGCAGTTTCTTGGCGAACATCACAGATCCTTTTTTGATAGTTATCAAGGATACGAAGTTCTCTTCACCAAGAACTTCATCTAATATCAATCTTACACGGTGCAAATTCTCATCCGATATTTGAACAAATATGCTTCCTGTGTCAGAAAGCAATCCCCTAGAAAGCAAAACTCTATCTCTTAGATATGTCAGATAGGAGTGTATCCCTAGCTCCCACGTATCCCTGAAAGCTTTTATCATTTCCGGTTCTGCAGTAAGGTCTTCATCCTTATCAGTTGATTTTAGCGCGGTCTGATTAACAAACGGCTGAAAGTTGGAGCCGTACTTGATGCCGTAGGGCGGGTCGATGTAGATCATCTGCACCTGCCCGGCCAAGCCCTCTTTTTCCAGCAGGCTGTTCATCACCAGCAGGCTGTCGCCGGCCACCAGGCGGTTGGACCAGCCGTGCTTGTGGCGGTAGAACTCGATGGCCTGGCGAATGGGCGGGTTTTCCTGGGGCGTCTGGAACAGGGAGAGCTGCATCGGGGTGTCGGGGTCGGGCTGGCGGCGGACGGCCTCGACGATGGTACGGGGGTCAGTGCGCTCGTGGACGTGGAGCGAGACGGTGGGCACCTCAAAGGACGTATGCTCCGCTTTGCCCGCCCATTGCAGTTGCGGGTCGAGGTGGGGGTCGTAGGCGTAGGTGCGCGGGCCGGCGTCGGGGTCGGTGTCGGGCGTCACCAGGCCGACGGGCGGGTTGTTGACCCGCTCCTTGTCGGCGTGCCGGTAGGATTCAATCGGGCGTTTGGTTTTGGTTGATTTTCGTCTTGCCATGTTGTGACTCCCCTTTTATCGTGATGCTAAACGCTGGCGCGAGGGCGGCTAACGTTGGAGCTAAACTGCGCCCACGGGGGCGACAGGACTCCCTCGCAAGAGTTGAGACCTTCGCCGGCCTGTGACCCTCGCTCGCTACGGGGTGCGCCGAGTGGGCGTCAGCTTGAGCGACTTGTTAGGTTTACCTTATGGTTGCCACCTATGTTAAGATTTTTAACAAGGATATACTCCTACTTTATAGGGCCAACTTCCATTGCTTTCATACCCCACCATAACCTCTGTTATTGTTACAGACGGGAAGTCATTGGTAAAACACGAAACTATAGTTGGATAGACCGTAATGACTGCTGTTGCAACGTGAGCAGGGTTAATAGATACATCATACTTTCGGGTAGATGATAACGCGCGACAAATATCAGTTAGGTTATTGCGTACCCAATCAACTTTCTTTTGAAACTTTCCAAAATAGGATTTCTTGCCAGTTACGAACTCACTTATTTCATCTCGAAAATACTTTGGTTCAAACCCACCCCTGACCATTTTGCATTCCCCTACCACCAATAAATTCTCCTTCGGGGAATAGCCCAGATAATCAATCTCGCCGACATCAGATGGAATTGGAATTCGCTTATCTTGCTGGCCAATACCATTTCTTAAGGACTTCACGCCAAGAATACCGACTGCTTCAAGGTTATCTAAAACTACCTGTTCAAACCATTTGCCTGCTTCATTAGATAAGGCTTCAAGAGCTAAATTTACTTGATTACTACGCCACTCTGGTGGAAGATCCTGGAAAACTGCTCCACCTATAAGTTGAATTGCACACTCTTTAGCCATCGCTTTCGAGAAAACTAAATGTGTCCCTGTGGAATGAGGAACTTCAAAGATACCCCTTCTAAAAGCTCTGTATTCTTGCTTAGGTTTCCATATTTCACGACCTTCGGTTTCTAAATTCGATTTGGAAATGGAAAATCCGGCTAAGATTTGCTCAACAGATTGTTGCGGGAAACCAAGATGGCTTGATAAAGAGCCAAGAGTTTTATCTCGATGCACGAATGGAATAGGAAACCCTTCTTTTGGTGGCTCAGCACCATCAATAAGCGTTCGTAGGGTTCCCAAAGCTTCCAGGTATGATATTCCTATTGTTTCTCTAAAGGCGTCTGCCAATATCCTTTCATGCTCACTAGACTCCAAGTCAAATGATGGTGTCGGTATAAATCGGTCTCGATTCATTGTATCCAGTCGTGTGCGTTCTTGTACTTCAGTGGCACATTGATTACCTACTTCAAGTGTCAAGTAATGAAGGCTACCTTCTGGGTTAATCTCAAGTATCGTATCGTCGGGGAAGATCATAAACGTTTGGTCGCTAGGAATATAGTACCTTGTCAATTGTTCAGCACAAATCCACACTTTCTCTGTAACTGCTAACGTATCTTCATCTGACCAATTAAGTGGTTCTTCTGGAGCAAACAGGACTACTCGCTCAGCAAGGTATTTTATTGCCCGCCGTACCGTAGGTCCTAATTCAGCCCACCGTTCTTTCTCCTTCTCGTTAAGCTCATTGTTTTTATACAAACGGTCAATCTCCGCTGTCTTGTCATATACAGCTAGAAGAAACTCCAGCAATTCTAATGATGCTACAGTTGGATGAAGCTGTTCCAGTAAGTTAGTAAAAAAGCCGAATTGATGCTGTAAGATTTCGTTGATACTTTTTCTGTCTGTATATCGTCCGGTTCTATAATTGGATCGGAGGTTTTTCTCAGCTTCAATACGAAGTTCTACTTCACTTGAAAGTCGAGGCCGAAAAATCTTCACATCACCGATTTTTTCCAAACTCATCTGATCTTGGGGGCTTTCGTCTATTATGATCCATAGGTTTTGTGGACTCTTGCTCATAATCATCTATCCTATTGCCAAATTATAAGGCCAGACTGAGGTGGGGCTAGTAAACCTAACGGCAGCGATAAGCTGCCTGGGACGAGCGCGGCGAAGCCGCGCGAGGAACCAGGTCAGCTTCATTGCCTTGTTATACGAGGTTCCTCGCATAGGTAGAACGCTCAGGGCAGGACCCTGGCAGCTGCCAGTAGCACGATCTGTGCAAATGGGCAACCTTGGGCAATGATGCCTCCAATAAAGAAGCACCACCCCATTAGCACCAGGGCGGCAGGAACAATATTCTTGAACTTGCCGAACACGTTTTTCCCCATGAGAACACCTCCTTTATGGTCTTTACACCTTCGGGATGCGCCGCCAGGGTTCCCCTGCTCCGCAGACATGCGTCGTGCCCTGAGCGCTCTAGACACGGACTTGTTTCCCATCTCATTCTCTTCTCGTATAACGCCCGCCGTTGTGCCGCCCAAAGACAACCTCAATTGAAATCAAGCCTCGCGCTAAAAACCCAGCTCAATGGGTCGGCACCAACAGCATTGTTAGGCTTTGTTCTCTGATGCTATTAAACCCCAGCCAGTTCTTGATACTCGGCCAATAAAATCGACACGATTGAAAAAAGAGATTATCCAAGCCGAATGAATTTCATCTTCATCAAAAATCTGGTACCAATATTCAGCAATATCTGGCTCACGATGATGGTACTCCATTGTTTCTAAATACCCTGGTGGAGCTTGGTATCTGAGGGTATCAACCCAAACTTGATGATCAAAAACGGGGGATAAAACTTGATGATAGTGGCATAGACCTCTCACAACTTTACGCACAACCCGTAAAACTCTACTAACATCTGCGGGAAAGATCATATAGCGGGTTCCCTCATCAATATCAATTGGCCTCATCATATGGAGAAGGTCGTCCATTCGTTCAATCCCATCAACCTCATCAAAGCTGCGAAGAACTGGCCCCTCCCATATTTCACGGCGTGGAGCATTGGGTTCCCCTGCGAGCATCAATACATTGCGAAAATGTGCTTCGTCATCTGACCAGCCGTTGTTGCATTCATTACAAGACAAGTTGGTGAGTCGCTGAACTCTTGACTGCTGCTTAGATGGCGGGTACAGACAGCTAGGAAACACATGCTCCATATCATAAGAATCAAGAGGCTTTCCACAGTATGAACAAGTCTTTTTCGCCATTGGAATTTACTCACTTCTGAGGATTTGTGCCAAACTAAGTGCAAAACCTAAATCCATTATACTATATCCAGCCAGAAAACGCAATCCCACGCGCTTCACTCATCGCCCTGCAAAGGCGTGGCCAGAGAAAACGGTCAGGATCCCATCAGAACACGTTCACACTAACCCACGATGGTGAATCGTTGCGCAAGCCCCAATCCTGAGTTTGACAAATCGGCAAACCCTGCTATAATAAACAAGACAAGTGGGATTTGAAGACCCTCGGGGCAGGGTGAGGTTCCCAGCATAGTGCGGAACCAATTCCTGATCGGCGGTATGGAACCAGTGATTAGCTGGTTTCGAGCCCGCGAGCTATAAGGCAGATCTGGTGAAAGGCCAGAGCCGACGGTATAGTCCGGATGGGAGAGGGTCAGCGGCATGGCGGCAGGCTTGCAAGCCATGCCCAAAATTGTGCGAACGCGCCCCGAGGGCCAAAAGGTCCTCGGGGCTATCTTTTTGAGGGATGGATAAATGGGGGCTCAAACTTCCAGGGGAATAGAGGCCGTGGTACCAGCAGCACGGCCTGGGGTGAGATCGAGGCTTACGAGCCGACTTTCGATCCTGGCCCGTGAGCGAGCGGAGTATCTATTCGTCCCCTTGGCTTTACTCCTCTTCCTCGGCCTCTGGGAGCTAATCGTTCGCTTAGGCGACTACCCGCCTTTCATTTTGCCCTCGCCAGCGCGAGTGTACGCCAAATTCTTAATCGTATCAAGGGACGGCACTCTCTGGCGCCACACTCAGATAACGTTGGTAGAGATCTTCGGAGGATTGGCCCTGGGATTGACTGCAGCCACCTCATTGGGCTACGTCCTGGCCAAGTCGAGGCTCATAGAGCGCATCCTCTCGCCCTATATCGTGGCCTCCCAGTCTATCCCCATCGTCGCCCTTGCCCCACTGCTGATTATCTGGTTCGGCTTCGGCAGCTTATCCAAGGTCCTGGTCTGTGCCTTGACCCTCTTCTTCCCCGTCCTGATCAATACCATCATCGGCATCCGCTCGGCGGAAAGGGACCTGATTGACCTGATGCGCTCCCTGGAGGCCACTCGCTGGCAGGTCTTCACCATGCTGGAGGTGCCGGCTGCCTTGCCTGTCGTCTTAGGAGGGTTGAAGGTAGGGGTCACTCTGTCTGTGATCGGGGCAGTGGTGGGAGAGTTCGTTGGCGCCGACCGCGGACTGGGCTTCCTGGTGAACCTGGCTCGGGGGCTCTTCGACACGCCCCTCATGTTTGTAGCCCTTTTCACTTTGGTGGCTATCGCCGTGGGGCTCTACGGCTCAGTGACGATCCTGGAAAGCGTGCTCCTATCTTGGAGGAGATGATGTTTGAACAGGACTCGGAGTCAAAGGAGGATATGGTGAACAAACTGCTGCCGGTTTTGGTTCTCGTATTTGCCCTGGGGGGTTGCGTCAGCCTGACCTCAACAGAGCCAGTAGCCACACTCCCATCGCCGATAGAAACTGAGATCACCCTGGCTATGGGTTTTATACCCAATGTCCAGTTCGCCCCCTTCTACGTGGCCGAGGAAAGGGGTTATTTCTCTGAGGAGAAGCTCATCGTCCATATCGACTACGGCATGGAGACGGATCTGCTCAAGCTGGTGGGCGCTGGCGAGCTGCAGTTCGCTGTGGCCAGCGGGGATCAGGTCATCCTGTCCCGGGCGCAAGGGCTGCCAGTGATCTACGTTCTAAATTGGTATCGCAGGTTCCCCGTGTGCGTGGTCTCTTTGAAAGAGAAAGGCATCAGTGGGGCAAACGACTTGGTCGGCAAGAGGGTGGGGATACCAGCTACCGAGGGGGCCAGCTACATCGGCTGGCGGGCCCTGCTTCACGCTGAGGGGGTAGACGAAGCCGGGGTCAACCTCCAGGTCATCGGCTACACCCAGGTCGCCAGCCTTACCGAGGGTCGAGTTGATGCTGCCGTGTGCTACGCTTTGAACGAGCCGGTGCAACTGAGCCAGGCAGGGTACTCGATAGATGTTATGTACGTGGCCGATTACGCCAACCTGGTCTCCAACGGCCTCATCACGAACGAGCAGACCATTGCTGAGCGGCCGGAGTTGGTCCAAGAGCTGGTCCGAGCCGTGCTGCGTGGGTTAAGGTACACTATCGAACACCCCGATGAAGCCTTCGCCATCTGCAAAAAGTACGTGCCCGAGATAGCTGAAGATAGCGAAGCCCTGCAAAAAGCCGTCCTTGTCGAGTCTATAAAGTTCTGGCAGGGCGATAGATTGGGCTATTCCGACCGCGCTGCCTGGGAGGAGTCCCAGCGCTTCATGCGCCAGATCGGGCTCATTGACGCAGAGGTAGACGTGGAGACACTGTTCACCAACCAGTTCGTTGTTGAATCCCAGTAGTGCTCAGGTGCCCGGCACTTGAAAGAAGTGCCGGGCACCTTCAACCAACTACAACTAAAGGCCAACTTATGGGACCTGTTCTGGCAGCCGATGAGATAACAATGACTTATCTCGGGGGGCAACGTTCACTCGAGGCCCTGGAATGTGTTTCCTTTCAAGTTGGTGCCGGGGAGTTCCTATGTATTGTAGGCCCATCGGGCTGCGGCAAGTCAACCTTGCTGCGCGTTCTAGGCGGCTTGGTGCAGCCCACGAGTGGTAAGGTCTACATAGGAGGAGAGCTGCTGACCGCCCCTCGCCGTCAGATCGGCTTCGTCTTCCAGAAGGCTAACCTGATGCCTTGGCGTACCGTCCTCAGGAACGTTACCCTGCCGCTGGAGATCAAAGGCCTGAAAGCTGAAGAAGCTGGTCAGCAAGCCAGAGAGCTCCTGAAGCTGGTGGGGCTAGAGGGCTTCGAGGATGCTTATCCCCATGAGCTCTCAGGGGGGATGGAGCAGCGGGTGGCTATCGCTCGAGCCCTGATTCACGACCCTGCCATCCTCCTTTTGGATGAGCCCTTCGGCTCACTGGATGCCCTAACCCGGGAGCACATGAACCTGGAACTATTGCGCATCTGGCAGGCGAAGCGCAAGACAGTGGTCATGGTGACCCACAGCATCCAGGAAGCCATCTTCCTGGCCGATCGGATCCTGGTCATGAGCTCCCGGCCGGGCCACATCGAAGCGACCTTCTCCGTTCCTCTGCACCGGCCCCGCCGCCTCGAGATGCTATACGGCGCAGAGTTCGGTGTTCTGTCCAAGCGTGTGCGGCAGGCTATCCACCCTTCGACAAGCTCAGGACACCGCTGAGCCGCCCAAAGAAAAAAGCCGCCAGGTCGCGAGACCCAGGCGGCTTTTTGTTTGTTCCTGATCACCTGTAGTAGGGCTCAGAGGTACGAGAAGAGATCCGGCGTTGAAGCCTCTCCAGCTTCCGCTGCAGCCAGCGGCGCCAAAGAATGGGCCTCAAGCTTTGCCATGCCTCCCCAGCCTCTTGTCCACTGACTTCCCTGCCCTGTACTGTCCCGTCCAGGACAGTGCCGCTGAAGCGCTCCCTCACATATAGATCGGCAATGCGCTGCACCGGGCCCTGCCCCTCAGGTACAGCGGTGATCAAAGCGGCAGCATACTCGTAGGGCGTCTGGTGCCTCCGGTACTCGATCCCAAGCCGTCGGGCAAAATTGCACAGTCTCTCGTAGCTTCGCTCCACCAGGTTCAACCCCCTTAGCTTCCTCTCGCGCCAGGTCCAAAGTGTCGCCAAGCCCACTGGTATCGAAAGCAAGATCAGGCCGCCCAACCAGCGAACTGCTTGCCACCTCCTCGGGGTCTGGCCAGAACCGAAGCCCCCTGCATCTTCAGGCAAGACATCTTCATCAAGGTCCTCTTCATGGCCCAGAGGTCTGCTTTCGCTGCGGGCTTCCGGTGCCTCATCGACTCTTGGGGGCTTTGGTCGAACTATGAGCGGCTCCGAGGCCGTGGGCTCGAATTCCACCCAGCCGTAGCGAGGGAAGTAGATCTCCACCCAGGCGTGGGCATTATTCTCCCTCACCCGGTAGGCTCCCGTCTCAGGGTTGTACTCACCCTGGCCATAGCCTGCTGCCACCCGTGCAGGGATGCCGACCGCTCGTGCCATCACGGCCATGGCCGAAGCGTAGTAATCGCAGTAGCCCTCGCGGGCGTCGAAAAGGAAGTAATCCACGCCGTCCTGGCCCTCAGATGGCGCTTCGATCAGCTCGTTGTACTTTATGTTTCGCAAGTAGCTCTCCAGGGCCGTAGCTTTGTCGTAGGCATTGTCGTAACGCGGCAATCTCAAATTGGACTTGGACAAATATGTAATGTAATCGTCTCGTTCCTGGTCAATGTAGACTATCGCGCCGAAAAAGTGCTCACCGGTAATCGCTTCCGCCAGATCGCGCACGCGTGAGGGTAGACTCGGTGGCAACTGGAGATAGTGGTCGAGGATCCAATCTGGATAGTCATCCCCTGCTGCACGCAGGCTGTCCTCGTCGGCCCCGGAGATGGAAGAGATGACCGTATAACTCTGGCCTTGCTTCAGGCGGGAACGGCTATAGAGCATCGAAACGGGGGTAATCACCCCCTCTTTCTCGGCCATATAGGACCCGGCCTCCTGGCCTGGTGGAAGAGAGGGTACATAACTCACTACCGCCCAGGCCGGCAGATTCACCCGGCGAGGCTGAGCGGCAGCAAAGAGCAAGGTCCTTCCGGGTAGAAATGTGGTGATGGTTTGAGTGACCTCCTGGCGCATCTCATATTCAGGCAGCGCCAGAGAGGAATCGTTGGCTTCCAGGCTAATGCTTTCTTTGTCGTTATTAAGCCAGCCAGAGCCGGTGTATTGGTCGTAGACGGCTGCACGCCAATATCGTCCCGCTGGGGCCTGCACATCCATCACGGCTGCCTCGCTGAGGTGGACGGGCCCTGTCAAGCCCAGCACATTGCCAAAGGGATTGGGATAGACCTTGCCATAATATCTAACGGCGGAGAAGAGGCGGTTCCAATTGTCTTGCACCTTCTGCCAGGGTTTCTCCAGATACGACCCTACGTCGGAGAGCCGCTGGCTAGCGGCAGTACTGGGCGCTAGCCAGGCGAAGGTGATAACCACGATGGAAAAGATAGTCCCAGCCCGAAGGAAGGCTACGCCGATATTAGAGCTGTAGTTGACCCTGGCCGTTCGCCACTCTCGCTTTCGAGTCAGGAGGTTGGAGTGCATCACCACGAGTAGCGCGAAGAAAAGATAGGCCACCAGGTACAACTCTAACTCTGGGGAAGCATAGTAGAGATTCCATAGCAAGACCAGGCCACAGGGGACGACTGATTCCCAGGCCTTATTCTCACGGAAACTATACCAGGCGGAAAGATAGCCCGCTAGCCAAAGGATCAGGGCCAGGAATAGGACAAACATGAGATTATCGCTGCTGGTGCCGCCGTGCGTCGCCGTCCACAGCCACTCGTTTAGGCGAATCCCCAGTTCAATCAACCTTTCACGCCAGTTGAACTGAGGAGCCAGGAGATTCGCTCCCAGGAACGCAAGCCACGCTATCCCGTAAACCAGGCTGAACAAATGGGCCACCGCGTTGGGGAATTGGCTCTTAGCCAGGAAGAAGCCGGCGAGCGCGGATCCCACAACCACCAGGTATAGAATATCTAGGCCCTCGGTCCATTCGGCGGTGTGGATAGGCCAGGCTACGCTGAGGAGCATACACATTATCAAAACAAGGACTGTCCATCCTTCTCGCAATCTCGATTTGGACTCCATTTTTCGTAACACCTAATCCTTGACAGCACCGCACAAAGACGGTGCCGTTCGGCTGAGACTTCGGCGAGCTCAGTCGAGCCGCTCGGTCGAAGCCCTCGGGCCGAAGGCTCACGGCCGAAGGCTGGGCGATCTTGCCTCCAGGCAGCATTCTTCGACTGCCGCCGCTTCTCCCCCTTTACTTCATTTCAAACTCGGTTCAATTCTAATACTGCCGAGTAGACAGAAAGGTTCATCACGGCCCTCTCTGCGCTCTGAACACAATTATACTTCAAAAGAAGATTGGGGGCAAAGTTGTGAAGAGCTGATGGACTTTTCACCGATTGAATAATGTGGTAAAATATGGATATATCATCTCATAGGCGGCAGGAGGGAAGAATGGTGAAGGGATCTCTGTTTCCTGGGCAACTGGAGGATGAAAAGATCATCATCTACGAGCGAAGGTGTTGGTATACGATCATCGAGTGGATAAGGCTCCCTTTTCTTGTCCTGCTTATCTCTTCGTTGATTGCCTGGGGCGTGACTAAGCTCTTAGCACCTCTCTCAAGCTGGGGGCTCGCCTTTTATTGGCTCGTCATTCTAGCACCAGCGCTCACCTGGACCGCGTGGAAAGTACTGGATTGGGAGAACGATCGCTACATCGTAACCGACAAGCGAGTGGTTCATATCGAGAGAATATACCTAACGCGAGAGAAAAGGGATGAGGCCCCGTTGGCCATGATTCAGGATGTCTCCGTTGAAATAAAGGGCCTCATGCCCCATTTGCTCTACTTTGGCGACGTAGTCATCCAGACCGCTGGCACATTGGGCACGATCCATTTCAAGGGCATCCGAAAGCCTCGCAAAGCCCAGGCTCAAATCCTTGCTTTGGTGTCACGGGCTAAAGCAGCGGTGCCCGCAGAGGAGGAACCGCAATCAATCGAAGTTGTCCGCGAAATAATTGATTTGCCTAAGCAAGAGCCCAAACCCCTTCTTCCCACTGCCGAGGAGTTGCGCTGGGAGAGCAAGAAGCCAAGACGGGTACAAACGTCAGGGATGATCAAGAGGATGTTCTTCACCGAGACGGTCTTCGGCGACAACCAGATCATCTGGCGCAAACACTGGTGGCCTTTGCTCAAAAGGGTGATCGCCCCCCTGCTTGCCCTTGTCATCCTGTTAGTCCTCTGGTCATTAGCTTCCTTCTTCTTTGGTTTCAGCCTTTGGTTTGATTTGCTTCTTGGCATCTCTGTAGCCGCAAGCTCCGTGTGGTTCATCTGGCGGGCTATAGATTGGCGGAATGACCTTTACGTCATAACCGATGATCGCGTCATTGACATCGAAAAAGTGCCCTTCCTCTATGAACATCGTAGAGAGGCTGGTTTAGACAAGATCCAGGATGTACGGTACTTGCGGGAAGGCTTCATCGCCACCAGGCTTGATTTCGGCGATGTGCGCTTGGAAACGGCGGGCGAGATAGGAGAATTCACCTTCGATTCCGTGCCCCATCCCAGGAAGGTACAAATCGAGATCTTTAATCGGCTAGAGCAATTTCATCGAAAAGCAGCGCGAGAGGGAAGGGAGAGGAGACAAGCCGAATTGCTGGATCTGTTAGCCCGCTATCACCAAGGAATGGTCCAAGGCAACGGTAGAGCCGAGTCCTAAGCTGCAAACTTCACGCTCGCCTACACTCGTTGACAAAAGCCAGCATTCGTGATATGTTTCAAATGCTCTTATGCCAAGAGGTAACTATTCACCTGCTCCTGCTGGACACTGGTCCAGCAGCTTTTTCCGCCTCTTCGGTGCTCATTTGGGATGTGTTCTAGCGTTTTATCGCCGTTCTGAGTGAGTTGGGCGACGGACTAGCGTCCGCCGCGAGCACCAGGTGAACAGTGATGCCAAAAGAAAGGGGGTGATTGCTGGAAGCCTCGATTTTCGGGAAAAGAGAGTTCTACCACGACACATTTCTTAAGGAGGGACGAAGATGCTCAAGAGCAAGAGAATTTGGGCTTTATTGGCCCTGGTGGCGATCGTTGTCCTGCTGGTCACAGCTTGCCGACCAACGGCGACACCGACGCCAGTGCCGCCAACGCCAACGCCGCCGCCAACGCCGGAGAAGCTGAAAGTGGCCTTTGTCTACGTGGCGCCCATCGGCGACCTGGGCTGGACCTGGGCCCATGAGCAGGGCCGGCTGATGGTGGAGAAGGAACTGGACGTGGAGACCGCTTACATCGAGAATGTGCCCGAGGGCCCCGACGCCGAGCGGGTCATCCGGGACTTTGCCACCAAGGGCTATGACATCATCTTCGCGACCAGCTTCGGTTTCATGGACCCGATGCTCACCGTGGCCGAGGAGTTCCCAGACAAGTACTTCGAGCACTGCTCAGGTTACAAGACGGCCGATAACATGGCCACCTACTTCGGCCGCATGTACCAGCCGCGCTTCCTCTCCGGCCTGGTGGCGGGCAAGGCCACCAAGGCCAACAAGATTGGCTACGTGGCTGCCTTCCCCATCCCCGAGGTCATCCGGGGGATCAACGCCTTCACCCTGGGGGTGCGCACCACCAACCCGGAGGCCACGGTGCACGTGGTGTGGACCCAGACCTGGTTCGACCCGGTGAAGGAGAAAGAGGCGGCTGTGGCCCTGCTGGACGAGGGATGCGACGTCATCGCCCAGCACCAGGACACCACCGAGCCCCAGAAGGCAGCCCAGGAGCGAGGCGCGGTCAGCATCGGCTACGACTCCGACATGCGGCAGTTCGTGGGCGACACGGTGCTGACCAGCCCGGTGTGGAACTGGGGGCCGTACTGCGTCAGCCGGGTCAAGGCGGTGATGGACGGCACCTGGAAGACCGGTCAGTACTGGGGCGGGATGAAGGAGGGGATCGTGGACCTGGCTCCGCTGAGCCCCGGGGTGCCCGACGACGCCAAGGCCCCGGTGGAGGAGTACAAGCAGAAGATTCTGAGCGGTGAATGGGACGTGTTCACCGGCCCCATCAAGGATCAGGGCGGCAACGTCAAAGTGGTCGACGGCCAAGAGATCACCGACGAGGAGATGCTGTCCATGGACTGGTTCGTGGAGGGCGTGGTGGGCACGATAGAATGATCTAGCAGGAGATCATCGCCGGCACCTCCGATGTCTTCGTCGGTCCGATCAAGGACAACACCGGCGAGCTGCGGCTGCCGGATGGGGCGGCCATGTCCGACGAAGAGAAGCTGTCCTTCGACTGGCTGGTCGAAGGGGTTGTCGGCACCATCCCCAAATAGGCCAGAGATCGTCACGGGGGTTCTGGCAGGTGCTTGTCCTGAGCTTGTCGAAGGAGCCAGCCGCCTATCAGACCCCTTTTTCGTGCAGGATGAGGACATGTCCACAGATACCCCATTGGTGAGGATGCGGGGAATAAGCAAGCGTTTCCCAGGCGTGCTGGCCAACGACCACACTGACCTGGAGGTGCAGGCGGGCCAGGTCCACGCCCTCCTGGGCGAGAACGGAGCGGGCAAGACCACCCTGATGAACATCCTCTCCGGCCTCTATCGGGCTGACGAGGGGGAGATCTACATCGGCGGGCGAAGGGCCAATCTGCAATCGCCACGAGACGCCATCGCCCTGGGGATCGGGATGGTGCACCAGCACTTCATGCTGGTCGAGCCGCAGACGGTAGCCGAGAACGTCATCCTGGGGCTCAAGACCCCATCCTTCTTCCTCGATATGGCGCACATCGAGCGCAGGATCGCCGAGTTCTCCAGGCAGTACGGCCTGCAGGTGGACCCCCGAGCCCGCATCTGGCAGCTATCGGTGGGGGAGCAGCAGCGGGTCGAGATCCTGAAGATGCTCTATCGTGGGGTGGACATCCTGATCATGGACGAGCCCACCGCCGTGCTCACCCCCCAGGAGGTAGAAGAGCTGTTTGTCACCTTGCGGCGCATGTCTGGCGAGGGGAAGGCCATCATCTTCATCAGCCACAAGCTCGACGAGGTGATGGCCATCTCCGATCGGATCACCGTCCTGCGCGGCGGGAGCGTGGTGGCCACGGTGGAGGCCGGCCAGACCACGAAGGAGGAGCTGGCCCGGATGATGGTCGGCCGGGAGGTGCTCTTCCGGGTGGAGAAGAAGCCCGTCGAATCAGGCGAGGTGGTCCTGGAAGTTCGCAACCTGCAGGCGCTCAACGACAAGGGGCTGCCGGCTCTGAAGGGCGTTTCGTTCACCATCCGCCAGGGGGAGATCCTGGGGATCGCGGGAGTGGCAGGGAACGGGCAGCGAGAACTGGCCGAGGTGGTCACCGGGCTGCGGAAGGCGACGGAGGGGTGCGTATTCATCGCCGGTTGCGACCTGACCAACTGCTCCCCCCGTCGGGTGATCCGAGAGCAGGTGAGCCACGTGCCGGAGGACCGGCTGGGGATGGGCCTGGTGCCCAACCTGGCGGTCAGCGACAACGTCATCCTCAAGAGCTTCCGGGATCCGCCTCTGGCCAGGGGGCCGTTCCTGGATCGCCTGTCTATCACCCGCTTTGCGGCCAGGCTGATCGAGGTCTTCGGCATCGTCACCCCGAGCCAGGAGACCCCGGTCAAGCTCCTCTCTGGCGGTAACCTTCAGCGCACCATCCTGGCCCGTGAGATCAGCATCGGCCCGCGGCTGATGGTGGCGGTGCACCCCACGCGGGGGTTGGACGTCGGAGCCACGGAGTCGGTGCGCAATCTCCTTCTCAAGCAGCGGGAGGAGGGGGCGGCCATCCTCCTGATCTCGGAGGACCTGGACGAACTGCTGACCATCAGTGATCGCGTCGCGGTGATGTACGAAGGCGAGATCATGGGCGTCGTCTCTGCTGAGAGGGCAGACATTGAAGAGCTTGGATTGATGATGGCAGGAACTAAAGTTTATGGCTCAAAATCCAAAGTTCAAACTTTTGAGCTTAAACTTTGAATGAAGGGATACATGGTGCTGGATGGAAAGGACACATTTGGGCGACGGAAGCGCGGGCTTTTATTGGCTCGACGCGTGACCGAGGGTGCGAAGCCGTCGTTCGACATCATAGAGCGCACCTTTGAGTTCGGGGTGATGGTTGTGGAGCTGGTGGGACGATTGCCCGCAAGTGTTGCCGAGCGCCACCTAGCTTATCAGTTGATCAAGTCTGGTACCTCTGTTGGCGCCAGTGTTTAAGTGGGATACGGAGCAGAATCTGTGAAAGGTCGCATCCACAAGTTCAGCATTGCTCGTAGGGAAGCCAGGGAATCCCCTTATTGGTGTGGTCTGATCCAAGAAGCTGGTATTGGCGACGTTGAGGCAGCCGCGTTCCTGGCCGATGAGGCCATGCAGCTTGCTCGTATCCTCAGTGCGCTAATCCAGAAAGACCAACGTAGCCTTTGAGCTTTGAAGTTTAGAGTTTAAAGTTGGGAGTTCTCTTATGAGATTGATCATCGAAAAACGCCTGGACTATTCCCGCCTCATCGCTTTCCTGGTGCCCATTGTGTCTGTTGTCCTGGCGTTGTTGGCGGGAGCGGTGTTGTTGGCCGTTGCCGGAGCTAATCCTTGGGCGACCTACAAGGCGATGGCCATCGGGGCCTTCGGCGGAAAGTACAACGTTTCGGAGACGATGGTCAAGGCCATCCCGCTGATGCTGTGCGGCCTGGGGGTGTCCGTCGCCTTCCGGATGCTCTTCTGGAACATCGGGGCCGAGGGGCAGTTAGCGGTAGGAGGGATCGCCGCGTCAGGGGTGGCGCTCTTCTGGGCGGACCGCATTCCACCTTCCCTGTTGTTGCCGACGATGGTCGTCGCCGGCTTCCTTGGCGGCGCGCTCTGGAGCCTGATCCCGGCCCTGCTCAAGGCTTACGTCCATGTCAACGAGATCATCACCTCTTTGATGATGAACTACATCGCCATCCTGTGGGTGGAGCACCTGTTCTACGGGCCGTGGAAGGACCCTCACGGCTACGGGTTTCCCGGCACCGCACAATTCCCCAAAGCAGCCCGGCTGCCGCGCCTGCCCGGCACCCGGCTCCACCTGGGACTCGTCTTCACTGTGGTGGCAGCCCTCTTCATCTGGGTTGTCCTTGGGCGCACCAAGTGGGGCTACGAGATCCGGGTGACCGGCGAGAACCCCAGAGCGGCGGCCTACGCCGGGATCAACATCGTGCGCAACATCATCCTGGTGATGATCCTCAGCGGGGGGCTGGCCGGCCTGGCAGGGATGTCCGAGGTAGCCGGGATCTCCCACCGCCTGCAGAAGGGGCTGACGGTGGGCTACGGCTACACCGCCATCATCGTGGCCTGGCTGGGCAAGCTGAACCCCTGGGCGGTGTTGGTGGTCGCCATCCTCCTGGCCGGGCTCCTGGTGGGCGGCGATCAGATCCAGATTACCATGCAGCTCCCCGCAGCGGTGGCCCTGGTGTTGCAGGGGGCCATCCTCTTCTTCGTGCTGGGCGGGGATCTCTTCACCCAGTATCGCATCCGCTGGGAGCGGCGAACGGGGAGCGCTACGCCAGTGGCAAGAGAGCATGGGGGGTGAGCGTTCACCCTCCCGCAGGCTGCGACGCCATTCTGGCACAGAATCGGATCTTCGGTTCGGTCTTGACCCGTCGTCAGGACGATTTTCAAGCCTGCGGGAGGGTAGCTGAACGAAGAGCACGGAGGGGTAGAAAGGTGATTGCTCTTCTGGGTTCCATCCTGGCCGTCACCGTTCGGGCCGGGACTTCGCTCGTGTACGCCACCGTCGGCGAGATCTACACCGAGCGGGCCGGGATACTCAACCTGGGGGTGGAGGGGATGATGATCATGGGAGCGGTGTCCGCCTTCGCCGTCGCCTTCAGGACCGGGAGCGCGTGGGCCGGGGTGGCGACGGCGGTCATCGTCGGCGGGCTTCTGGCCTCGATCCACGCCTTCCTGACCATCAGCCTCCGGGCTGACCAGACGGTCAGCGGTCTGGCCCTCACCATCTTCGGCATCGGGCTGGCCAACTTCCTGGGGCAGCGGCTTGGCCCCGACGGCAGTCCCCTGGTGGGCCTCATCGGGCCGAAGTTCGGCAAGCTGGAAATCCCCGGCCTCTCCTCTATCCCCCTTCTCGGCAAGGCCCTCTTCGTCCAGGACCTGCTGGTCTACGCCATGTATCTACTGGTGCCCATCGCCTGGTTCTGCCTGCACAGGACCCGGCCCGGCCTCCACCTCCGGGCGGTCGGCGAGAACCCCCAGGCAGCCGACGCCATGGGGGTGAACGTGACCGCCGCCCGCTATCTCTACACCATCCTGGGTGGGATGCTGGTGGGGCTGGGCGGTGCACACCTGTCGCTGGCCTACACCCCGGGCTGGACGGAGGGGATGACGGCTGGGCGAGGGTGGATCGCCATCGCCCTGGTGATCTTCGCCACCTGGGATCCGCTCCGGGCGGTGGTTGGAGCCGTGCTCTTCGGGGGGATCAACGCCGTGCAGTTCCGCATGCAAGCCGCAGGAACGACCATCCCCGCCGCCTTCCTGGGGATGCTGCCCTATGCCTTCACCATTTTAGTGTTGGTGATCATCACCTGGTGGGAGGCCTTCAGCAAGAGGGTCGGTGCACCGGCCGCCCTGGGCCTGCCGTACGCGAGAGAGGAGAAGGCTTGAGCTCGACGAGGCCAGGGCATACCTCACCTTCCGCAGCGGAACAGCGGTGGCAGGAGTTATTAGTCTTCGTTGCTGGCAAGCGGATTGTGGGGATCGCCTCTAGCGATGACGGTGCTGACTTCGACTTGATCTTCGACGACGGGACCCGGCTGGAGCTGTATGCACTGAGTGAAACTGATGAGGAGGGCGAGGAGAAGCCCTTCATGGGTTGGGTACTGGGTGAGGATAAGGGGGATACATAAGCCGTCTCCGGAGGAATGGGAAGGTGACTGGGGAACTCGTAAGAAATAGCCGCTGTCTACTGTGCGGCGGGCGTATGAAGCGGGGTGTGGCAACGATTCCTTTCATCCTGAGCAATACCGTGATCGTGGTCAAGGATGTCCCCGCCGAGATTTGCTCCAGTTGTAATGAGCCATATATAACGGGCAAAGTAACGGATAGAATCACCGGCCTGCTGAATCAGCTTCGCTCCCTTCCCGCTGAGGTCTCCATTCTCTCCTATTCGCAACTGAGAGCCGTCCCTGCTCTATTCACCGCAGTGGGCGTCTGACAAGCGTAAATTACGATGGAAGCAAAGAAGAAATGGCGCCATCCAGGCGGTAAACTCCGTGAAGTCGGCGCCCAGGCGCTGACCGACGCCGAGCTTCTGGCCATCCTCATCTCCACGGGCATCAAGGGGAAGAGCGCCGAGGAGATAGCGAAGGAGGTGCTGGAGCGGTTCGGTTCTCTTTCCGAAATGGCCAATGTGCCGTTGGAGAGGTTCCTGGAGATCAAGGGACTTTCCGACGTCAAGATCATCCGCATTGCCGCTGCGTTCGAGATCGCCCGCCGCTTGTCGAGGGACTTGTCCTGAGACTTCGTCGAGCTCAGTCGAGACGCAATGTCGAAGGGGGCACTGAGTGGCAAAGAAGAGTAAACTGCGCGAGAAGGCGGCCCGTATGCCAGATATTCGCCAGGCGAAGTGGGAGCTGGTCGTTTCCGAGTACCTGGAATCGGTGCGGTCGCAGCAGAGCGAATCCGCTAAATCGCACCGCTTCTTCGGGTTGCTCAAGGACCTGTTCGGATTGCAGCCCGGCTTTATCGAAGATTACGTGGCTGGCATCGAGAAATACGTGAAGGTCAAGCAGAAAGACCGCATCCTGAGAGGCCAGGTGGATAACCTGTTTGGCAACCTGGTCATCGAGTTCGAGCGCGATCTGAACAAGACGCGGACAGAGGCAGAAGAACAGCTCCAAAGGTACGTGGCCTGCCTCTGGTCCCAGGAGGCGCCGGGCAAACGAGCCCCATATCTCTGCATTGCCGCCGATGGGATCAGGTTCGTGGTGTATTCCCCGACCATTGAGGAGCGCGACAAGGCGGACATCCAACCTGAGGAAGTCCACCTGGAGCTCGTCGAAGAGGTAGACTTGACGATTTTCAAGCCGCAGGAAGTCTACTTCTGGCTGGACCGCTACTTCCTGCGCAAGGAGATCCTCGCCCCCACGACCGAAGCAATCGTCAAGGACTTTGGGCTCAGAAGCCACGCCTTTCGCGCCGCAGGTCAAACCTTGCTCTCCAGATGGGTCAGTCTCAAAGACCAGCCTGAGTTCAGCGTGGTCTACGAGAGTTGGGCCAAGTATCTGCTCATCGTGTACGGGACTTCCGTGGCCGACGAGGAACTCTTCATCAGGCACACCTATCTATCTACGCTGGCCAAGCTGATGGCCTGGCGCCGCCTCACGGGGGAGAAAACAGCCCCCGATGATGACCAGATTCTCTCCCTGCTGGAAGGCCAGTTCTTCAAAGAGCAGGGCATCGAGAACTTTCTGGAAGAGGATTTCTTCTCCTGGGTGGCGCGGGAGGACGCCAAAGGCGCGGGGGTGGAAACCGCCCGGCAACTGTTGAGCCTGCTTCAGAACTACAACCTGCGCGAGCTTTCCGAGGATGTGCTCAAATCGCTCTATCAGGAGTTGGTAGACCCGGCGACCCGTCACGACCTGGGCGAATACTACACTCCCGACTGGCTGGCCCACCGCATGATCCGCAGGCTGCTTGAGGATAACTCGCAGGGTAGACTCCTTGACCCCTCCTGTGGTTCGGGGACCTTCCTCTATCTTGCCGTGGGGGAGAAGCGGGAGCGGTTGGGGGACACGCGCCAGACGTTGGAGCATATCCTTGACTCGGTGGTGGGCGTGGACATTCACCCCCTGGCAGTCACCGTGGCCAAGACGAACTACATCCTGGCCCTGGGTGATCTGCTGAAGAAACGACGGGGCAAGGTGAGCATTCCGATCTACCTTTCGGACACCATCCGGTTGCCCGAGCGGTGGGCGGACACCCCGATGGCCGACTACGAAGTGGAGATTGATGACCAGACCATCTACCTCCCGCAGGCGTTGCTTGAGAGCCCCGAGTTGTATGACGAGGCCATCGAGGCTGCCAAAGAATTCGCAGTGCAAAACGTTGATAGGCAGCCGGCGGCAGAACAGTTTACCAATTACCTGCGAGCTCAACACCCCAACCTGTTGGAAGACGATGTGCCTTTGCAAAAACTGTTCGTCATTTCCAAAGCCCTGACGAATCTCATCGAATCCAGACGGGATACCATCTGGGCTTTCGTGCTCAAGAACATCTACAAGCCCCTCTTCCTCAAGGGCAACTTTGACTTTGTGGTCGGCAATCCCCCTTGGCTTTCCTTCCGCTACGCCGAACCCGAGTACCAGAAGTTCCTCAAGAGGCAGATCACGGAAACTTATGGGCTTCTCACTGGCAGAGGTGAACTCATCACCCATCTGGAGTTGGCGACCCTCTTTCTTCTGAGAACTGCCGACCTCTACCTCAAGGATGGAGCGACCATTGCCTTCATCCTTCCCCGGAGCGTCTTTTCCGCCGACCAGCACGATGATCTAAGGCAGGGACAATTCAAGGGCGTGGGCCTGCAATTTGAAGCGCTTTGGGATTTGGACGAGGTGGAGCCCTTGTTCAACGTTCCCTCGTGCGTCCTCTTTGCCCAGAAAGAGCGTGGTGTGAAAGTCACTTACCCGATCCCCGGGCAAACTCTGAGTGGAAGGTTGCCCCGGCGGAATGCCGCTCTGGGCGAGGCTGAAGAAAGCCTTACTGTCGAGGATGTGCGGTTTTCTCTCAACAAGCTAGGCAAGCGGTCCTTCTGGAGCATAGGCAAAGGAATCAAGGCGGAAGAAGCAAGTTTCTACAAAAAGCTATTCAAGAACGGAGCCTCGATATATCCTCGCCCCTTCTGGTTTGTGGAGATGAAGGCATCTCCCCTGGGCTTCAACCCCTTGCTGCCACCCCTGGAGACCGCCGAGCGGGCAAAGAAGCTGGCCAAAGGGCCTTACAAAGGGCTCGTGCTCAAAGGAAACGTAGAAAGCCACTTCCTCTATGCCACTTTACTCTCCACAGACCTTCTGCCCTTTGCACATATGGGGTACCGTCTTGTCGTCCTCCCTATTGAGCCGAGTGACGCTGGCTATGCGCTCGTCACGGCAGAAGAAGCACACAAGAGGGGATTCTTCCACCTCGCCAAGTGGCTGGAGAAAGTACAAGCAGAGTGGGAACGACGGCGCGGGGCGAAAGCGGAAAGAATGGACGCTCTGGAGTACCTGGACTACTACGGGAAACTTACCTCACAAAATCCGCAGACAAAGCATCGAGTTATCTATCCGGCATCTGCTACCCACTTGTGCGCGTGTATGGTGGAAGACCAGCCAATTGAATTTGATATCAGCGATCAAAAGGTGCTGATAACTGGGTTCGTGGTAGACGTTAAAAGCTTCTACCTTGAAACGAACGATGAGATCGAAGCTCTTTATCTAGCAGCGACACTGAACGCGCCCACGGTGGATAAACTGATAAAGCCTATGCAGAGCCGGGGCCAGTTTGGCCCGCGAGACATCCACAAGAAAGTCCTTGAACTGCCCATTCCCCAGTTCGATCCCTCAGAGGAAGCGCACCTCAAGCTGGCAGAGTTGGGCGGGGTCTGCACCCAAAAGGTGACCGCCTGGCTGGAAGCCGGTGGGCCGGGAAAGATCCGCAGCATCGGCAAGCTCAGGTCAATGGTGCGGGAGATGCTGAATGAGGAACTCGGCCAGATAGACGAGTTGGTTGAGCCGATGTTAAGGGCTGGTGCATGATGTAGCGTAATGTGGTATGGTATTCAAAAGCGAAAGTGAAGTTGAGATATATGACATTGCGCCCTCAAAAAGATGATAATGCTTGAATGGGTCAACAAGGAGGATCTCGATGAATGGAGGCATTTATCTGATTCAGGATGACGGTCAGCTTGTTGAGATGAAGGAACAAGCATATCCCTCGGAGGAGTTGCTGCAAGGACTAGTTGCCAAATATCCAAGTCTGCTGGCTGGAGACCAGGTAGACAGTGCTGCGCCGAGACGATGGTTGTTGATCTCACGCGAGGCCTCGTTGCCATCTGAGGAAGGTGGTTCTGGGCGATGGTCGGTCGATCATCTTTTTCTTGACCAGGATGCGATACCGACCCTGGTGGAAGTCAAGCGCAGCACCGACACACGCATCCGGCGAGAAGTGGTAGGCCAGATGCTCGACTACGCTGCCAATGCAGTGGTTTACTGGCCAGTTGAGGCAATCCGCGCCCAGTTTGAGGTAAATTGCGAAGTTCAGGGCCTCGAGCCTGAACAGGTACTTGGCGCATTTCTGGGTGCTGATGCCGACGAGGAGCAGTTCTGGCAAAAGGCCAAGACCAACTTGCAGGCAGGTAGAATACGAATTGTGTTTGTGGCTGATGGGATTCCTGCCGAGCTGCGGCGTGTGGTGGAGTTCCTGAATGCGCAGATGGATCCAGCGGAGGTGCTGGCAGTAGAGATCAAGCAATACATTGGCGAGGGGCTGAAGACTCTCGTTCCCAGAGTCATTGGTCAGACAGCGGAAGCGCAACAAAAGAAATCGAGTGCCCGTCGTGAGGCAAGGCAGTGGGATGAATTCTCCTTCTTCCCGGAATTGGAAAGACGGGATGCTGATGAGGCTCAAGTTGCTAGAAAGATTCTTGAATGGTCGAAGACCAAAGAGCTCCCAATCTCATGGGGTAAGGGCAAACAATCCGGGTCATTCTCTCCAGCGTTGGAAGACAGACCTGCCCGCTCGCTGATTGGGGTATGGACATCTGGCTACGTCTCGATCCACTTTCAGTACATGCAAAACTTACCACCTTTCGACGATGAGACCAAGCGCTTGGAGGTACTAAGGCGTCTTAAGGAAATGTCAGGCATTGCCATCCCTGCCGATGCCATTACTCGGTTCCCAAGCATTACCTTATCTGCGCTGAAGGATGAGGTCATTCTGCAACAGTTTCTTGAAACACTTGACTGGGTCGTTCAGGAAATCAAAGCGTCGTGATCATATATGTGCCAGGGGCGCAACGGCTTACATCGCCTGACAGCGTCTATGACCATCAATATTTGACGAAAGGAGAGAATCAATGAATGTCAAAGCCTACATCCTGGCAAACGTGGACGCCGGCCTGGGCGAGGATGTGATCGAGGCCCTATTGGCCATCGAGGGGGTCAAGAGCGCCCACAACGTCACGGGGCCATACGACGTGATCGCCTTCGTCGAGGTTCCAGACACCGATGCGCTGCGAGAGCTGGTCATCACCGAGATCCAATCGATAGAGGGCATCGCCTACACCGTCACCTGCGTGGTTATATGAACTTCGAAGAATGATTCCGGTAATAACTGCCGGCGATCGCCCTGGGTTTCTAATCCAGTGGGCCGGGTAAAATCCGTAGGGCATGTTTCATTTGAGTTGGAGAGTATGCTACTTGCTCTGCAGGCTAGATGTGCTTCAGAGCTTGCTCAAAGGGGATCGTCAGATCCCCGTCCAATCCCACCAATTACGCGGAGCCAGCCATTATCCCGCTGGATAACGCCAACCTCCTACTGGCCTGAGCCGCTGGATCTGGCGATCCAGCGGGAGCAAATGTGGCTTCAACTGAGATGAAACGCACCCAAATCCGTAGCATCGGCAAGCTCAGATCAATGGTGCGGGAGATGCTGGCGGAGGAGCTTGGGGAGATTGACTGCCTGGTTAGGGAGCAGTCTTGCATTGGCTGGGTTCTGAGTGAGGGTAAGGGGGTATAATCTTGGCTGAACATGCGTACATCGAGGACATCGCCGCCCACGTGGGCGAGGAGGTGACCCTCAAGGGCTGGCTGTATAATAAAACGGACAAGGGGAAGCTGCAGTTCCTCTTGGTGCGGGATGGCACGGGGATAATCCAGGCACTGGTCTTTGAGGACGATGTGTCTCCTGAGGTGTTCGAAGCAGCCAAAACGGTGACCCAGGAGTCATCCTTAATCGTTACAGGCACCGTCCGAGCTGACAAGCGAGCACCGGGCGGCTATGAGCTCGCGGTGAACGATGTAGAGATCGTGCAACTGGCTGAGGATTACCCTATAACCCCCAAGGAGCACGGCGTGGATTTCCTGATGGATCGCCGCCACCTTTGGCTGCGCTCCCCCAGGCAGCATGCCATCCTGCGGGTGCGGGCCGAGGTGGTGCGGGCTATCCGCGACTGGCTGGACTCCCACGGCTTCGTCAACCTGGACACCCCAATCCTCACCCCCTCCTCCTGCGAGGACACCTCCACCCTCTTTGAGACCGACTATTTCGGGGAGCGGGCCTATCTCACCCAGAGCGGCCAACTCTATAACGAGGCCGAGATTATGTCCTTCGGCAAGGTCTACTGCTTCGGCCCCACTTTTCGGGCCGAGAAGTCAAAGACCCGCCGCCACTTGCTGGAGTTCTGGATGCTGGAGCCGGAGATGGCCTGGGCCGACCTGGACGAGTGCATGCGCGTCGAGGAGGAGCTCGTCAGCTATATCGTCCAGACCACGCTGGAGAATCGAGCCCAAGAACTGAAGACCCTCCAACGCGATACAACGATGCTAGAGAGGGTGGAACCACCATTTCCCCGCCTCACGTACGACTCAGCAGTCGAAATCCTCAACAGGGAAGGTGTATCCATCGAGTGGGGCGATGATTTCGGGGCCCCTCACGAAGTGGCCCTGGCCGAGCACTTTGAGAAGCCGGTCTTCGTCCACCACTATCCAACTCAATGCAAGGCCTTCTACATGGAGATTGACCCTGAGCGGCCAGAGGTTTGTCTTTCGGTGGATTTGCTGGCCACCGAAGGGTATGGTGAGATCATTGGTGGCGGTCAGCGCAGCGCCAACTATGAGTATCTGGAACAGCAGGTGGAGAGGCTTGGCATCCCTCGCCAGGCCTATGAGTGGTATCTCGATCTGCGGCGCTACGGATCGGTGCCCCACTCCGGTTTCGGCCTGGGCCTGGAGCGGACTGTGGCCTGGATCTGCGGCGTGAAGCACATCCGGGAGACGATTCCCTTCCCCAGGCTGCTGGGACGTATCTATCCGTAAACAGTAAGGAGGGTAGCTGGTCTCCCTCTTTGAGTGTCGCTGCTCTGTCATTGCGAGCGACCGTAGGGAGCGAAGCAATCTCCTCCGTCGCGGGCCGGGGATTGCTTCGTCGCTTCGCTCCTCGCAATGACATCCTCTGGACGCTTACTTGTGATTTGGGGAGTCCAAATTGCCTAACCTACAGGAACGAAGCTCGATCGCCCACTTGCTATCGCTCACTTCCGTAGAGGATGCCCTCACCGCTTATTACGCCCTCTATCATAAACGGACGCAGCTCTTGACTCACGGCCAGGAGGTCGCCGACGGCTTCCTCGCCATCTCTCAGACTGGACATGACCTTTTCACACCCCTGGTCGTGATGCGAGCCGACTCCGGCGACGTGTTGTCCGCTCTTCTATCCAATCACCTGGACGAGGGCTGGGAGTATCTCTTCGCTGCGAAAGAACAAAGGGCCTCAGTCCTGAAGCGATGTCTCATCACCTGGGATGAAAATTACAACCTGATCTACACTGTTGACGAGGCGAGCTTTCGACCAGATCCTCGCCACCCCGTCGAAAAAGTAGTCCCTGTACTTAGCTCCGCCGAAGTAAAGGAAGACCGCTTCCCTCGCTTTGAGATCAGGGATGGCGAGAGCGTGATCGCGGCCGCAGGCACAAACTGGTGCTCGCCTCACTTTGCCGAGGTCGGCGTCTGGACCCAGGAAGGTTACCGGGGACGGGGCCTGGCTAAGGCAGTCGTCTCTGCCTGCACTTCTGAATTGCTGAAAGAAGGGATCAAGCCTCTCTATATTGTCACCGAGAGCAACGCCGCTTCGATTCGGGTCTGTGAAGCTCTTGGCTATCGCTTCTCTGGCTACAGGGAGTTCTCTTGCAAAGGCAGGCTATGACCGAAACAGATCAATTATATCGCCTTTCCCGTCAGATAGACTATTGGGGGCGCAAGATTGGTGAGCTGAATCGTGACGAAGATGAGCCAGTCAAGGATCAGGAGATCCCACACAGCAAAGAAGAAGAGGAGCAGCGCGCTGTTGGCAAACGCCGCCAGGAACGACAGCTTGCCGCGATTCTGCTGCCGCAGCCTGGCGTTTGAGTAGAGCACCACGCCGATGGTGACGCCGAAGAGGAGCACGCCAACGATGATGGTCTGGACGGGCGGCACCTCGACTTCACCGACCACGGCCCGGATGTCCGCCCGATAGTCGTGGACCCACATCGCCGGATTCCCGTAAAGAGATCCGTAGGTGATGGCCCGTAAGTATTATCGAACAAGCTAAGGATTTTGTCATGCACCTAACGCCACTTCCCTCCGGACCATCCAGCGGGCCAGCAGGCTGGCGATCAGACCGGTGATAGGTACTGCCAGGATCAACCCTATGCTTCCCACCAGCGTTCGCACGATCTCTTCGGCGATGGGCTCGCGGTTGATCCGCTGACGGAACGGTTCCTGGTAGATGGTAAAGACCAGCATCAATGGGAATGAGGCCCCTATATAGGCCAAAAGCAGCGTGTTCACCATAGCCGCGATGTGGTCCCGGCCGATATTGAGGCTGTGGCGAAACAGTTCCACCCAGCCCAGGTCGCGATTTACTTTGATCAGTTCAAAGACTGCCGAGGCCTGCCCCACGCAGATGTCGTCCAGCACGCCCAGGGAGCCAATGATGATTCCGGCTAGCACCAGCCCTCTAAGCTTGACCCCCGGTCCCAGTTCCATCATCAGGTAGATACTCTCCTCTGTACCCATTCCGGTCAGGCGGGTCCACCCCACGAAAAGCCAGGCCAACACCCCTGTCAACACCAGGCTCAACATCATCCCCGCTACCGCCGCGTGGGCCTTCGGGTTCCAGCCGTAGACCAGGTAGGTGGACACAGTCAGCATCACGATGGAGCCGGTGATGCTCACCGTCACCGGATCCCGACCGGCCAGGATCTGGGGCACGACGAAAGCGAAGATGATCAACAGGCTAAACAGCGTTCCCACCAGCGAACGCAGCCCCTTACCCCGGCCCACCAGCACCACGAGCCCTACGAACAGCGCCACTATCCAGAACAGTGAGCCGGTGCGCACGTAATCGGAGATGTACAGCCGATCCCCTTGCGGTCCCCCCACCCGTTCCAGGTAGACCTGGTCGCCGGGGTGAAGCAGCCGCTCCTCGGTGATGGTGGTGAAGGTTCCATGCTCGACGACGACCTCCTGCCCGGCCAGGGAACCCCTCTCGATGTCCAGCAATAAGCGCTGGTAAGGATGCGCACCAGCAATGTCCAGGTCAACGATGCCCTCCTCCAACACTTCGACCACCCGCGCGGTCAACGTCTCGTCTTCCTCCAATGTGGTCGGCTGCCCAGATTCCGATGCAACAGGGTGCGCGGATTCCAATGCGCTGGGCTGCTCGGATGATGCAGCCTGCTGCTCCATGGTCGGCTTTGGTGCCGTTAATAGGAATACCACCGCCACCACCGCCCAAAGTACCACTAAGCCAATGAACCAGTACTGCTTAAGGCTTCCTAATTGAAAGGTCATCACTCCTCTCCACAAACTCCTTCAGGACGGCAGTATATGCCTCAGGGAAAAACATGAACGTGTGATGCCCACCCTCCTCAAACAGGTGCGTTTGCGCCCTGGGGTAATGCGCTTGCAGCTTTCCCAAACTGGCAAATGCCGCCTGGTCATCCTTCGACGCCAGGATGAGAGTTTCTCCGGCCCAGGATTCGAGCACCTCTGGCTTGAACACGAAGCGGCGACGCATTTCCATCGCGCCCTCGAGAAACCGCACAAACATGGTCTTGTTGATGCGCGAGCTGGCTTCCTGAAAATACGCGTTGTGAAACTCGATCCACTTGCTGGAGGGCGGAACATTGCCCGTCGTCATTTTCAGAACTATCCGCCGCGTGACAAAGAGGGGTAGTATCTTGACCAGCGTGAGCATCTTCTTCAGCTTGTTTGCCGCTTCCGCGCCCCTTTCGAGGATGCCGCAGTGAGACAACACCAGATGCTCCACCCGCTCCGGGCACTCCTGGATGAAGTACTGAGCCACTCCTCCGCCGGCAGAAAGCCCAATGACGGTTGCCTTCTCTATGCCCTCGGCGTCGAGGATGTGGACGATGGCGCGGTACACGTCGTCCATGCTGAACGTGCCTTGTAGCGTGTATGAATCGGGCACAATGATGCGGTGCGTTTCCTTGAGGGCCAGGACGGCGTGGAAATACATGTCGGCTGCCAAGAATCCACCGGGCAAAAAGAGCAAAGCTTTGTCCCCCTGCCCGCAGGCGATATACCGCCAGGGTGTACCGTCAACATCCAACTCCCGATAAGGGTGGTTGGCACGAAAGTCCTGCAAAAGCTGCTTTTGTTCAGCGGGTACATCCTTGTAGATCGCGTCAAAGCTCGCTTTGCCGGCCCTCGCCCCACCCAACCTGATCATTGACAAACCCGCCAGCACCAGGCCCCCGACCAGAACAGAGACCCACTGCGTCAGGCCCAGAAAGCTCACCTCGAAGTGAAAGAAGTAATCCTTGTACCCCGCCAGCCCTTCCGTTCCTGGGATGACGACGAGGTCGGGCTGAATGATGACGAAGATGAGCCAGTCGAGGATCAGGAGATCCCACACCGCAAAGAAGAACAGGATCAGCGCACTGTTGGCAAAGGCCGCCAGGAACGACAGCTCACCGCGATTTTGCTGCCGCAGCTTGGCGTTTGAGTAGAGCACCACGCCGATGACGGCGACGAAGAAGAGCACGCTGACGATGATCGTCTGAGCTGGTGGAATGTCAACGTCTCCGACCGCAGCCTGAATATCCGGCGGGTAGTCGTGGACCCACATCGCCGGGTTCACGCCAAGAGACCCGTAAATGATGATCGTGAGCAGGACACTCAAGATGGTGCCGTCAATGAGTATTCGTTTCAGGGACAACTGATTTTTCACGATTGCCTCCTAGAGCGAAGATCAGCATTTTGTGCCGGCAAGCCATCGGTAGCCGCTTTCCTCCCACGCCTGGCGCATCACCGGGTTGCGCCTCAGGTAAGCCTCGATGATCTCTTTGGGGACGCCATTGGCCGGGCAGGAGAAGTTCACGCACCGCGTGCACACGTGCTTCTTCAGACTGAACCCCAAGCTGACCAGCCCCGCCAGCGCGATCAGCGCCAGGATGTACTGCCCGCCCATGATCAGGAAAGGAAATGGGTAAAGTACCATGATCCCGGCGCCCACCAGAAACTGCACTTTCTCTGAGGTGCTCATCGGCTCCGGGTGGTAGCGCCACATCTTGATCACCCCGTAATTGGCCAGGCAGCGCAGGACACGCCCGTCCTCAGCCCAGTAGGGGCAGTGACTGCACAGAATGCGGGCCTCCCACACGAAGAAGAAGAACAGCATGTAGCCAACCCAGCCGACGAGATACCAGCCAAATCCGCCCCGTATCATCCCGGCGACGACAGCAATCGCAGGTGGCAGGAAACCAGCCAGGAAGTACAACAGGTCACCCCAGTTAAAGCGGCAGTTCAGCGTGTCGCCGATGGGACAATCCGCACACCCGGAATCGTCCTGCCAGGCGCAGATGCCGAACGGGTTCCTATCCCTGTGCTCGTGCTCTTCGCACCGGCGATTACGCCAATCACGTCCCGGCATCCCGTCGTTGTCCTTTGTCCGTCAGCGCCCACACCCGCGTTGGCCCACCCACGGCGCAGGTCTCGGCCAGGGAGCAGCCGGTGCATTGGGACTCGCAATCACTAGCCACCGGTCGCAGGTATCCCCGCCGCGCCAGGTCCTCGATCATCTGCCCCAGCAGCCCCTGGCTCACCCCAAGCTCACGCGCCAGGTCGGCGTAGCTGTGCACGCCGCCCTGGGCCACCAACTCCAGCAATCTCTGCAACACCTCACACCCCCCATCCCACCAGCATGGCCCCCTGATAGATGGCGATACCCACGGCAAAGGACACCACCAGGAGCAGGGTCACGCTGAAGGCCGTCCAGCGCCAACTCGCTGTCTCCTGCCGGACGGTGGCCACCGTGGCCACGCAGGGGATGAAGAGCAT